>Ga0209121_10000972_pt1 | contig 30328 bp, 29 predicted proteins | sample Cruoilmetagenom3_FD_187292 | JGI IMG/M metagenome (GOLD analysis project Ga0209121, IMG submission 187292) | Oil polluted marine microbial communities from Coal Oil Point, Santa Barbara, California, USA - Sample 3 (SPAdes) (version 2) | ecosystem: Environmental > Aquatic > Marine > Oil seeps ...
GGATATTTTGACGTTCGAGGAACACCACGGCCCTATCAAAGGCAAGAAAGTTGTCTGGGCCGGGGATGGCAATAACGTCTGCGCCAGCTTCTTGCATGCAGCGGGGCAGTTCGGGTTTGACCTGACGTTCACCGGACCGGAAAGCCTTGATCCTGAACAGGAATTTGTCGATTTCGCCCGATCCAAAGGATCCACCATTACGCTGGAACGAGACGCTGACAAAGCGGTTCAAGGGGCGGATTTGATTGTCGCGGATACGTGGGTTTCGATGCATGATGACAAGGCCTCGGCCAAGCACAATCTGTTGCAACCTTATCAGGTGAACGAGCATCTGATGGGGCAAGCCAAGGGTGACGCGTTGTTCATGCACTGCTTGCCAGCCTACCGCGAACAGGAAGTGACGTCCGCTGTTCTGGAAGGCCCGCAGTCGGTGATTTTTGACGAAGCCGAGAACCGCCTGCATGCGCAAAAAGCGGTCATGCGATGGTGTCTGGGGAAGTAGATTTCAGGCGTTAACTTTTGGGGTAAATCGCGAAAATCACGGATGCACAATGCGTACACAACCCGTACACAATGCGTATGTCCATTTTTGAGGTGTGGTTTGTTAAGGTTTTGAGGGTGCTGCCCTCAACTGCCTGGAAGCTGCAATAAAAAACCGTCCGATACCGCATAACAAGATACAGCAACACCGAACGGTCATATGCTTTGAGCGGCGAGGCAAAACACATTGCCGCTCAAAGCGTCAGGATATTAGTATCCCGGGAAAGTAGACGAGAAGTCACGTGGCGTGAAAACCGCACCGTTGCCAAAGTTATATGTCAGCCCGACTGTGTAATAACGGTAGTCTCCATCGTCCATGCTGGTCGCACGGGTGTTCAGCTGAAGATTGTTCCAGATATCGACATCTAAACCGATATATATGCTGGGAATATAAATGCCGGAGCTACCATACTTATTGTTAACACCGGCATATACTTCAAGTCCGCTAGGCATAGAGCCGAAATCATCCAGCGTGTAACCGACCTGCGCACCTATGTTATAGTAAGGGCCATCGGAGGAAGGGTCTTCAATTTCTGCGTGCGCTTCAACGTTAAGCATCCCGGTGCGGTAGGCCACCTCGACACCAACATAATTATAGCCGTCCACTTCTTCGCTGTAGAACGCGCCGATATCGAGTGCTGCGCTCGGTGAATAAATCGCGTGGACCCCGTAATTTAAGTCTGCGTCGTAACCTTCGTAAGTTGTGTTTCCTAAGTCGAATTGAAGTTTAATCATCGGGGTAACGCCATACACTAGCGAACCGTCGATTTGGGTTTGATAATCGAAGGAATCGTCAGGTGCGTCGATGTAGGAAATTCCAATCGAACCGTCGAATGCAGACTGCGAAAATGCGCCAGTTGCGATCAACGTTGCAACTGCGGTTGTGGCGAGGGTGTTTACAAGTTTCATTATCTTTTCCCTTAAAAATTTGGTGGATTTTCAGTTCTAACTAAGTGTCTCCTTAACAGGAAATATATTGGTTAATTTTTTCTGCAATAGTTTGAGCGCGAATGTAAGGATTTGGATATATACTGTGCTTTCAGAGCATCACTTGCGATCCAATCTCTGCTAGCCCTTCCCGCAGGCTTGGGGTAAACGGATTCTAGCATCTACAAAGGGTATCCAATGTCTCGCATTCTTATCACTTCGGCGCTGCCGTATATTAATGGTATCAAACACCTCGGAAATCTGGTGGGTAGCCAGTTACCCTCGGACGCTTATGCGCGGTTTATGCGGGCGCGGGGGCATGAGGTTATGTTTATCTGTGCGACGGACGAGCACGGCACGCCAGCGGAGTTGGCGGCGGCGAAGGCTGGTGTTCCGGTGGCGGAATTTTGCGAAGGTATGTGGCAGGTTCAAAAGGACATTGCCGACGGGTTCCGGCTGTCTTTTGATTACTTCGGGCGGTCCAGCTCAACGCGCAACCGTGATTTGACGCAGCATTTGGCGGGCAAGCTGGCGGAAAACGGTTTGATCGAGGAGGTGTCGGAAAAGCAGGTGTATTCGAATGCCGACGGGCGATATTTGCCGGATCGCTATATCGAGGGGACGTGTCCGAATTGCGGATTTGAAAACGCGCGCGGCGATCAGTGCGAAAATTGCACCAAGCAGCTGGACCCGACAGATTTGATTAACCCGAGGTCGGCGATTTCGGGATCTACGGATTTGGAAGTTCGCGAGACCAAGCATTTGTATTTGCGCCAAAGCGCGATGCGCGATGATCTGGACAAGTGGATTGATAGCCAGGAGGGGTGGCCTATCCTGACGACCTCGATCGCGAAGAAATGGTTGCATGATGGCGACGGGTTGCGCGACCGCGGAATCACGCGGGACTTGGACTGGGGCGTTCCGGTGCAATATGAAGGCGCGCCGTGGTCGGGCATGGAAGGCAAGGTCTTCTATGTCTGGTTTGATGCGCCGATTGAATATATCGCTGCGACCGCCGAATGGGCGGATGCGAATGGGTTGGATGATGCGGCTTGGGAAAGCTGGTGGCGCACGGACAAGGGCGCCGATGATGTGCATTACGTGCAGTTCATGGGCAAGGACAATGTGCCGTTCCATACGTTGTCTTTCCCCGCGACGCTGATGGGGTCGGGCGAGGATTGGAAGCTGGTGGATTTCATCAAGTCTTATAACTGGCTGACCTATGAGGGCGGGAAGTTTTCCACGTCGCAAGGGCGCGGGATTTTCATGAATCAGGCGCTAGAAATTATGCCGTCGGATTACTGGCGTTGGTGGTTGTTAAGCAATGCGCCCGAGAGTTCTGACAGCGATTTCACGTGGGAGAGTTTTCAAGGCGGCGTGAACAAGGATTTGGCAGATGTGCTGGGGAATTTCGTGTCGCGCGTGACGAAGTTTTGTCGTTCGAAATTTGGCGAGATGGTGCCAGAGGGTGGCGAATATGGCGCGGCCGAGGCGGCTGTGACAGCCGAAATTGCCAAGCGTCTGAAGGCGTATGAAACGCATATGGAGGCCATCGAGATTCGCAAGGCGACGGTTGAACTGCGGGCAATCTGGGTTGCGGGCAATGAATACTTGCAGGCAGCCGCGCCGTGGAGCGTTTACAAGACTGACCCCGATGCTGCGGCGGCGATGGTGCGGTTTGCGCTGAACCTGATTCGGCTTTATGCGGTGCTTTCGTCACCGTTTATTCCGGATGCGGCGGGTAAGATACTGGCGGCGATGAATGTAACAGAAGCTGGCTGGCCGGACGATCTGGAGGCGGCGTTGAGCGCCTTACCAGCGGGCCATACGTTTGAGGTGCCGGAGGTTCTGTTCGCCAAGATCGCAGATGAACGTCGAGAAGAACTGGAAGCCCAATTCGCTGGGAAAGACTGAAGTCTTCAGCTGCTTACCACACGCAATATCGATTCCAAAAAAACGAGCTACCGACTGAGGGGTCATTCGGTAGCTCTATGTCATTATGATACAGGTATTACTAATTACACACTCGGTAGCTGCTAGGCTATGGACACATTGTAGTGTTTTGATTGCGGAAAGTTTGATCTAGATCAAATTTATTTAAGAAGGTAAGCATTTGAGGCAATACTGGCTAAAATATTACCATGTAAATTACTTGTGGATATATTTTGCCTGGAAAAGAAAGAGAATCTTTGCGGTTAAGGTGGGTTTGGTGTTTCTGATAGAATCAGTTTTTTGGAAGTTATGTTCTAGAAAATTAATGCCAAACTGCTGTGAAAAATCTGAACCTTCGCTTTACAATTCATTCTGAATAGCTATTTTCCCCGAACGATCTGTTGCGGGCGTGGTGGAATAGGTAGACACGCCAGACTTAAAATCTGTTGGCCGTATGGCCGTGGGGGTTCAAGTCCCCCCGCCCGCACCACGACTATCCCTATAATGCCTTCAACATACTGAAATTGCTTAGTTAATGTTTTGCTGCATTAGACGCACAGGTCATTTCACAGGATGTTGCAGCCCCTTTTACGCAAAAAGGACGGGTATTCTTCGAATCAAGGGAAATTTGAAATACACCGTTTCATGACCTAACATCCTCGAAGAAATTCAGCCTGTAAACGCGCAGTCTAAGAATTTGTGGTTACAAAGGAAGACAATTAAGAAACCGTTCCCCACAAATCATACTCGCTGGCTTCATCCACCTCAACCGTCACGATATCGCCCACTGACAACCCCTCGAAACCCTCGTCTATGAACAGGTTTCCGTCGATCTCGGGGGCGTCGGCTTTGGTGCGGCAGGTGGCGCCCTCGGCGTCTATGTCGTCGATTATTACGTCCAGTGTTTGACCGACTTTCGCGGCCAGCTTGGCCTCGGATATGGTTTGGGATTTCTCCATAAAGCGGTTCCAGCGGTCTTGTTTTACCTCGTCCGGGACGTGATCGGGGGCGTCATTGGAACGCGCGCCAGCGACGTTTTCGTATTGGAAGCAGCCGACGCGGTCTAGCTGTGCCTCGTCGAGCCAGTCCAGCAGATGTTGGAATTCGGCCTCGGTTTCGCCGGGATAGCCGACGATGAAGGTGGATCGCAGCGTGATGTCGGGGCAAATGTCGCGCCATTTGGCGATTTCGTCCAGCGTCTTGGCACTGGCGGCGGGGCGCGCCATGCGTTTGAGGACGTCGGGGTGCGAGTGTTGGAACGGGATGTCGAGGTAGGGCAGGATCAGGCCATCTGCCATCAGCGGGATCAGGTCGCGCACGAACGGGTAGGGATAGACATAGTGAAGGCGGACCCATGCGCCGAGCTGGCCGAGGTCACGCGCGAGGTCAATGATGTGGCTGCGGTGGCCTTTTTCGGTCTCGTGTTTGCGGTCAAGCCCGTAAGCCGAGGTGTCTTGGGAAATGACCAGCAGCTCTTTGACGCCTGCGTCCACCAGTTTTCCGGCTTCGCGCAGGATGGCGTGGGCGGGGCGGCTGGCGAGGCGGCCGCGCATGTCCGGGATGATGCAGAACTTGCATTTGTGGTTACAGCCCTCGGATATTTTCAGGTAACTGTAGTGGCGCGGCGTCAGGGACACACCCGTGGCTGGCAGCAGATCGATAAACGGGTCCGGGCTTGGCGGGACGATGGCGTGGACCGCGTCGAGGACTTGTTCATATTGATGCGGGCCGGTGACGGCCATGACGGAGGGATGCGTGCCACGGATGTAGTCTTCCTCGGCGCCAAGGCAGCCGGTTACGATGACTTTTCCGTTTTCGTGCAGGGCTTCGCCGATGGCTTCAAGGCTTTCGGCCTTGGCGCTGTCCAGAAACCCGCAGGTGTTGACGATTACGGCGTTCGCGTCTTTGTAATCGGGCGAAATCGCGTACCCTTCGGCGCGCAGGCGCGTGAGGATGCGTTCGCTGTCGACCAAGGCTTTGGGGCAGCCAAGGCTAACCATACCGATTTTCGGCTGGCCTTCACGGGCGTTTGCGTCAATCCGCGCTTTGGGCGCGAGGTCGGGGCGGAGGTTTGGCGGGTTCTGGCTCATGTGCGCCGTATAGGATATTCGGGCCGTTAAGGGAAACAGAGAATGTTAGTGGTGATTTCAAGCTGCCTTGGCGAAATAGCTAACCCGGTTACGACCCGTGGATTTGGATTCGTAGAGGGCGGTATCTGCTTGCTGGATAAGCGCGCTGGGGATTTTGTCTTCGGGTCCACCAAAGGCGACACCGATACTGACTGTAACGGGGATGGTTTCGCCATCTCCGATCTCGAACTCCGTTCGGTCGATGGCGTTTCGCAAGCGTTCGGCGGCGAATTCTACTTCGGATGGGCCGGTGTCCGGCATGACGACCAAGAATTCCTCGCCACCCAAGCGGGCGACCAGATCTATACCGCGCAGGTTTTCTTGCAGGCGACGGGCGAATTCTTTCAGGACGAGGTCACCAGCTTCGTGTCCATGCGTGTCGTTGACAGATTTGAAGCGATCCAAATCCATCATAATCACGGCGTAAGGCAGATCGGATTCGCCGGAGCGTTCAATAATTCGCTGCATATGTTGTGTTGCATAGCGACGGTTATATAGCCCCGTCAGCGGGTCGATGACCGCCATTTTCAACCCATCGCGCACGTTTGAGCGTAACTTGTCCGAATACTTCTTACGCCGCATTTGAGAACGTAGCCGCGCCACCATTTCATTGGGGTCAAACGGGGTGTGGATATAGTCGCTTGCGCCAAGTTCCAGCCCCTTGCTTGCTGTTTCCATTTCGTCACCCTCCACGACCAGAATTATGGCGGATTGGCGGGTGTCAAGATTTGCCCGCAGATTGGAGACCAGCCGCAAGCCATCCCCACCATCGGCAAGGTTTTGGCAGACGATAAACACATCGGGTGTGTCTTGGTTGGCTATGCGGATGGCTTCTTCTTCGCTGTTGACGATGATTGTGTTGACGGGCAAGCGTGATTGGATGCGCTCTTCCCAGATTTTGGCCCAGGCAGGGGTCTTTGCCGCTATCAAGACGCTTCCGTGTTCATCTGTATTAAAGCGGTGGCCTTCAAGAAGGTCGTTGAGTCCCAGTTCCTGTGTGGTGGCTTCACGCAGCTTCAGCTCGTCGAACATCATTTTCACGCGCATCAGATTTCGGACACGGGCAAATAGGGTGACGTCATTGATCGGCTTGCTTAGGAAATCATCGGCCCCTGCGTCCAACCCACGAATTTTCTCTTCGGTGCTGTTGTGGGCGGTGACCATGATGACCGGGATATGAGCCGTTTGGGAACGGGATTTCAGGATCCGGCACACCTCGTACCCGTCCATTTCCGGCATCATGACGTCAAGCAAAATCATATCGGGCAGTTCAGCCATAGTGATCGCCAGCGCCTGTTCACCGCTTTCGGCGAGCAGTACGTCGAAGTATGCCGAAGAAAGTTTAGCCTTTAATATCAATCTGTTCGTTGCCACGTCATCGACAACTAAAATTCGCCCTGACATTCACCCTCCGAAAAAAAATTACTATTTATATGGAGCCAAGAGAACATCAGAATCGTTAACCAAAAGTTAACGCGCCCGCTAAGGTGTAAACAATTGTACACAAATTGCTGATGTCAGGGCTTGGCGACCGGCGTAAGCGATGTATGATGTTGATCCGGATTGGTGGTCCTTGATGAAACGTGTCATGTTAACCCTTTCACTGTCGATTGTGGCGACGGTTGGGAAGAGGTTGAAGGCCCGGTTGGGGGGCGCAGCGTCCGGCATGTCTTATCCAGAAAGGTCTTGGAATGAATCGAGAGAATGCAGAACGGGTCGGTATTCAGGTACTAGGCTGGTTGGCCGGGCATGATGATATGCTGACGCAGTTTCTGGGTATGACCGGAATCGCGGCGGATGATTTGCGCAGTCGGGCGAGCGAACCGGAGTTTCTGGGTTTTGTGCTGGATTTCCTGCTAAGCGATGACGCGATGGTCTTGGCGTTTTGCGAAGATGCGCACATGACAACGGATACCCCGATGCTGGCGCGGGGCGCTTTGCCCGGTGGTGATGTGCCAAACTGGACTTAAGCGATGCCCCGCCGGACGTGTCGTTGGGCGGGGCATCGCAATTTGGTAACCGGATTAGTTGGAAGGGGCCGTTTCCGTAGCGCCTTCAATAGCACCTTCGATTGCGTCAGTAACAGCTTGTGCAGCGGCGTCTGCTGCGGCTTGTGCGGCAGCTTCGGCTTGTGCGGCCAGATCAGCGGCGGCCTGTGCAGCGGCTTCTTCAGCGGCTTGTAGTGCAGCGGCGGCAGCTTCTTCAGCAGCCTCGGCGGCAGCTTGCGCGGCAGCTTCGGCCTCGGCAAGAGCTTTGGCTGCGGCTTGCGCGGCAGCAGCCTCGGCTGCTTCTGCTTCGGCTTGCGCGGCGGCTTCGGCAGCAGCGGCTTCGGCTTCAGCAGCGGCCATCGCCGTAGCTTCGGCCTCGGCCTCGGCAGCTTTGTTTTGGGAATACATGTAATATCCACCACCGGCAGCGGCGAGGATAACGATAATTGCAATAATTTTTTTCATGGCGCGTAGCCTCCGTAAAAAGTTTTGTGGGGGGCGTTAGCCGATCCCCACTACTACGAGTCCAATAGCCCTATAATCGTGGTTTGGCCATAGTTTTATGGTTGGAATGATGCCATCGGCAAATTCACGCGCGCCTGCTGTCTAGCTGATAATCAGCAAATTCAACGCAGCTCGCAACTTTTCAGGCAAAGGAACAGGGCGGCGGGTTTTTGCGTTTACATAGACATGGGTGAAACCTGCCTCGGCAGCGGCTTTTTCGCCACCCGGGTCAAACAGGCCAACCTCGAAAGTGACGGAGGTGTTGCCGATTTTCGAAACCTTCAACCCAGCTTCCAGTGGTTCAGGGAACCCCAGCGGCCCGTGAAAGGTGCAGGATGTCTCGACCACCAGCCCGACGACTTCGCCGTTCGGGATATCCAGTTCGGCGTTTTCGATCAGCCACATGTTCACGGCTGTGTCTACATATTCGTAAAAGACCACGTTGTTCATATGGCCGTACATGTCATTGTCGCGCCAACGGGTGGTCATTTGTTTGAACTGTGCATAGTCTGCACGACTGGATCTTTCGCGTGGCATGCGGCCTCCTATATATTAGGGTAGGGTAGCAGTATTAAAGGGGTGAGCAAGTGGCAAAGACAATCAAAGGCCTGTTGTTTGACAAAGACGGGACGCTGTTTGATTTCCATGCGACGTGGGGTGCATGGTGTTCCGGTTTCATCGTTGATATGGCCAGAGGCGACGCGCAGGTGATCGCGGATTTGGCAGAAATTCTGGATTTTGATCTGGAGATGAAGAGATTCAGGGAATCCAGCCCGTTTATTGCCGGAACGATAGATACATTCCTTGAACCGCTGCATACTGTTTTACCGCACTGGAACCGCGAGGATTTGTTTCACCAGATCCTTGACACCTCGGCTATCACGCCGCAAGCGCCCGTGACCGAACTTAGCCCGCTATTGCGGCGTTTTCGCACGAACGGTCTTGGTATCGGGCTGGCGACGAATGATAACGAAGCCCCTGCGCGGGCACATCTGAGCAGTGTCAGCGTGTTAGAGTATTTCGATTTCGTAAGTGGTTGTGACAGCGGGTTTGGGGCAAAGCCCGAACCGGGGATGTTGCTGGGTTTTGCAGCGGCGATGGGCTTGCAGCCGTCCGAGATCGCCATGGTGGGCGATAGTACCCATGACCTGAAGGCAGGGCGTGCAGCGGGGATGGTTAATATAGGCGTTTTGACGGGTCCGGCGGTGGCAGATGATCTGGCACCTTACGCCGATGTGGTCTTGCGCGATATCGGTGAAATACCGGAATGGCTTGGGCTGGAATAACGGGCTATAAGGGCTGTATGACACACGAACCTGACAAAGTATTAAGGCGCGGCTGGACGACTGGCGCTTGCGCGGCGGCGGCGGCGAAGGCTGCGTGCGCGGCTTTGTTGGGGCGCGGGTTTATTGATCCGGTGTCGATCATATTACCCAAAGGCGAGGCACCATCATTTGCGCTAGAGGCCAGCTCGCAAGGGGGTGACTGGGCCGAGGCGGGAATTATCAAAGACGCAGGCGATGACCCTGACGTAACCCACGGTGCATTGATATTGGCAAAGGTATCGCGCGGAGAGGCAGGCCAAGGCCTGCGGTTTCATGCGGGTTCCGGTGTCGGGACCATTACCAAACCGGGGCTGCCGTTGCCAGTTGGTGAACCAGCGATCAATCCGGTGCCGCGCTTGATGATCGATCAGGCGATTGCGGATGTGCTGGAAGGCGCCGAACCGGATTTCGATGTGACGATATCCATTCGGGACGGGGAGGCGTTGGCGAAAAGCACATGGAACGGGCGGCTGGGAATTGTCGGTGGTTTATCTGTGCTGGGTACAACGGGGGTTGTGCGTCCGTTTTCGTGCTCGTCCTGGATTGCGTCAATTCACCGTGGGATCGACGTGGCTGTGGCAACAGGGCGCCAGCATGTGATTGCGGCAACTGGTGCCACATCCGAGCGTACGGCGCGTGAGATTTACGGGTTGAGCGAGGAAGATTGCCTCGACATGGGCGATTTTGCGGGCGGGGTGCTGAAGTATCTGCGCAAACACCCGATCCCGAGGCTGACGATATCGGGTGGTATTGGCAAGATGACCAAGCTTGCACAGGGCGCAAGCGATTTGCATTCGGGGCGCAGCCAAGTGGATTTCGAGGCGCTGGCAAAAATGGCGGATTGCAAAGAGGTGGCGGAAGCAAATACCGCGTTGGAGGCGTATACCATTTGCGGGGCACCTCTGGCTGACGAGATCGCCAAATACGCACAGCGTGCGGCCTTAACTATGTTGAAAGACGCGCCGGTCCTGGTTGAAACTATCGTGATAGACCGATCCGGTAATGTGATTGCGCGGGCGAATTTCAAATGATCCTGATTTTGGGTGGTACTGGTGACGCGCATCGGTTGGCGTTGGCGATGCAGGCGGCGGGCGTCGAATTTACGGTTTCCTTGGCCGGGGTTACACGGCGCGCACCTGTGCGAGATTATCCGACTAGAACCGGAGGGTTCGGGGGTGTGGACGGGTTGGTTGAGTATTTGGGCAAAGAAGAAATCGCAGGAGTGATTGATGCAACGCATCCGTTTGCGGTAACTATCAGCAAATCAGCGGTTGAGGCGGCGCAGGCAGCAAATGTGCCGCTGATCAGGTTTGTACGACCTCAATGGGGCGCGAGCGGTTTTCAATGTGTTCCCGATCTTGATGCAGCCGCCCGCGCCCTGCCTAGCGGGGCGCGGGCCTTCTTGACGGTTGGGGGGCAAAGCCTTGGGCCTTTTGTGCACCGCACGGATGTGTGGTTCCTGTTTCGCGGGATCGATCCGGTGGACAACCCCTTTGCAAATGGCGAGGCCCTGGTACAGCGCCCGCCGTTTTCCATGCAGGGCGAAATCGCATTGATGACAAGCCACGCCATAACCCATCTGGTCACGAAAAACGCAGGTGGCGTACAAACGCGGGCCAAGGTTGACGCTGCGACAGAATCGGGCATTCCCGTTATTATGGTTGAACGGCCGGTTTTGCCGGTGATAGATAGCACCTCGACGGTTTTGAACGTTTTGCGTTGGGTAAAGCGGATATAAAACCACAGGGGATAAATATGACGACAATTATCGTGTGCGACACCTGTGATTATTCCATGTTGGAAAAGACGCATGAGGGAAAAACCGGCGGCGAGATTTTGGCCGAACATGTAGAGCGTTTGGCCGCCGATACTAGTGTGAACGTGAAACGCCAGTCCTGCCTGATGGGGTGCGAGCGCCATTGCAACGTTGCTATTCAGGCCGAGGGTAAGCTGACGTATGTTTTGGGCAAATTTGACCCGAATTCTAAATCAGCCGAGGCCGTTGTTGAGTACGCCGAGCGCCACGCCGAAAGTGAAACGGGGCAGGTTCCGTTCAAGCAGTGGCCGCAAGGTGTGAAGGGGCATTTTGTGGCCCGTATTCCGTCGTTAACTTAGAGGGTTAGACATGGCAGGCAAGATTCCGGCAACGGTTATTACAGGGTTCCTCGGCGCGGGGAAAACGACCTTGGTGCAGCATATGCTGGCCAACGCAAACGGCAAGCGGATCGCGTTAATCATCAATGAATTCGGCGATCTGGGCATTGACGGTGACTTGTTGAAAGGCTGCGGGATCGAGGGTTGCACTGATGACGATGTGGTTGAGCTGTCGAATGGTTGTATCTGTTGCACCGTGGCCGAGGATTTCGTGCCCGCGATTGAAAAGCTGTTGGGGCGGGACAATCCGCCGGACCATATCGTGATTGAAACCTCGGGGTTGGCGTTGCCGCAGCCCTTGGTGCGGGCGTTTAATTGGCCGGAAATCCGCAGCCGTGTGACGGTGGATGGCGTGGTAACGGTTGTCGATAGCGAGGCGGTTAGTGCAGGGCGTTTCGCCCATAACGAAGCCGCGATTGACGCGCAGCGAGCTACGGACGAGATGCTGGACCATGAAACGCCGTTGTCGGAGTTGTTCGAAGACCAGCTAGCCTGCGCCGACATGATCGTTCTTAACAAAGCGGACCTTCTGAGCGATGCCGAGGCGGACGATCTGGAAACCAGCCTGAAGGCTGGCGTGCGCTCTGGTGTGCAGTTTATTCGCGCGGAAATGGGCGCGGTTAGCCCCCGGACCTTGCTGGGGATGGGGATCGGCGCGGAGGATGATCTTTCCGCGCGGCACGAGGTGCATCATCACCACCATGACCATGACCATGAAGGCGAGGACGATCACGATCATCACCACCACGAACACGGCCATGACGAGTTTGAAAGTTTTCAGGTTTCGCGCGGTGTTATCGAGGATGTGGAAAGTTTCGCGGAACTGATAGCGCAGACAATCCGCGATAACGACATTCTTAGACTTAAGGGTTTCGCGCAGGTTGGCAACAAACCGATGCGCCTGGTTATTCAAGCGGTTGGGCCGCGGGTCGAAACCTATTTCGACCGCGCGCTAACAGCCGAGGAAAAAGGCAAGACCGATATTGTGGTTATCGGGCAGGCCGGGCTTGACCGCGAGAAAATTCTGGCTTCATTGGCTGGTTTATAGGTAGGCGGGCGTATGCACCTTCTCCAAGTCCAGCCTGGCGAAATTTCCGATGGCTCCGAGCCTGTAGACTTGGGCCAAACCCCTGCGGACGTGTTGGTTATCACGGCGGCAGACACTGAAATCGCAGGGCTGTCGGCGGCTTTTGGTGAAATGTCCGACGGGCCGGATAGCTTGCGGTTGGCCAATATCGGCAATCTCGGCCATCCGTTTACGGTTGATAAATATCTTGATGATACGGCTACAAAATCGAAGCTGGTGATCGTGCGGATATTGGGTGGGCAAGCTTATTGGCCTTACGGGGTAGAGCAATTCGCCATCCGTCTGGGCGCAGCGGGCGTGCCTTTTGTGGCCCTGCCCGGGGATGATAAACCCGAGGAAGGGTTGCGGCGGTTGTCCACTGTCGCGGACGAGGATTACGATGCGCTTTGGTCTTATCTGATCGAGGGTGGGCCGGAAAATTCGGCGAACTTCCTGCGGTATACACGGGCGATGCTGGACGATAGTGAAAAGCCAGCGACGGCCAAGTTGCTGCTGCGGGCGGGGATATATTGGCCGGGCGAGGCGGATGTCTCGTTGGAATATCTGCGCGAAAACCACTGGGTCGAAGGGCAACCCGTGGCGGCGTTGGTTTTCTACCGCGCGTTGGTTCAAGGTGCGGGGCTGCATCCGGTTAACCGTTTGGTGCGCCAGCTTTTGCGGCAAGGGTTGAACCCGTTGCCGGTGTTTGTGGCCTCGCTTAAGGATGCGGTATCGGCTGCGACGGTGGGGCAGCTGTTCACGCAGGCTTCGCCTGCGGTTGTGCTGAACGGGACAAGTTTCGCAGTGTCTTCGCCCCAATCGGGGGCCGAGGGGCATCAGCCGACGCCGCTGGATGCGACCGGCGCGCCGGTGTTTCAGATCGTCTTTGCGGGCGGAACTGAAGCAGTTTGGGAGGAAAGCCTTAGCGGGTTTTCGGCCCGCGATATTGCCATGAACGTTTCCCTGCCCGAGATCGACGGGCGTATCCTGACCCGCGCGGTCAGCTTTAAGGGCGAGGCGTATTTCGACGAGGCGACCGAGTGTCTGGTGACCAGCTATCGCGCGCACGGTGGGCGGATTTCGTTTGTGGCCGAGCTGGCAGCGAATTGGGCGAAATTGTCAGCTACCCCCGATGTAGACCGCAAAGTGGCGCTGGTGCTGGCGAACTATCCTAACAAGGATGGGCGGCTGGCAAATGGCGTTGGGCTGGATACGCCCGCCGCAACGGTGGATGTTTTGCGCGCATTGGAAGCGGCGGGTTACACGACGCGGAACCTGCCTGCCGATAGCGCTGACCTTATGGCGCGGATCATGGCGGGGCCGACGAACTGGCTGACGGATCGCGCCTTCAAAGAGGGCGGCGAACGTCTTTCGATGGCTGATTACCAGATTGATTACGGCCAACTGCCAGCCGACACGCGCCGCCGTATTGAAGAGCGTTGGGGCAAGCCCGAGGCGGACCCGTTCTTTACAGCGGGCGAGGTGGATTGCGGGTATTTCACGCTGTCCATTCTACATTTTGGCAATGTGGTTGTCGGGGTGCAGCCGGCGCGGGGGTATAACATTGACCCCAAAGATACCTATCATTCGCCAGACCTTGTGCCGCCGCATAACTACTTGGCGTTTTACTTCTGGATGCGACATCAGTTTCGCGCCAATGCCATCGTCCATATGGGCAAGCATGGCAATATGGAGTGGTTGCCGGGCAAGGCGCTGGCCCTGTCGAACGAGTGTTTTCCCGAGGTCGTGTTCGGCCCCACGCCGCATTTCTATCCGTTCATCGTGAACGATCCCGGCGAGGGGACGCAGGCCAAACGTCGTGCGCAGGCCGTGATAATCGACCACCTGACACCGCCCTTAACACGGGCGGAGACCTACGGTCCGTTGAAAGACTTGGAGGCATTGGTTGACGAGTATTACGAGGCAGCAGGGGTGGACCCGCGCCGCCTTGAGTATTTGGCAAAGCAGATATTATCCCTAAGCCAAGCCACGCGGATTGACGAGGACGCGGGGGTTGATTGGCAAGCGGACGAGCAGAGCCAGCTTTCCAGCCTTGATAATTACCTTTGTGATCTGAAGGAAAGCCAGATCAGGGACGGGCTGCATGTGTTCGGGACCTCGCCGGAGGGACGGTTGGAGCGTGATCTGGTGCAAGCCTTGGTGCGGGTGCCGCGTGGGCTGGGTAAGGGCGGGGATGCCTCGCTTATTCGTGCCTTGGCCGATGATATGGAGATGGGATTCGATCCGCTTGATTGCGCAATGGGGGACGCCTACGACGGGCCACGGCATAAAAGTTTGCGGGCTGCTTCGAGCGATACATGGCGTAGTCTGGGCGATTCCGTTGAGCGACTGGAATGGATCGCTGGCCGTCTGATCGAGGGGGTGGATCCAGACCCGATGTGGAAGCGCACTCGCTTGGTCGTTGAAGAAATACATGCGCGTGTTCTGCCAGCCGTCAGGGCATGTGGCGAGGCTGAAACCGGGGCGCTCCTCAATGGCCTTTCAGGCCGTTTCGTCGCCCCCGGCCCTTCGGGCGCCCCGACACGTGGGCGGCTGGACACACTGCCAACGGGGCGGAATTTCTATTCGGTGGATAGCCGCACTTTGCCGACGCCTGCCGCGTGGCAATTGGGCTGGAAATCGGCCTATGCGTTGATTGAACGCCACTTGCAGGACGAAGGGGATTGGCCGCGTTCCTTGGTGCTGACGGCGTGGGGCACGTCGAATATGCGCACTGGCGGTGATGATATCGCGCAGATGCTGGCGCTGATGGGCGTGAAGCCGCAGTGGGATAACGCCAGTCGCCGTGTGACAGGGTTCGAGATTATCCCGCTAAGTGTGCTGGACCGTCCGCGCGTCGATGTAACCCTGCGGATATCCGGCTTTTTCCGCGATGCGTTTCCGGCACAGATTGACCTGTTGGACAGCGCGGTGCGGGCCGTCATGGCGCTGAACGAGCCCGAAGACATGAACCCGTTGGCAGCGCGGTATCGCGGTGAAGTTGACGCGTTGGGCGAGGCGGCGGGTTTTCGTATCTTCGGCGCTAAACCCGGCGCATATGGTGCGGGGCTTCAGGCGTTGATTGATGAACGCATCTGGAACGATACTGCGGATTTGGCCAATGCATATCTGACGTGGGGCGGCTATGCCTATGGCAACGGGGCCGAGGGGCAGGGTGCGCGGGCGCAACTTGAAACTCGCCTAAGCAAGGCCGAAGCCGTCGTGCAAAATCAGGACAACCGTGAACATGATATTCTGGACAGCGACGATTATTACCAGTTCGAAGGCGGCGTTTCGGCGGCGATCCAGCACCTGCAAGGCGACGCGCCCAAGGTTTACCACAACGACCACTCGCGCCCTGAGCGCCCCGTAATCCGCACGCTGGACGAGGAAATGTCCCGCGTCGTCCGCTCCCGCGTGGTGAACCCCAAATGGATCGAGGGCGTCAAACGCCACGGTTATAAAGGCGCGTTCGAAATGGCGGCCACGGTGGACTATATGTTCGCCTTTGCAGCTACCACCAAGGCGGTAAAAAACCACCACTTCGATCTGGTTCACGCGGCGTTTATCGAAGACGACGAGACCCGCGAATTCATCGAAGACGCCAACCCTGTTGCCCTTCGCGAAATGGCCGAAAAGTTTCAGGAAGCGATTGACCGGGGGCTATGGCAGCCGCGAAGCAACTCGGCGAAAGCGCTGTTAGTAGAGTTACTTGGATAACTCAATCGTATGGACCTCTCCGAACCTGAACTCAGTGAAGTCCGCCTCGATATCAGTGGGCAAATGTTTGTTTAGCACGCGGCGCTGGCGTGCTAAAAATCCAGACCCAGATCAAGTGTTCGGGCGGAATGGGTCAGCGCCCCCGACGAGATATATTCAACACCGGTGCTGGCCACTTCGGCGATACGATCAAGGCGCATATTGCCCGAGGCCTCGGTTATTAACGCCCCGTTAACCATCGCTACCGCCCTTTTCAGGGTTTTGGTGTCCATGTTGTCAAGCAAGACTGCATCGGCAACATTTTCAGCCAAAACCTCTTCCAGTTGCTCCAACCGATCCACCTCGATTTCGATGCGGACCATGTGCGATGCAACCGCCCTGGCGCGTTTCAAGACCGCGGAAATTCCGCCCGCGGCTGCGATATGATTGTCTTTAATCAGGATCGCATCGCTTAGGCCAAAACGGTGGTTAAAGCCGCCACCGTGCAGAACGGCCTGCTTTTCAACAATACGTAAACCCGGTGTTGTCTTGCGAGTGCATGTGATGCGCGCCCCTGTGCCACGTGTCTCGGTCACAAATGCAGCCGCCATTGTGGCGATACCGCTTAGCCGCCCTGCAAAGTTAAGCGCCACCCGTTCCCCCATCAAAATGGAGGCGGCACTCCCTTTGATCGTCATCAGCGCATCGCCGGATTTGCAAGGCATGCCATCCCTAATATGCGTGGTTATCGCAAGCGAAGGGTCGATCAGGCGAAATGTTATCGCGGCAATCTGCATGCCGGAAACCACACCGCTTTCACGGGCGTTCAGCTGGGCGGAATAAGTCGTGTCAGCCGAGATCACGGCGCGGGTGGTGATGTCACCGTATTGGCCCAGATCCTCGGCGATGGCGTTTCGGATCACAGGTTCCAGAATGATGTCCGGCAAGGGCGTGTAAACGGTGCTCATTTGCTTTTCCTCTGCAATTCCAGTGTGGACTTCAGATTTTCAACGATTTGCTAAGGTCGATCATGCGTTCAACCGCCAGCCTCGCCTTCGCGGCGACCTCCGGTTCGACCACAACTTCCGTGCCCATCGTATGCAAAGACCACAGAATTTTCTCTAGCGTTATCTTCTTCATGTAGGGGCACATGTTACACGGTTTGGCGAATTCCACCTCGGGCAGCTCATCTGAAATATTTGTCGCCATCGAACACTCGGTCACCAACATCACTTTTGCAGGTTTATGTTCGTGTACCCAGTCAACAATCCCACGGGTAGAGCCGGTGTAATCCGACTCCGCAACCACTTCGGGGGTGCATTCGGGGTGGGCGATGATTTTGATGTCAGGCTCTGACTCGCGATAGGCGCGAAGGTCTTCAGCTTCGTATAGCTCATGCACGATGCAGCTTCCCGCCCACCAAACAACGTTCTTCTTACTTTCATTGGCAACGTTTTGGGCCAGAAACTGGTCCGGCGTCATAATCACAGTGTCGCCTTCCATCGCATCAACGATCTGCACCGCATTGGCCGATGTGCAGCAAATATCCGAGGCCGCTTTCACCTCGGCCGTCGTGTTCACATAGGAAACCACAGGCGCGCCGGGGTATTTTGCACGCATCTCGGCAACCCCTTCAGCGGTAATAGATTCCGCCAACGAACACCCCGCCGCCATATCCGGCATCAGCACTGTTTTGGCGGGGTTCAGGATTTTCGAGGTCTCGGCCATGAAATGTACGCCACACTGGACGATTACATCTTCTTCAACCTCCGTGGCCTTGATCGCCAATTGCAGGCTGTCCCCGACATGATCGGCAACCCCGTGATAGATTTCCGGCGTCATATAGTTATGCGCAAGAATGACCGCGTTGCGTTCTTTCTTTAAGCGATTTATTTCAATCACATACGGGGCATATACTGCCCACTCAGCCAGCGGAATAACCCGATCCGTCTTCGCATATATATCCCGCGTCGCTTCGGCTTTCTCAAGCGAGGGCGTAAGGTCGTAATGCTCCGCAAGGAGCGCTTTTATTTCGTTGGTCGCCAGCACGGTAAATCCTTTGGTACGAGGTTTCGGTGTTTTTACACTTAAGTATTAACAGTTCCCACTTCAAAGAGTGCGACTAAAAGGTTACTCGAAGCGCGCGGTGTTTTTCGTATTGCCTCGGTTGTTCCAACGCGGCATCCTGACTTCCAACCAAAAGGGGAAAATCATGACCGAATCCGCAGATACCGAACGTCACAACATGAAGATGGCCAAGAAGAAGGCCGCCCGCGACAAAATTATGGCCTCCAAAACCGAGGAACGCGGGCTGGTTATCGTCCATACCGGCAAGGGCAAGGGCAAATCCTCGGCCGCATTCGGCATGATCTTCCGCCACATCGCATGGGGTATGCCCTGTGCCGTGGTGCAATTCATAAAGGGCGGCATGGAAAGCGGCGAGAAGAAACTGATTACCGAGCAATTCTCCGACCTTTGCCCCTTCTACGCCATGGGCGAGGGGTTTACATGGGAAACCCAAGACAAATCCCGCGACATCGAAATGGCGCAGGCTGCGTGGGAAAAGGCCAAGGAACTGATCTTGGACGAACGCAACAAGATGGTGCTGCTAGACGAAATCAACATCGCTTTGCGCTATGATTACATCGACGTGAACGAGGTGGTGCGTTTCCTGAAAGAGGAAAAGCCCCCGATGACCCACGTGGTTTTGACTGGCCGGAACGCCAAGCCGGAACTGCTGGAGATCGCGGATTTGGCAACCGAGATGGAATTGCTAGCGCATCCGTTCAGGTCTGGGGTTAAGGCGCAGAGGGGCGTTGAGTTTTAGGGGCGAATTTTTATTGAAGTTGAGGGGGCTTGTGCAAATGGGGCAATGGTTTCTTTGAAAATCGTATACGAGTAAGTGCCCGTAGGGTGTGCGGTCCCCGCGCACCGTTCAACATCTCGGCCCTTGCAATGGTGCGCGGGGACCGCACACCCTACATTTCGTTAGTGAAACCGTTGATGTCTCCATCCACAATTATAAATTGAAGCCTCCCGAATATTACCCTACCCTTACCCTCAAACACCCAGCGAGGAACACCCCATGGCTACATATCTTATAACTGGCGTTAATCGTGGCATCGGTGCGGAGCTTGCCAAACAGGCCACTGCCGCGGGGCATGAAGTGATCGGCACCAGCCGCGTTGTGCCAGATGGCCAAGACTGGCTGCAACTCGATGTTACCGACCCCAAAAGCGTGGCGCGGTTTGGGCGCGATATTGAGGGACGTGAAATTGATATCCTGATCTGCAACGCAGGTGTTTATCTGGACAAAGGTCAAAATCTGGACACCGGATTCGCACTTGATCTCTGGGCGCAAGGCATGGCCGTGAACGTCGCGGGTGTATTTGCCACCATTCAGGCAACCCTGCCGAATATCTGTAAAAGCCGTGGAAAAATCGCCGTGATATCGTCGCAAATGGGATCAAACGCGCGTGCGAAGGGTGGATCGTATATCTATCGTGCGTCCAAGGCGGCGGTCACCAATCTTGTCAGCAACCTTGCGGTTGATCTGCACGGTGACGGCGTTGCACTCGGCAGCTATCATCCGGGCTGGGTCGCAACCGACATGGGCGGGAGCGCCGCAGATATAAACGCTGAAACCTCGGCCAAAGGTTTGTTAGAGCGGATCGATATTCTGTCCATGGAAACAACGGGTGTTTTCGAGGGCTACGATGGCGCCGAGATGCCGTTTTAAGGCACCACGACGTTCGACTTCGAAATCAAACATTCTGCATTAACCGTAAGTGCAGCAACCGTAGGGTGCGTACGAAGCACACACCCTGCAATTACATTTCGAGAAAGCCAAACGGGGGGCTTAACGCCAACTCACCCTCCGCTTTTCACCTCGATCTTCTTCGCCTTTTTCAACGCTTTGACATCCTTTGGCAAACTGACCGTCAAAACCCCCTTCTTGAACGAGGCCTCGACCTTATCGGTATCAACCTCTTCGGGAATGGATATCGAACGCTTGAAAGAGCCATAGCGCCGTTCCGAGAGGTAGTAATCGCTGTCCTTTTCACCCTCGACGTGCTCCTCTTTCTTCTCGCCACTGATGGTTAGTACCCTGTCCGTCAGATGCACCTCGATATCGCTTTCATCCATTCCAGGCAGTTCGGCCTTCAACTCAATGGATTTCCCACGGTCGACGAAATCGACAACCGGTGAGCGGAATCCCCACTCGAAGGGTGCGCCCATGGTATGGAAGGGTGCGCCCATGGTATGGGCGGCGCGTCTGCGCATTGAACCGAAGGGCCAGCCTTCCTGAAATTCATCGAATAAATGATCGATCCTTTCGCGCAGTGTAGCAACTGTCCCCGGGTCGGTTGTCTCATTGTTGTCGGATTTAACCTCAACTATTCCTGATTTATCTGTCATAACAATTTCTCCATTGTGCAAGTTTCCCATAATGTGGCGGGTACGTATCGAGTATCAGATATCGCGGGTCTTTGCGTTGATCTGAATCAACTGGGAAAATCCGCGGCGTGACCTTTGGATGCATGTTTCCCGCAAACGATATATACCGTCAAATCTACACAAAATATTAACCATCTCCCTGTATAACCACTCTCGCTGGGCATGGCTCTGACAAAGCCAACTGGGGATATCGCGCCGGGCAATTGACATTTCTACACCAGACAAACTGCTCGAAGTTGGCGGCGTTTGGTGCAGCAGACGCTACCGGCGGCGCAGTCGGGCAAGCCACGGCGCGATACTTCCTCGCTATCCGACCTTCATACCCCATGGCGGTCACATCCGGTTCTGCAGCAGAACCTCCCGAGAATTCACAAGATCATGGCGCTGTTTCCAACATGCGCCCCATTTTGCGTGCCTGAATCGAAGTAGCCGGCCTTCTTGAAAAGAACTACGTCCGTAACCAGATATTTCTGTAATTGCCGATCATATTAATTGTTCAATTATACATAAATGACAGGTGAAACCCCTATGCCAAACCTCCTCCGCTTCTATCTGGTTTTAACGTCAATAATCGTCTCTTTCCAATTCGCACTGGCCTTTGGCGCACCGTGGGGGGACGTGGCAATGGCTGGGCAGTACCCGGGGGTGATGCCGGCACCGATACGGATCGCAGCCGCAATTCAAGGGCTGTTACTGATGTCACTGGCGGGCATAGTTGCAACGAGGATAGGTTACATTTTGCCCAAATGGTACGGGCTGTCACGACGTTTAATCTGGCTGGTTGTCGGGATCAATGTGATGTCGACGATTATGAATCTCGCGACGCCAGTCATGTTGGAACGAGTGCTTTGGTCTCCCGTTGCTATTGGATTGCTGGTTTGCAGTTTGATGGTCGCGTTGCAAAAAACAAAGGCGCCCGACAACTAGAAACCGTTGCATTCTACCTTGCGTCGCAGCTTCCGGCCCCCTACAAACGACCCATAGACGGTGCCCTTCGGGGCTGAAAGCGCGTCTGGTCAAGGTCGACCCAAATAGGGGGCTAAAGCCGGAACTGTCAGGTGCTCGAATAGGGCGACAAGGTGCGTTTTCTTCCATGGTGGACCGATGAAACCGGAAGGAAAATACAATGCGAATTCTTATTGCTCTAGCAACAATCACAGCAACCCCAGCCTTGGCGCACACATCCGGTGCGCTGCATGTGCCGCATGTTTCGTGGCTGGTAATTGTTGGCGCAGGCGTTCTGGCGTTGGCCACTTACAACGCTGTTAAGCGCTGAAATCATGGCTAAATATGGTGTTATGGTCTGCGGGCATGGCTCTCGCAGTCAGGCTGCCGTCGATGAATTTGCGCAGGTTGCGCAAGGCCTGAAACCGCACTTCCCCGATTGGGATGTGGACTATGGGTACCTTGAATTTGCCAACCCTGTCATGCGTGACGGGTTGGATAATTTGCGTAATGCGGGCTGTGATCACATCCTTGCGGTTCCCGGTATGCTGTTCGCGGCAATGCACGCAAAGAATGACATCCCGACGGTGCTGAACACCTATGCCGCCAAGCATGGAATCACCGTGGACTACGGGCGCGAGTTGGGTGTTGACCCGAAGATGATCGAGGCTGCCTCGGATCGTATCCAAGCTGCTGTAAACAAGGCGAATTCTGACCATGGTGAGGTGCCCTTGCATGACACCTGTCTGGTCGTAATTGGCCGTGGTGCGTCTGACCCTGACGCCAATGGTAATGTCTCAAAAGTTGCGCGATTGTTGCAAGAGGGCATGGGGTTTGGCTGGGCCGAGGTCGGCTATTCCGGTGTGACTTTTCCGTTGGTCGAACCGTGCCTGGACCACGTTGCCAAGCTTGGCTACAAACGGGTTATAGTCTTCCCGTATTTCCTGTTCGCAGGGGTTCTGATCGACCGGATTTACGGTTTCACAGACGAGGCTTCGGCCAAGTATCCTGACATTAATTTCATCAAAGCGGGTTACCTGAACGACCACCCCAAGGTTATCGAAACCTTCGCGGAACGGGTGCGTGAAATCCTTGATGGCTCCAATAATATGAACTGCGGTATGTGCAAATATCGCGAACAGATTTTAGGGTTCGAGGCCGAGCAGGGCATGGCGCAGGAAAGCCACCATCACCATGTTGAAGGCCAAGGTGCGAATGCACCGGGTGCCACAGTGGAAACCTGCGATCTGTGCGATGATTTTTGTACCGGTGCATGTCGATTGGATATGGACCACCACCATCACCATGAACACACCCACTCGCATAGCCACGATCACGACCACCATCATCACGACCATGCGCACCCCGATTACCCGCAAGCGGATCATCCGCACGGGCCGGAATCCGTGCGTAGCCGGTTGAAGACTGACGGATGAAGGATTACGAGAAATCCCCCTCGGCGATTTACGCTCAATCTTTTGCGACAGTACGTGCAGAGGCGGATTTTTCACGTCTACCCAAAGGTTTACATCCTGCCGCTATTCGGTTGATCCATGCGTGCGGGATGGTGGACATTGTTGATGATCTGGCGTTTTCGCACGATGTGCATAAGGCCGCCTCGGGCGCGATTGCATCTGGTGCGCCGATATTATGCGATGTCGAGATGGTCGGGGCAGGCGTTATTCGCAGGTATCTGGACGGGAACGAGGTTATCGTTACGCTTAATGATTCGCGTACTGCGGGGTTGGCCAAGGACATAGGAACCACACGTTCCGCCGCCGCTGTCGAGTTGTGGCGCGATCACATCGAAGGGGCGGTTGTGGCGATTGGCAATGCACCTACAACGTTGTTCCATTTGCTGGAAAAACTGGATGAGGGTTGGCCGAAACCGGCTGCGATCCTGGGGTTTCCGGTTGGCTTCGTCGGGGCCGCTGAAAGTAAGGCGGAGCTGTCCGCTAACCCGCGTGGCATCCCGTTTTTGTCGCTACAAGGGCGGCGAGGGGGGTCCGCGATGGCCTCGGCTGCGGTGAATGCAATGGCGGTTGGTTTGCCGGAGGAGCAGAAGTGAGTATTTTTGCAAAGGAGAAGGGCGGATTTTTATGACCCCCTGGCTACATATCGTTGGTATCGGTGAGGATGGGCTGGACGGTTTGACCCCTGCTACCCGTGCGGTTGTCGAGGCCGCCGAGGTTATCGTTGGCGGTGCGCGGCATCATGTTTTATCGGCCAACGATAGTGCCGAGATGCTTGCGTGGCCCTCGCCTTTCGATGCGTTGATCGGCGAGTTGGAATTGCGGCGCGGGAAGCGGGTGGTGGTGTTGGCAACGGGGGATCCGTTGTGGTTTTCGGTTGGCGCACGGATTGGACGGAGCATTCCGGCGCCCGAGATAACATATCACCCGCAGGTATCGGCGTTCCAGTTGGCCTCGGCCCGTATGGGGTGGAGCATGGCAGATCTGGAAACCCTGACGGTGCATGGTCGGCCTGTCGAACAGATGATTGCGTTTATTCAGCCGGACGTACGGTTGTTGATTTTGACGACGGGAGAGGAAACGCCTGCCCAGATTGCCGCGTTCCTGACAGCGCGTGGTTTTGGCCAAAGCCGTATGACGGTGTTGGCTGCGATGGGCGGTGACAATGAGCAAAGGTTTGACGGTGTGGCGGAGGAGTGGGACCACGAGGTTCCGGCATTTAATACGTTGGCGGTAGAATGCATCGCGGCCCCTGATGCGGCCTTGTTGCCACGTGTGCCGGGCCTGTCGGACGAGGTGTTTATCCACGACGGCACTATGACCAAACGCGAAGTTCGAGCGGCAACATTGGCCAAACTAATGCCGATGCGCGGGGCTTTGCTTTGGGACGTTGGTACGGGTTGTGGTTCCGTCGCGGTGGAGTGGATGCGGGCGGCGCGCTATGCCAGTGCGGTTGGAATTGAGCCACGGGCTGATCGGCGCACTATGGCGGCAGGGAATGCGCAAGCGCTGGGTGTGCCGGCGTTGAAGTTGGTTGATGGGCAGGTGCCAGCGGCACTCGAAGGACTGGCGGCGCCTGACGCCATTTTCATCGGCGGTGGCTTGTCGCGCGAAACATTTACGGCCTGTTGGGCCGCATTGCGGCCGTTGGGGCGGCTGGTTGCGAATGCGGTGACGTTGGAAAGCGAGGGGCTGCTGGTGCAGCTTTATAAGGAATTCGGCGGCGATCTGGTGCAGATTTCGGTGAACCGGGGGGAGCCGCTCGGTTCCTTAACCAGTTGGAAACCTTTGCGTCCCGTTACACAATGGAGCTTGATTAAACGATGAGTGGTACTTTGTACGGAATAGGCCTCGGCCCTGGTGACCCGGAACTGATGACGCTGAAGGCCTATCGCCTGATCTCGGGGGCGGAAGTTGTGGCTTATCCGGCGCTGGAAGACGGTGAAAGTTTTGCGCGGTCTATCGCAGCGGATGTTATCCCGGACGATGCGCAAGAGGTTACGATTCACATACCGATGACGGTTGAGCGTGCCCCTGCACAAGCAGCCTACGACCAGGGTGCGGCGGATATCGGCGAACATCTGGACGCGGGTAGAGACGTAGTGGTGCTGTGCGAGGGCGACCCGTTCTTTTACGGATCGTTCATGTACCTGTTTGCCCGTCTGTCCGACCGGTTTGAAACCGAAGTGGTGCCGGGGGTGACGTCTGTGACCACGTGTGCTGCCGTCGCTGGCCGCCCGCTGACGGCGCGTAACGAAGTGTTAACCATAATTCCGGGGCCTTTGGACGAAGACACCATGCGTGCGCGCATCGCGGTGGCCGAAGCAGTGGTGATTATGAAAGTTGGCCGTCACTTGCCTAAGATTCGTCGTGTGTTAGCGGCGTTGAAGCTGACGGACGCGACATATGTCGAACGCGCCAGCCTGCCGAACCAGAAGGTTATACCGCTTGTTGAAGCACCCGAAACTGCACCCTATTTTTCTATGATCCTCGTTACGAAAGGCCAAGATCCGTGGCTGAACTAAAACCTGTTGTTATATGTCTTTCCCGTTCCGGTCAGGCGACTGCGCTTTGCATAGCCGCTGCGCTTAACGTGCCTGTGCATGGCCGTGAAGGTCGTTGCGACCGTGCCGATACTTATTTCCCGAACGCGCTGGACCATGTGCGTATGTTGTTTCAGGCGGGGCATCCGGTGATCGGGGTTTGTGCCGCAGGCATTCTGGTGCGGGCGGTTGCGCCTGTCTTGGCGGACAAGCGGACCGAGCCGCCTGTGATTGCGGTGCCCGATGACGGGTCAGCAGTAATTCCGCTGTTGGGTGGGCATCACGGTGCAAATCGTATGGCTAAAGAAATTGGCGAAGTGCTAGGGCGGCAAGCCGCGATCACCACCGCTGGCGATGTTGCGCTAGGTGTGGCATTGGATGAACCGCCTACGGGCTGGCGATTGAAGAACCCTGAAGATGCCAAATCGGTGATGATGGCGATGCTGTCGGGCGAAAAGCCGATTGTCGAAGGTGAGAATATCTGGAATTTGGAAACAGGCGATGGTCCGGTGCGTTTGACTACCTCGGAGGCGCCTGCTGAGGCAGGCGTGGATACGCTTGTTTACCACCCGCAACGATTTGTCTTGGGGCTTGGTTGCGCGCGCGGCTGTGACGTTTCGGAAATGTGGGATTTGGTACAGGGAGCTTTGGCTGGGGCGAATATCGCGCCCGAGTCTGTGGCCTGTGTGGCCTCGCTGGACTTGAAGGGTGACGAACCTGCGATGATTGAAACCGCGCGACGTTTAGGTGTGCCTTACCGATTGTTCGATGCGGCGGCGTTGGAGGTGGAGGCCTCGCGTTTGGCGAACCCGTCGGATGTAGTTTACGCCGAGGTCGGCTGTCACGGTGTTTCGGAGGGTGCAGCACTGGCAGCCGCTGGACCAGACGCCATGCTGGTTGTGGAAAAACAGAAGACCGCAAACGCCACTTGTGCGATTGCGCGTGCGCCGGAAGTTATTATCGAAATGGCTGGCCGTTCACGCGGCAAGCTGTCGATTGTCGGCATAGGACCGGGGCAGCACACTTGGCGCACACCAGAGGCTAGCCAGTTGATTGCACAGGCTGAAGAACTGGTTGGGTATGGTTTGTACATCGATATTCTGGGGCCGTTGGCGGCGGGTAAGACACGATCTGATTTCCCGCTCGGGGGGGAGGAAGATCGTTGTAGGTATGCGCTGGAGCAGGCTGGAAAAGGCAAAAACGTTGCACTGATATGTTCGGGAGATGCAGGAATCTATGCGATGGGCGCACTGGTGTTCGAATTGCTGGATCGCGGTGCCGATGCGCTGGGTGTGTCGGATGCGGCCAAACGGGTAGAGGTGGTTTCTACGCCCGGCGTTTCTGCGCTTCAAGGGGCAGCAGCGCGGGCGGGGGCCCCGTTGGGGCACGATTTTTGTGCGATTTCGTTGAGCGACTTGTTGACGCCGCGTGAGGATATCATCAAACGTCTGCACGCCGCAGCCGAGGGGGATTTTGTGATTGCGTTCTACAACCCCGTATCCAGGCGTCGTCGGACACTACTGGCCGAGGCACGGGATATTTTGCTGAAACATCGCCCTGCCGATACACCGGTTATGCTGGCCTCTAGCCTTGGGCGGCCGGAAGAATATGTACGGTACCGGAAGCTTAGTGAACTTGAGGTCGATGAAGTGGATATGCTGACGGTGGTTTTGGTTGGCTCCAGCCATTCGAAGTTAGCGGAATTGGGCGAAGGGGCGCGGATGTATACGCCTCGGGGGTATGCAAGGAAAATAGACGGGGATTTGGCGAAGTGAGTATTTGGGCAAAGAAGAAGGTGTTGGTATGACGGTTCATTTTATTGGCGCGGGGCCGGGTGATCCGGATTTGATTACCATTAAGGGGCGTCGGTTAATCGAAAGTTGTCCTGTTTGCCTGTATGCTGGATCGTTGGTTCCCGAAGCCGTGGTTGCCTTCACGCCCGAGGGCGCACGAGTGCTGGATACCGCCCCGATGACGCTGGATGACACGCATGCGGAAATTGTTGCCGCCCATGCGCGCGGAGAGGATGTCGCGCGGGTGCATTCCGGTGACCCCGCGCTTTACGGGGCGATTGCCGAACAAATCCGCCGCTTGAAGGCGGAGGGGATACCTTATGACATTACGCCCGGCGTTTCGGCTTATTCGGCGGCAGCGGCGGCGATGGGACAGGAGCTGACGATACCGGAAATAGCGCAATCCATCGTGCTGACGCGGATGTCGATGAAATCCACAGATATGCCTTCGGGTGAGACGCTAGAGAATTTCGGCCGTACGGGCGCAACGCTGGTGATCCATCTGGGTATTCGGGCTTTGCGCGAGATACGGCGACAGCTTGCACCGTTTTACGGGGATGATTGTGCGGTTGTGGTGGCGTATCGTGTCGGTTGGCCGGACGAGTTGATTATTCGTGGCACGCTGGAGGATATTCACGCCAAGGTGCGGGACGCGAAGATCACGCGCACGGCGTTGGTGTTTATTGGTCCCGCACTTGCAAACGTGACGGATTTCAAGGACTCTGCGTTGTATGACCCGAATATCCCGCATGTATTACGCCCGAAAGTGAAGGTATGAAAAACCTGCCCATATTTCCTGCTGGTGAAGTCTGGCTTGTCGGCGCAGGCCCCGGCGATGCGGGGTTGCTGACGTTGCATGCCGTAAACGCGTTGGAGCAAGCGGATGTGGTCGTGCATGATGCGCTGGTTGGGGCGGATGTTCTGGACATGGCGCGTGACGGCGTGGAGTTGGTGTTTGTGGGTAAACGGGGGGGGGTAACCTCGCCTAAGCAGCCAGAGATTAACAGGCGGTTAATAGCGTATGCGAAGGCTGGTAAGCGAGTTTTGCGCCTTAAGGGCGGCGATCCGTTTATGTTTGGTCGCGGCGCTGAAGAGGCACTGGATCTGGTGGCCGCCAACATTCCGTTTCGGATTATTCCGGGGATTACGGCAGGGATCGGCGGATTGGCCTATGCGGGGGTTCCGGTTACGTCGCGCGAGGTTAACTCCTCGGTCATATTCTTGACGGGGCATGACAAGCGCGGGCTTTCGCCAGACAATGTGGATTGGGCCGCGACGGCCAAGGCGGGCATGATCGTGATGTATATGGCAATGCGGAATATGCATGAAATTGCGGGAAATCTGGTTGCGGCGGGACGTCCTGCGGATGATCCGGTGGTAGTGGTTTCGAATGCGACCTTGCCTGATATGCAGGTGGTCGAGACGACGCTGGAACGGGCGGCGGATGATATTGCGGCCAGTGGCATTGGGGCGCCAGCGATCATCAGTATCGGGCGCGGAAATTTGCTGCGCGAGGCGTTGAACTGGCGGGGCGTATGAACGGGTTTATCATCGCGGCGCCGCACTCGGGTGCAGGCAAAACGATGATAACTTTGGGCCTGTTGCGGGCTTTCAAAAGGCGCGGCGTGCGCGTGACATCGGCCAAAAGCGGGCCGGATTATATTGACCCTCAATTCCATAAAGCGGCGAGCGGGGCTGCTTGTGTGAACCTCGACGCGTGGGCGATGCCACCTGCGCAATTGCGTGGGCTTGCGGCGGGGCAAGACGGTGAATTGCTGATTATCGAGGGAGCGATGGGGTTGTTTGACGGCGCGCCCGACGTCGGTGATCCGATGGGGCGTGGCAGCGTGGCAGATTTGGCTGAAACGCTGGACCTGCCCGTGGTGCTGGTGCTGGACAGCGCGAAGCAATCGCAGACGGCAGCAGCGATTGTACATGGGCTGGGAAGCCTTCGACCTTCGGTGAAAATTGCGGGTGTTATCCTTAATCAAATCGGTTCGCCGCGCCACAGCGAGATGATTGCGCGCGCCATAGGATCGATCGGCATTCCAGTGTTGGGGGCGGTGCCCAGAACGCCAACGTTGCAAGCACCTTCACGGCATTTAGGCCTGGTTCAGGCCCAGGAACACGCGGACCTTGAAGGGTTTATCGAGGCTGCGGCAAACCTGATTACCGCTAATGTGGACCTTGAAGCATTACACGCATTGGCTGCGCCCATCGGTACCGCAACCCGCGCAGCCGGGCTGCCACCGATCGGGTCAAGAATTGCGGTGGCGCGAGACGCGGCATTTATGTTTGCCTATCCGCATATGCTGGAGGATTGGCTGTCATCAGGGGCCGAGGTCTCGGTCTTTTCACCTTTGAATGACGAGGGGCCGTCGCCGGACGCGGACGCTGTATTCTTACCCGGTGGGTACCCTGAATTATATGCCGGACGCTTGGCGCAAAGCGAAGGTTTTGCGGCGGTGATGCTGGCCGCCAAGGATCGTGGAGCCCTGATCTATGGCGAATGTGGCGGGTATATGACCTTGGGCGAAAGCCTTACAGATGCGGATGGTGTGGCACATAGGATGCTCGGGTTTTTACCGGTTAACACCAGTTTTGCAGCCCGTAAGTTGCATCTGGGGTATCGTCGGTTGCGGCCAATGACTGATGTACCGTGGAGCGGGGGGCTGCTGGGGCACGAGTTTCATTATGCCTCGGTTGTCGAGGAAAGTGCCGAGGGGCGGTTGTTTAGTACGCAGAATTCCATGTGCGAAGAGCTGGCGGATATGGGACATGTTCGCGGCAAAGTTTGCGGTTCTTTCGCGCATGTGATCGGGGAGGCAGATGGTTCTGTTTGATATGGATGGC
>Ga0209121_10000975_pt1 | contig 30231 bp, 27 predicted proteins | sample Cruoilmetagenom3_FD_187292 | JGI IMG/M metagenome (GOLD analysis project Ga0209121, IMG submission 187292) | Oil polluted marine microbial communities from Coal Oil Point, Santa Barbara, California, USA - Sample 3 (SPAdes) (version 2) | ecosystem: Environmental > Aquatic > Marine > Oil seeps ...
TGAACACTAAGAAAAGTGAAACTCTGTCTAAAGATTTATTATATAAAATAGATTGTTGAATAATTATTCGTGATAATTAGTGATAATTGGTGGCTGAATGGTAACAATTAAACATATTGGACGAGGAGAATTTTCTTGAAAGAAAAATGTGGAATTTTTGGAATTTATAATCACCCCGAGGCCAGTAAATTAACTTATCTGGGACTTTATGCCCTTCAACATAGGGGACAGGAAAGCGCGGGAATAGTTTCTTCAAATGGGAGCGAGGTCTTTGTCCATCGCGGAATGGGATTAGTAGATAAAGTCTTTAGCGAACAAATTCTCAAAAATCTTCCCGGGCATTTAGCTATAGGACATAATCGCTATTCTACTATGGGCTCTACTAATCCTACTAATACTCAACCCCTCCTTATTAACTTTTTTGGAGAAGGGATCGCCCTTTCTCATAATGGAAATCTCATTAATGCTGGAGAATTAAGAGAAAAATTAGAATCCAAGGGCTCTATATTTCAAACAACAATGGATACAGAGGTTATTGTTCATCTTTTAACACATTCCTCTAAAACTTTAGGAAGAAAAAAAGCACTTCTTCAGGCTTTAAAACAAGTTAAAGGAGCTTACTCTCTTCTTCTTCTCACTGATAAGGAACTCGTAGGAGCACGAGACCCTCAAGGATTTCGGCCATTGGTCTTAGGTAAACTTGGGAAAAGTCTTCTTCTTTCTTCGGAGACCTGCGCATTTGATCTTTTAGGAGCTAAATATATCAGGGAAATAAGACCGGGAGAAGTAATTTTTATTAATAAACAAGGGGTGGAATCTTTTTCTCTTTCCTCTTCTTCCAAAATTAAACAGTGTATCTTTGAATATATTTACTTTGCCCGTCCTGATAGTTTTGTGTTCGGAGAAAGTGTTCATAAAGTAAGAGAAAGAATTGGAAGGCGTTTAGCCCAGGAACATCCCTGCGAAGCGGATTTAGTAATACCTGTTCCTGATTCAGGGATGTGTGCGGCTTTAGGATTTGCCAGAGAAAGTAAAATACCTTTTGCTATAGGTCTTACCCGAAACCACTATATTGGAAGAACTTTTATTGAACCCCTACAATTTATGCGTGATATGGAAGTAAGAATAAAATTAAATCCTATAAAGGAGGTCTTAAAGGGGAAAAGGATTGTTCTCGTTGATGATTCTATTGTTAGAGGAACTACTTCCAAAAAAATAATTAGACTTCTTCGAGAAGGAGGGGCAAAAAAAGTGCATTTTCGTATAGGTTCCCCTCCTATTAAATTTCCCTGCTTTTTTGGAATTGATACTCCTGTGCAAAAAGAGTTAATTGCTTCTTCTCATAGTGTAGAAGAAATAGGGAAAAAAATAGGAGCAGATACTCTCGGTTATTTAAGCGTTGAAGGACTTTTAAGTTGCGTAGACAAACCCAAAAATTATTGTACTGCTTGTTTTAACGGAGATTACCCCTTAAAAGTTCATCCTCAAACAAAATATATATTTGAGACAAAAAGGAGAAAAAAACTTAAAAAAAATGAATAAGGAAAATTTCACTTACCTTAAAGCAGGAGTAAATATAGAAAAAGGCGAAGATTTTGCTAAATGGATAAAAAAAGAGGTCTCTTCTCGTTTCCCCCAAAAAGATTTTTCTGAAATAGGAGCCTCAGCTAATTTTTATTCTCTTACCAGGGAAAATTATAAAAGCCCTCTTTTAGTAGCTACTACTGATGGAGTAGGAACAAAAATAAAAATAGCCCAGGAAGCTAATAAACATAATACTGTGGGCATAGATTTAGTAGCTATGTGTATAAATGACCTCCTTACCCAGAGAGCAAAACCTCTTTTCTTTCTTGATTATTTAGCTACAGGGAAACTTTATCTAAATACAGCTAAAGAAATTATCTCAGGAATCATTAAGGGTTGCAAAGAAGCTGACTGCATCCTCCTCGGAGGAGAAACAGCAGAAATGCCTTCTTTTTATGAACAAGGAAAATATGATTTAGCTGGATTTGCTGTCGGGATAGTAGAGGAAGAAAAAATAAATGCTATCCCTGAAATTACCTCTAATGATTTAATTATTGGGCTTCCTTCTTCAGGTCTTCACAGTAACGGATTTTCTCTGGCAAGAAAAGTTCTTTTTGAAGAAAAAAAATTCTCTCTTAAAGATAAACTAAAAATAATAGGCCGGAGTCTGGAAGAAGAATTACTGGAACCTACCCGTATTTATACCTCCATAATCTTAAATTTACTTAATGAATTTAATCTCAAAGGAATTGCCCATATTACCGGCGGAGGAATGATAAGAAATATTTCCCGTATTCTTCCTCCAGGATATAGAGCTAAAATTTATAAGAAAAATTGGGAAGTTTCTCCTATTTTTAAATTAATTCAAGAACAAGGAAAAATTAAGGAAGAAGAAATGTTCAAGGTCTTTAATATGGGAATAGGAATGATTTTAATAGTTTCAGGCAAAGAAAAAAATTCTATTATAAAAACTCTTCTTAGTTTAAAAAAGAAAGCAAAAATTATTGGCGAGATAGTGAAAGGAGAAAAAGGAGTAGAAATTAGTTAATCTTATTTTTAACAAAGAATCAATATACCGTTTCAAAAAGAAAAACCAGTTAAAAGAATACCTAAGTTCATAGCACCAGCAAAAATAAAATTAAGTAAACCACTCATAATGAGAATAAGAATAATAATAAAACCAAATGGTTCCAACCGGGATAATTTATAGGCATTTTCTTCAGAAAGAAGACCGGTTAAAATTCGGGATCCATCCAGAGGGGGAACAGGAATAAGATTAAAAAAAGCTAATATTAAGTTGATAGTTACTCCGTAAAAAAGAATTATAGTAACTAAAGGAGAAGAGATAGGCATAATCCGAGAAATTAAGGAAAGAATAAGTGCCAGTACTAAATTAGCTGCCGGTCCTGCCACTCCTATTCCCATCATATTCTTTTGAGGGTCATTTAAATTATAAGGATTAATAGGCACAGGTTTAGCCCAACCAAATATTATAGGACTTGAATGTCCAATTAAACTCATTAAAATCATTATTCCTGGAAGAAGGAGGGAACCTATGGGATCAATATGAGGGATAGGATTGAGAGTTATTCTTCCCATATCTCTGGCTGTAGAATCTCCATAATGTTCAGCAACTATTCCATGAGCACATTCATGGATGATTATAGAAAAAATTAAAATTATCAGAACAACTATTAAAATCAGGGTTTGCATTTCTTTCTCCAGTTTAGAATCTTTTTCTTACATAATTTATTTCTTCTTCTTTTGTCTTAATTTGTCCATTTAATTTCGCTTTCTTAACTTCCTCTAATATTTTTTTAAAAAGAGGTGAAGGTTTATATCCCATTTTCTTCAAATCATTTCCATCTATCTCTATTTTTAATTTCTTTAACCGGGTAAAATAGAAAAAAATGCGCTTTTTTACTATTTTTTCTTCCGCCTTAGCCGTCGTGAATAAAAGAGTTTCCTGAGAGAGGGAGCTTAAAATCTCATAAATAAAACTGGGTAAAAGGTCTTGTGGTGTTTTAAGTTTTTTTATTATTCTCTTAGCTTCGATCCTGGTAGTAATAATAGATTCTTTCTCTTCTCGGGTAAATTTATATTTTTCGCAAAAGTCCCGAGTTTCTCCTTCGTTTAAATTTTCCAGAATTACTAAAAGACGAATTAACCATCTTTTCACTTTCTCTTCAAAAAGAACTTCAAACCAGGCAAAAACATCTATTAAATTATCTAAAATTTTTTCTTCCCGTGAAGTTAACTCTAATTCTGGATAAATAGCTTTAAGTATGCCAAACTCTTGCATACGACGAATACTTTTTTCAGGCCTATCTTCCTCAAGAATCTGGATTAGCTCCTCTCTTATCCTTTCTTTACTTAATTTTTGAAAAATTTCTCCTCTTAAAGCCTCCTCAATTAACTTCTGTGTCTTTTCCTCTATAATAAAACCATATCTCTGTTCAAATCTAATAGCGCGAAAAATTCTGGTAGGGTCTTCAATAAAACTTCGGGAATGAAGCACTCTTACTTTTTTTTCTCTTAAATCCTTTTCTCCCTCAAAGAAGTCTGTAAGAAAGCCAAAATTTGAAGGACTTAGATCTATAGCCAGACTATTTACCGTAAAATCCCGACGGAAGAGGTCCTTTTGCAGAGGTGCAGGTTTTACTTGAGGAAGAGAAGCAGGCTCAGAATAAAATTCCTCTCGGGAAGTAGCTATATCCAGTTTAAAGCCGTCAGGAAAAGTAATGGTAGCTGTCCCAAACTCTTTGTATTTTCTTAACTCTCCTCCTACTTTTTTAGCGAATTGGGCGGAAAAAAGAATGCCATCCCCTTCAATTACTAAATCTATATCGAGATTTTCTATACCCAAAAGAATATCTCGAACAATTCCTCCTACTATAAAAGCCCTATATCCTAGTTCTTCAGCTATTTTTCCTGCTTGCCTCAATAACTTTTGAACCTTGCGCGGAATAGCTTTTTCTAATAGTTGTTCAAGGTTTTCAGAATTTTTCTTTTGCTGGTGAAAAGCAGATAAAAGATTATCCCCACTAATAACTCCCACAGGCTTATTTTCTTTAAAAATTACTGCTTTTTTTGAATGTTTTTCCAACATTATCTCTTGAGCTCTCTTAAGAGAAATAGAAGAATTTAAAGCTACTTTATTAGTTCTCATTATTTTCTTTATTTCTTTCAATGGAATTCCTCTCATCACTTTCCCAACAGTAAAAAGAGGTTTTGTATTTTTATTTAAAATTTTATGAAGCTGTTTCTCTACATCTATAAGACTTTTATTACCTTTAATTATTGCGGAAGCAGCAAAACTATGCCCTCCTCCTCCAAAAAAAGAAAGTATTCCACTCACATTAATAGAGGGAGTTCGTGAGCGAGCAATTAAATAAATTTTTTCTTTTGCTTTAATTAGAGCAAAAACTACCTCTAAATTTTTTAAATCAATAAATTTACGCAGAGGTAAAGACAACCCTCCTATAAATTTGTCAATCTCTGTAACAATTACCACTACTTCTACTCCATTGATTATCCAGATTTTAGCTTTTTTTAAAAAATCGTTAAAAAGAGAAATCTGTTTATCGGTTAATTTTCTATTTAAAAAGCCGGAAATAAATTCCAGATTAGCTCCTCGGGAGAGTAAAAAACTGGCTATTTTAAAATCAAAAGGAGTAGTAGAGGAGAAAATCAAAGAACCTGTATCTTCATAAATTCCCAACATAAAAAGAGAAGCTTCTGGAGGAGTGATAAAATCCCCCCTTTCTCTTATCAGAGAAATTAAAATACTCACAGTAGCTCCTACTTTTTTACAAATACCCCAATCTCCTTCTATATCCCCGGGATAAGAAGGATGGTGATCATAAAGATGAATTTCTACTTTTTTTTTATTAACTAATTTACTAAAAATTCCTATTCTGTTAATCCAGCGAGTATCTACCAGGATAAGTCGAGTAACTTTATTTAAATCAATTTCTTCTATTTTTGTATTTCTAACTAAACCGCCATAAAGTAACATAAACTGTCTTACTTCTCTACTTACAGAGCCCGGAAAACATATTCTTGCTTCTGGATATAATTTTTGTGCGGCTACCATCGAAGCCAGAGCATCAAAATCTGTCCCTGCGTGAGTAGTAATTACTTGCATTAAAACTTCCTTTCACTGAACTTACGCCCGGGGGTGATATTTTTTATATACCTTCTTTAGCCTTTCCTGAGTAATGTGAGTATAGATCTGAGTGGTAGTAATATTAATATGACCGAGAAGTTCCTGCACCGACCTTAGATCCGCATCTCCAGAAAGAAGATGCGTAGCAAAAGAATGCCGTAGGGTATGGGGAGAAATTTTTTTGGTTATCCTCGCTTTTTGAGCATATTTTTTAATAATTTTCCAACAGGTTTGTCTTGAAATCCTTTCTCCATAACGATTACAAAAGAGTGCCGATTTTCCTTGCTTTAGGTTTCTTTCTTCTAAATATTTTTTTACCCACAGGCAAGCCTCTCTTCCCAGAGGAACAATACGCTCCCGAGACCCTTTCCCCATAACCCTTACCCAACCTTTTTTCAAATCGACATCCATTATATTAAGATTAGTGAGTTCAGAAATACGCAGTCCTGCTCCATATAAAACTTCCAACATTGCTTTATCTCTAACCCCATAAAGATTAGTAAGAAAAGGAGCTTCTAATAGTAATTCTATCTCTCTAAAAGATAGATACGAAGGTATTCTTCTTCCTCTTTTAGGAGAACTAATCTCTTCAAGAGGATTATAATTACTCTTACCTTCTAAATGAAGAAACTTATAAAACATCCGAATAACAGAAAGCTTGCGGTTTATGGAACAATTTTTAAGTCCTTCTTTTTGTAATCTTCCCACATATTTTCCTATAAGAGTAGAATCTACTTCCAAAACACCCTGGGGGAGATATTTCACATATTGAGAAAGATCCCGTCTATAAGCATCTATTGTATTAAAGGAAAGTCCTCTTTCTATTTTAAGATAATCAAGAAAGGATTCAACTAATCCTTGCGACAAATTTTTCCCCTTCTCTCAAAGCTCGCTCATTTAAAGAAAGTAAATACATCCTGTCTTTAGAAATCACTTCTTTTAAAGATTCAACCACCGTCTCCAAAGAAAGAATTCCTAACTTTTTAATTAAAGCTCCAAGAGTTACCATATTAGCTATACGAAGTTCACCTATTTTCTCGGCAATTTCATTAGCTGGAATTTTGATTATGTCCAGGTCCTTTCGTTTAAATTCTCCTTTTATCAAGGAAGTATTAACCACTACCTTTCCTTGTTTAGCAATTCTAGGAAAGAATTTCTTTACAGAAGGTTGACTCATTATAATAGCATTAAGAGGATGGAAAACAATGGGAGAGGAAATAGGAGAATCGGAAATTATCACCGTGCAATTAGCTGTCCCTCCACGCATTTCTGCTCCGTAAGAAGGAAAATAAGTAACTTTCTTTCCTTCCCTCAATCCGGCATAAGCCAGGAGTTTTCCTGAAAACATCAATCCTTGTCCTCCGAATCCAGCAATCAAGAAACTCTCATACACCGGACCACCTCTTTTCCTTGTTCTATAATTTTATGGAGCTGATTTTTTTCTGGTGCTTCTGCATAAACTCTTATCTTGGGTTCAGTCCCTGATGGTCTGATAAGAAGCCAACTATCATCTTTCATTATAAATTTAAGCCCATCAATAGTCTCTACTTTTCTTAAGGGAATATCTCCCAGAGAAGAAGGAGGAAAAGAAGAAAACTTTTTTACCATCTTTTCCTTATCTATTTCTATGTTTTCAAAATCTACTCTTTCGAAAAAAGACTTTCCAAATTTTTCTTCCATTCCCTTTAATATTTTAGATAAAGGTTTACCCTTCCTCCAAATAAGATCAATGAGGAAAAGAGCAGAAAGAATCCCATCTCTTTCTGGAAGATGCTCTCGAAAACCATAACCACCGCTTTCTTCTCCCCCAAACAAGATACCTCCCTTCAACATTTTCTCGCAGATAAATTTAAAACCAACCGCTGTCTCTTCTAAAAGGAGATTAAATTTTCTCGCTATCCTCTCAGGTTGATATCCCATGGATACTGTTTTAGCAATTCCTCCCTTCATCCTTCTTTCTTCTATCAAATATAAAAGAAGAAGAGAGAAAACCTGATGAGGAGTAAGATACTTTCCTTGATTATCTACTATCCCCACTCTATCAGCATCTCCGTCACTGGCTATCCCTAAATCTGCCCCTTCTTCTTTAACTTTTCTCTTTAAATCTTCTAAATTTTTCTCAATGGGTTCAGGATTTAATCCTCCAAATCCAGGATTATATCGGGGATGAATAGTAATTATTCGCGATGGGGATGAACTAAGAAATCTCTTTATAAGACTTTCTCCTACTCCAAACATAGGATCGTAAATAATTTTAAAAGATATTTTCTTTAAAATTGTTTCATCAAAAAACAATCTCAATCTCTTTAAGTAAGGATCTATAAAATTCTCTTTTTTTACTAATCCCTTTTTTTCTGCTTCCTCAAAGGAAATATTCCTTACTTTGTTTCTCCCTAAAAGAGCTTCAATTTCATCAGTTTCCTCTGAAGAAACGGAGCCTCCAAAAGAACCCTTAATCTTTATTCCATTAAACTTTGGGGGATTATGAGAAGCAGTAATCATTATTCCTCCAATAAGATTCTTTTCCTTTACTGTAAAAGAAATGCATTGAGTAGGAAGATCTTTTAAGGAGAGTATAACCGGGATTCCATTTCCAGCAAAAACCCCACTTACCTTTTTAGCAAATTCCTCAGAGAGAAATCGAGCGTCATATCCTACCGCGATACCCTTCTTTAGCCCTTCTTTATTCCGATAATAATCGGCAATAGCTTGTGCAACTTTAGATACATTAGCAAAGGTAAAATCATCAGCAATTATTCCCCGCCATCCGTCTGTCCCAAATTTAATATTTTTCATCTTAGAAAAATCCTCGTTTCATTGTTATTCAGCCACCAATTATCACTAATTATCACGAATAATTATTTAACAATCTATTTTATATAATAAATCTTTGGATAGAATTTCATTTTTCTTTGTGTTCATCCCTGCAAATTCGTGGCTAAATAGATACATTTAATTTTAGTATAAAAGAACTGGAATGTCAAATTGACCAGACTCAAGGACTGAGTATAATGAATAAAGATTAATAAAGGAGTAAAAATGGAATTAAAAGAAGTTATTGAGGAAAGAAGAAGTGTGCGCTCATACAAAAAGGATGATGTACCCGAGGATAAATTAAAGAGAGTATTGGAATCTGCTCGTCTTGCTCCTTCTGCTTCTAACAGACAACCCTGGAAATTTATTGTCGTAAAAGACCCTCAGAGACGAAAAGAGCTCGCTCGAGCTGCTTCTTACCAAATTTTTGTAGGAGAAGCTCCTGTAGTGATAGCCGCGGTAGCTCTAAACACAAAGTATATTATGGGCTGTGGTATTCCCAGTTATCCGGTAGATTTAGCTATAGCCATAGACCATATTACTTTAGCAGCCACAGACGAAGGATTAGGCACCTGCTGGATTGGTTCTTTTTCTCAAGAAGAGGCAAAAAGAATTTTAAAGGTGCCCAACCCTTACAAAGTAGTAACTCTCCTTCCCCTTGGTTTCCCTGCAGATAGACCAGGATTTAAATCCCGCAAATCCTTAGAAGAAATACTCTGTTACGAAACTTTTGAGGAATAGAAATATAAATTTGAAAAATAAATTAAGAAAACTTCGTCGAAATCTTTAGAGCTACGGTTTTATAATAATTTTAATTCTATTTACTGATTCCATAGTTTTAAGCGCTTCTTGTATCTTCTCAAGAGGAAATTCATGAGTAATTATCTTAGTGGGGTCTACCAATCCTTTATCCATCAGGTTAATAGACTTTAGCATCACTTTTGGAGTTACGGAGAAAGAGGCACTCATATTAATTTCTGTAAAGTGGATATACCCAGGAGATACGGGAATTGTTCCGGGAGTGGTAACTCCAAACATATTAATTCTACTTCCCCTTCTACAAAGCTCAAAAGCTAAAGAAGCCGCACTTAAAACCCCTGCAGCTTCAAATATTAAATCAGGACCCTGAGGAATTATTTCATAAACCTTTTTCATGGGATCTTCTTTTTTTAAGTTAATAATATGAGTAGCTCCACATTTTTTAGCGTATTTTAGCTTATAATCCTCAATATCAATAAGAATAAGCGTTCCTGCTCCTGCTGCCGAAGCAATCTGAGTAAGCAAAAGTCCCATTGAACCTGCCCCTATAATGACCACATCTTCACCTAATTTAAGTTGACTATATTCAATCATCCCCTTATAAGAACCAGCTAAAGGTTCAGTTAAAGCAGCTGCAGAAAAAGAAATGGACTTTGGCTTTTTATACAAAACATTTTGAGGAGCTAATACATATTCTGCAAATCCACCATTCCTTACATCTTCAAATCCATCTCCACCAATGACTGCTCCATTTTTACAATAATGCTCCAGGCCCATCTTGCAATACTCACATCTTCCACAATAGATTGCCGGAGAAACAATTACCTCATCGCCTTCTTTGAAATCCTTTATCCCCTTACCAATCTCCTCAATAATACCAGACATCTCATGCCCCACAATTATGGGAGGGGTAAAATTTTTTCTCTCACCTGTATAGGCCTTAAAATCTGTCTGGCAAATACCACAAGCTTTTACTTTCACCAACGCTTCCTCATAATTAGGTTTTGGCCTGGGAACATCTTTTAAAGTCATCTTCTTTACATCTTCTAACACTGCCGCTAACATAAATATCCTCCTTATAATTTTCCCTGGATTACCAAAATATTTTGGCCTTCTTGTAATCGGTAGCCGCAGACCAACCAGTTCTTTCCATTTTTTCTCCCCCTGGGGGGAGAGTAATGTCAAAAGTAATTTTTCTTTTTATAATTGGTAGTCGCAGGCTTTAGCCTGCGATTGGAAGCTTTAGCCTACATTTTTGTGTATTAGTCTTCTCTTACGCAACTTAAAAGTTGCGGCTACCCTCATTTCTTTAAGATAATTTCTCTTCCCCTATGCGAATCCTCTTTTCCTTTATTTACGCAACCTGAAAGTTGCGGCTACCTTTTTTAGTAAATAGTAAACTTTAGCGAAGTCCCCTTATTTTTATACCTTTCATCAATTCCTCCCTGAGTAAGAGAAATATAATAAATATCGGAGCTGACTCAATAATGGAAAAGGTCATCACATCACTAACTCCCCCCATAGAAGGACCGGAAAATGCACTTTGTTGAAGATTATACAAAAAAAGCGACATTGGCCAAAGCTTATGTTTTTGAAGCACTATTAGTGGCCACATAAATTCATTCCATGCCTGGCAAAAACTAAAATAAGCAACTACAGCAAATACGGGACGCGATAGGGGGAGAACAACTTTGCGAAAAATTGTAAGCTCTGAAGCACCATCAAGACGCGCGGCATGAATCACCTCATTAGAAATTCCATCAAAATAACCCTTGAATAAAAGAAAATTAAAAGCATTGTAGCTAAAGGGAAGGATAACTGCCCAATAGCTATTAAGAAAATTTATTGAAGGAAAAGGTTTATTAGTAAAAGGAATCTTAGGAATAGTTGTTGTAGGAAAGGGGAAATGTCTCATTAAGAGAAAGCGGGGTATAAGGGATACTGTAGAAGGAATCATTAATGTTCCCACGCATAAAAGAAAAACAAAATGGGCCCACCTCGACTCAAGAAGCTTGGAAACACTATAGGCAATAAGAGCAGAGGTAGGTATTTGAATGAGCATTATACCCGCAGTGATAATAAGACTATTTTTAAAATAGATAAATATCTGAGTTCCCATAATCCCCCTTCCCATAAAATAATAGGCAAGTCCATAAACAAGAGGAGCAGGATAACGAGGCCAAAGACGGGGTGGAAAAGTAAATATTTCCTCAGGAAGAACAGGCTGCATAGCGCTGATAAACATCCACCAAATAGGAAATAAATGAAGAAAAATCCCTATCCACAAGAAAGTAGTAATAAGAAGCATCAAAAATTTTACTTTTGGCTGATTTTTTTCTACTTTACCAATTAAAGGCATTTCTTAATACTCTCAAAAAAAGTAAAATAATCGCCAGGATAAGAATAGCGAAACCCGATAAAATAGCTTCTTTGCTAACATAAACTGGAATAGAAGTGAATATTCTTACCAGATTTGAAACTATTATCCCCGCAATAATTCCTGATATCCCAACTATAAAACTCACCATAGCTATGTATTCCTTACCCCTTAAAAAAGTCCCCTTTATCAGAGAAAATAGACCAAAGATAGTAAATAAAATACCGATAACAAAAGATGCTGTTAATATCAATCCTAAAAATACTTTTACTCCTGTAAGTCGCTGATTAAGAGTTTTTATTAAATAATTAGACTTTATATTTTCTTTATTACTGTAAGAAGATAATATCTTACATATCCTGTCTTCTACCTCTAAAGTTATTTGTTTACAACCATATTTACCTAAAAATTTAGATAAAGATGTTTTAAAGATTCCTTCTTGACAGGCATATTCTGGTGAAATCTCCACCAGAAGCTCGTTAAAACTATCTTCCTCCATTGTAAGGGGAATGAAAATTATGTTTTCTTCTTTTCCTCCTAAAAAATTTATAAGGGGTGAGGAATTAATGTCTTTAAGTCCCTTAAATTCATCCAGGCTAAAATAACCTTTAGATGAATACAAAAGTTGAGGTTGGATAATACCTACTACCTCAAATTCCCCATCATTAGTTTTAACCTTTTGTCCAATAGAATTTTTGCCAAAAAACAATTCTTGTTCTATTTTAGAAGTAAGCAGACAAACGGGTGCTCGATCTTCAACATCTAAAAATAACAAAAATCTGCCTTGTTTTATTCTCCTATTTAAAATCTGAAAAAAATTTGGAGTAATGGCTACTAACTTAGAAAACATTTTCTGTGAACCATAATTAAGGGAAACATTTTTAACTGTTCCAAAAGCAACTTCTTTTATACCTTTTATTTGCATAATCTTTTTAATATCTTTTTTGTCAAACCAGTTCCCATTTTTTGCTTCTAAAAAAATAAGGTTTCTTCCGAATCCAAAAATATTTCCTCCTATATACTCCCTTATGCCTGCTGAAATTGAAAAAAATAAAATAATACTAATTATCCCCAAAAATATCTTTAACTCTGTTGAAAACAAAGACTTATTTTTTTCTTTCATCTTTCATTATTCTTAAAAGGTATAACAATTACCTTATCGTTATCTTTTAGCGGTCTATCCGCATAAACAACTACCTGATCAAATTGGTTAAGCCCGCTCTTTATTTCCACCTCGTTAACACTACTTACCCCTACTTTAACCTCTTTTTTTCTTACTCTGTAAACATTTTGTTTTACTATCTTTATCCATTCTTCTTGAGGAAGAGTTCCTTTTTCTTCAGTGAGAATAAATACATATCTTCTCACCTTTCGTGTATAAGTATCTAAAAAGAAAGTTGGGTTCCCCTTTTCAAAGATAGGCTCCTCATATATTGCTTCCGCAGGAACTACCAGGGCTAAATCAGCTTCTTTTGTAGTAATATAAGCAGTAACAGGGGTTCCTGGTATTAAAGGGAAATCTGGAAAGTCTATTTTTGCAGTCATTTTTACTACTTTCTTGCCGTTTATAATTTCAGCTACAGGTTCTGCAGAAATTACCGAACCCATAAGTTCTTTTTCGGGAAAAGATGGAATAGTTACAGTAATCCTTTGAGCTGGTTTTACCTTATATGCATCTAAAACATCAACATAAATTACTACCTCTAAATTTTCAAGATTAGCTATAGTTAACAGAATTTTCCCCGGAGTAACCGCATCTCCCTCCTCTACATAACTATGGATAACGGTCCCGCTAATAGGAGCTTGTAAGGTCGTTTTTTTTAACTCTTCAGTATATATTTGAACCTTCATCTTGCAGGCATCCAATTTTTCCTGGAATATCTTAATATCTCTTGATATTCCTGATGTTTTAGCTTCCTCTAACTGCTTCTTCAGGGTTAAGAGCTCAATTTTAGCCTGCTGAAGCTGCCATTTCTTCTCAGTTTCATTAATTTGAGCGAGAATTTGACCTTTTTTAACTTTATCTTGTTCCTTAACAAAAATCCTCTTAACTTTTCCACCAATTTCAGATTTAATCTTACAAATACTCTCTTCTTCTATGGCTATTTCCCCATCTGAGAGAACATTTTCGCTTAAATTTTCGCGCTCTACTAATGCCACTTTAACATTGGGACAGTGTAAAAAATAGTCTTTATTATAGCTATAGCCTATAAATAAAAAACCTACTACTAATAAAATTACAGAGATTAAAAAAATTTTCTTAAACATTTTTTCTCCTTCTCTTCTATTGAGTAATGTCATATAATTAGTAGCCGTAGGCTTTAACCTGCGGGGGACAAGCCCCCGCGCTACTGTAACGTTGGAGTTCATCTCCAACAAATTACGCAACCTGAAGGTTGCGGCTACCATTTATTTTAAAAGAATAATTGGGGGATAAAATTATAAACTTCAAACCTTGCCCAGAAATAACTTATGAGAAACTTACTAACAAAGAGAATTAAAGCTATTAAAAAGGAGTATCTTATCCTGAGTCTATTAGCAATGCTAATTCCTAAGGTAAGGACAATTATATACCACATAGTAAAAAAATCACATTCTTGTAAAAAGGTATATTTCCATAAACCTATTTCCGCTTGGTTAAAAATAGAGAGGAGATTCAACCCGAGAGTAATTTTCAAATCTTGAACTTGAGCATAATGGCCTGGCCTATGACAAAGAAGAAAAATAAAGGATAAAAAATAACCTGAAAATGGAATTATTTCCGTGAAGCTTGCTACAGTTAAGGAATTCTTAAAATCTTTCTTATTTGGAAATATACTTGCCATCCTAAAACTTATCCCCGAGATTATAAATAGCTTTAAAAAAACTAACAGAGGAATAAGAAACATTCCTAAGATTGTAAATGACCTAATTTTTGCTTCAGCTTCAAAAAATGACAGATTCTCCTCTGCGTCCATAAGACCTAAAGCTTTCATATAAAGAACCTCGGGTGTAATATTTATAAGTAAATTAAGTATGGCATAATCTACACCAAGCACTAATCCCGCTACTATCCATTGAGATTCTTTAGATTTAGATAAGGAAAGGAAAGTTTCTCCGGGAGAAAAAATAACGCCGATAAACTTTTTAAAAATATCTATTTTCATTTACTAATATTCCAGGTCTATTTATCTTTGATAAAATTGCACCAAAAAGATGAAAAAAACACCAAAAACATAAATACCTACCCTTAAAACAGGCTTTTTTACCATATCCTTCGCCAATATAATCATAAGAATAAGGACATAAATATAAGTCTCCAAACTAAAACTTTCTTGAATTATACCTACTAAAAAATTTGACATCTCTTCATCTACTCTCATTAATACTCCCAGGAATTTAAGAGCTACCAAAGAGAGGTAACCAATTCCCAGAAGCAATAATGTCTTCACATTATTGAATTTATGAATTGCCTTTATATTTATGGCCAATAAAATTACACACCAGAAAAAGATAATACGTCCTGGCCATAAGTAATAACGATTCGCTTCAACAGGTGATAATAAGCGACTAATCAGGGATATAGGTATAGAGAAAATAATGTAGGGAAGCAGGCTAAAAGCAGAGAGCATTATTATTTCTTTAAATTTTCCCTTACCTTTAAAGATTATTTTTCCTGCTATCCAACAAAATATTCCCCAGATAAGCCAGGTAGTGAAAAAAATTAATGTCCTTTTCTCGAAAAAGACAAGACCAGGTTCAATATCTTTATTAAAAAGGGGATTAGCTGTATAAATACTTAAATAATTAACTATAGAAAATAAAAACAAAATCAAAAAAGCCCAAAGAAAGTTCTTCTGCCCTATCTTTTTCATTTCCTTGAGAGAAAATATAAGAATACTCAGAAGACCTTTAATATGAGAGGAAAAATACCGGTTTATATAGGGAAAAACTATTTTTAAGACAAAAGCAAGAAAAACTATGAAAAGAATTAAAGGAAAAAGAAGAGAACGAAATAGCTCTTTTCTCCATGATTTATAGGCCTCGGAATAAATTTCTTCATCATAAACTTCGCGGGAATTTACCCTGAGTTCATTCATAGCCTCTTTGTATTTTTTTCGGGCTAAATAAGTTAAACTTAATCCAATATGGGGATAAATCTTTGTCTTATCAAGTTCTATTACACTTTTCCATTCATCTTCTGCTTTATCAAAATTTCCTTGTTCAAAGTACTTATTTGCTCTATCAACCATTTTGTCCCACCGGGAAGGAGTAAAACACTGAATACTACCAGAAGCGGTATCAGTGACATAAATTTTTCCCTCTTCATCAATAGCTAACCCTGTAGGTTTCCAGGAAAAACTTCCTGCACCTGGTCCAAAAAAGTCTATTAGTCTACCCTGAGGGTCATATTTATATATTGAACCTATACCGCCCCGGGTATCAATAACAAATATATTGCCAATTTTATCCACTGAGATTTTAGAGAATCTGCTTTGAAACCTGAAATCTACAATTTGCTTTAATGGCAAGCCTTGATAACTAAACTTCCAGATCCGTCCATGAATTCCATAGGGAAATTTATCACAAATATAAATGTAACCTTTACTATCTATAAAGATATCTTTAGGGTCAATAAATTCTCTCTCTCTAACTGGAGAAACTCTCTTTGTGCCCGGCAAAACAATTATTTCTTCTCTCTTTTTTCTTTCACAACCTAAACTCCCCTTAAAATTACCCTTATTATCAAAGATTTCAACCTGACCCAAAGCCTCGTTTACAACATAAATATAACCCCTTTTATCTACATAAATCCCCAAAGGTTTAAATTCTCTATCCTGAGCCTTGCTAAATTCGGTGAGTAAACGACCTCCGGGGTCAAACTTATAAATGCACCTCTTACCAGCATCAACTACATAAATATTTTGAAAGTTATCAAGACAAATACTCCCTGGATGAAGGAAAATTTCCTCTGCGAACTTCCCGAGTAAACGGCCTCCGGGGTCAAACTTATAAATGCACCTCTTACCAGCATCAACTACATAAATATTTTGAAAGTTATCAAGGCAGATGTCCTCAGGATTACTTAATCCTTCTATTATTTGGCTAAAAGAATAATCCGCTTTTGCAGGAAAGGAAACCAACACTGATAGGATTAAAAGTAAAATTATTTGTCTCTTTATCAAAACACACCTCACTATGCTCGCTATGCATAGGAAATTATACCTATAATCCTCTACTAAGGGCATTTTCCTGTTGGGGAATATACCCCCACCTATTTCCTCCCCCCTGGAGGGGGAGGAAATTATCACTTTCCTTTTTTCTTCCCCCTTGAGGGGGGAGGATTAAGGAGAGGGTGAATTAAAATAAGGAGAGGGGGAAATTTGCCCCAACGCTACAGTAGCGCGGGGCTCATCCCCCGCTTTTTCTCGGCAGACAATTAAAGAGTAAAAAATATAATTTGGTAGGCGCAGGCTTCAGCCTGCGTTTGCTTTCTTTACGCAACCTGAAGGTTACGGCTACCACATTGCGGCTACCCATTGTCCTCAAAACCGGTAGGCGCAGGATTTATCCTGCGAAGATATACGCAACCTAAAGGTTGCGGCTACCAAATTGAGGATACCATATTTCCTTAGTTAAAATACATTTCCTATAGTAAAAAATACTTTCCCTCTTTTATCTTTATAATCAAGGGGCCAGGCTACTCCCAGTCTTAAAATAAGAGAATATCTACTAAAAGGAAGGATTCTTAAGCGCGCTTCAAAACCAAGGCTTCGTTTTAGTTCCATTTGTTTCTCTTTCCCCCAGGCGCTTCCTACATCCATAAATAAAGCTCCTCCCAGACGATCAAGGTAAAAGGATGAAGAACCGCCTATTCTCTTTGAAAGAAGAAACTTGTATTCAAGGGAAGAAAAGAGAATATTTTCTCCGCTAAGATAATCTAGAGGATAACCTCTAAAAATATTTTTTCCTCCTAAAGTTAAAGAAAGAGGAATACTGCCTTCTTTATTCTCTATTCTCCCTCCCGAAATTTGAAAAGCTAAACTTTTCTTATCCCCCAAATCCTTATAATTTTTCCATTCTCCTTCATAAAAGACATAATCTACATCACTTCCTATTTCTTTGCTTGAATATTCTATTTTTAAGAAAGCTTTACTCCCTCGAGGATTAAGCTCAGGATCGCATACAGGAATCATTTTACTAAACGATAAGATGGTACGAATATTATTAACTTCCATTGATTGAGGTTGTGAGTCTGGATACAAGAACATACTCTTTCTCTCAGAGTGAAAGGCTATCTCTATACTTTTTTGAGCATCAAGAGAGTAATTTAAACCTGCATCCAGTCCTTTTCCCTCGGATAATTTATAAATATTTAACCAGAGAGTAGGAAGGAAATTCCGATTAATATAAGTTAAATCATATTGGGAATCCTCTCCCATGAGAGCAGTAAAGATAAGAGTATGTTTTTCCAGCATATCAGAAGCATAACTTTCCAGAGAAAGATAGGGAAAGCCATTAATAAGATAAATCCAGGGGAAAAAATAATGAATATTAATCTCAGGTTGATAAGAAGAAGAGGGATAAATCCTAAAAAGGGAAGATATTTTTGTCTTTTTTTCCTCCAATAGGACTATTCTTTCCTTCTTAAAATCTTTAAGAAAGGCAAGGTAAATATTAAATTTTCCTTTAGTATATTTGGAAAAAATAATTTTCTCTCCATCAGAAGAAATATTGGGCTCAAATACTTGATCAGAGGGAGTATATCTTTCTATGCTTTTATCCTTTAAACAAAAGGAATATAAGTTAAATATACCATTCTTTCTATTGGAGGTAAAATAAATATAATTTCCGCAAGGAGAAAAGAGAGGACAGCGGTCGTCTGCTTTATCCAGAGTAAGAGGAGTAAGAACCCCTTCTTTAAGATTTATGAGATAAATATCCCTCTTCCCTTTTCGGAAGGAGACAAAAACTATATTTCTTCCATCGGGTGAAAAAAATGGAGAAAAATTCTGAGTAAGTCCATCGTAATCATCGGTTAAAAAAGAAATTTTTCCATTTTTTAAGTTTAATAAGTAAAGATTAGAATTTCCTCCTTCCTTTTTCACAAAAACTATCTTTCCTCCATCAGGAGAAAAAGAAGGTTGGGTAGCTCTCATCCCGGAAGTTAAGCGGGTCATCTTACCACTCTCAATATCAATAAGACAAATGTCATTTAAAAATGCTCTTTTAACTGGATAAAATCTTAGTTTTGAATAGAGAATTTTCTTCCCATCTGGAGAGAAGGAAATATCAGGATTAACTGCTTCCTCTAACTTTTTTACCTTCTTAGTTTGAAGATTCATTAAATAAAGATCAAAGATGGAATAATCATATCCTCGATTAGAAGTAAAAGCAATCTCTTCTCCAGATGGAGAGAAGATAGGACTACGATTTTTTCTTCCCTGAGAACTTAAAAGTTTTTGTAGAGGAAGAGAAAATTCAGGTAATTTCTCTTTTTTATATTTATTTATTATCCACCTGCGCCATTCAGTATAAAGAGAGGATGAATCTTTCCCTATTGTCTTCTTAAGAGCTTCATCAAAACTAGGAAAGGAAGGAGCAGGAGATATATCCATTTCTCCTGTAACAAGATTTAATTCTCCCGTTAATTTTAGAAGAGGCTGATTCCTGAGATAAGCTAAAATAGCGGATATCTTATCCTTTCCGTAGGTATTGAAAATATAACGAACAAAACTCTCTGATTGATAGTATCCTGATAATCTTCCCCATCCATCAAAAAAATAAAAAGCTCCAAGATCTAATTTTTTGAAAATTTTCCCTTCAGAAGCCTCATCGCTCACTACCATCTCTTTTAAAGAATGCCATTCCTCTCCTTCGTATTCAGCTAATCCTTCTATAAACCACATTGGCAAAATTAAATGGACAATTGAACGTCTTAAGGGTATAACAGACTCCCCCCCGCTAGCGGTAAAAGTAACTATATGGGTAAATTCGTGAGCAATAACCTCTCTTGCCCAGTAAAGATCACCACTACTTGAAAAAGGGTCAGATTGAGCTTGAACAACTATTTTCCCTTCAAGGAGAGAAGTATATCCACCACTTGTATCATCGTAATTTTTAATAATAATAGGAGTCTTAGAGGTAGGCCTATATCCAAGGTCAGTAGTAATATGAGGGTAAACTTCTTCAGCAAAATTAACTATTTTTTGAGCAAAACTTTCTTCTCCCTGATGATAATAAACAAAAAAATGAGGAGATTTTATTTGTTCCCATTTTAATTCGGGATGGTTGAATTGAGCAAAGATTGGACTTTCTTTAAAAAATAAAGAAAAGACAACTATCCAGAAAAAATAAAATTTAAGCTTTTTTTTCATCCCCCTCTTTCTTATAGAGAATTCTATTTACCTTTACTTTCACTTCTCGAACGCTCTCTACCCCTATAGTTTGATTAAGATAATTCTTCACTGTAGTTTGAACCTCATCTATTAAACGAGGAATTTCTCCTTCTGCCCAGGTAGATAAACTCAAGAAAACATCCATTCCTTCTTCTCCGGGCTTAATAGAGGCTTTGACATCTTCCACTCCTTTAATTTCCTTCCCTATGCGCTGAATAAATTCACAAATTGCTTTTTGGGAAATTTCCACTTCTCCCTGAGGATTTTTCAAGGAAACAAATACGCCATCTTCTTCTCTTTTTAAAGTAAAAGGAAGGTAGATGGCTAATCCTAAGAAGAAGCCAAATACAATAAAAGAAATTAAAGAAATCATCATCTCTTCGTGAAGAGTAGTAAGCACTCCTATAATTACAAACCTGGGTATTACCTCGGTAATAACTAAAATCGTTCCCACTGAAAGGATACCCAATACTACTATGCCTATTACCCACAGAATCTTTTGATATATTCGCATTTCATCCTCCTTGGTTAGTTCTTTTAAGAGACTTTATTCCTCTTATTCTAATATTTATCTTTGTTACAGGAATCCCCAGAGTTTTCTCTATCTCCTCTTTTACATCCTTCTGAGCTTGCTGAACAATTTGAGGAATATAACATCCTTCTTTAACAATTAACCCCAGCTCAATTTCCATTTCTGTTTCTTTTTCCTTAATTTTAATTTCTTCTCTCCATAAGTTTTTCTTGAGAGAATAAATTCCCTCAATCTTAGCCAGAGAATTCTTAACAAGATTAATAACCACCTTTTTATCTACCCTATAATTTTTCTTTTTTTCTTCCACGCCATCACCCCTTAGTTCATTAACTCCTCTTCTATAAAATTGGTATAAAAATCACCTTTTTTGAAGTGTTCATTCTCTATTATACGCTGATGGAGAGAAATATTAGTTTTTACTCCTTCAATTACAAATTCTTCAAGAGAGCGTTTCATACGGATAATAGCCTCCTCTCTATCTCTCCCCCAGACAATGAGTTTAGCCAATAAAGAATCATAATAAGGAGAAACAGTATATTCAGAAAAAATATGTGTATCTATTCTTACTCCCGGTCCTCCAGGAAGATGAAAAGTAGTAATTCTCCCCGGAGAGGGAGTAAAGTTCTTCTCAGTGTCCTCAGCATTAATACGGCATTCAATAGAATTTCCTTCTATTTTTATATCTTCCTGCACATAAGTTAATCTTTCTCCTCCTGCAATAAGAATTTGATCTTTAACTAAGTCCTTGCCGGTAATCATTTCCGTCACCGGATGCTCTACCTGAATTCGGGTATTAACTTCCATAAAATAAAAATTTTTATCCTCATCCACCAAAAATTCTATTGTTCCTGCTCCCACATAATTTATTTCCCTGGCTGCTCTCACGGCAACCTCACCCATTTCTTCTCGCAAAGCCTTATTTAAAAAAACAGAAGGGGCTTCTTCTAATACCTTTTGATATCTTCTTTGAATGGAACAATCTCTTTCCCCGAAATGAAGAACTTTACCAAATTTATCTGCTAAAATCTGAAATTCAATATGACGAGCTCTTGTAAAATATTTCTCTATGTAAATATCTGGTTTTCCAAAAGAAATCCTCGCTTCCTGTTGAGCTACACCAAAAAGAGAATTAATTTCCCGCTTTTTTCGGATTATGCGCATCCCCCTTCCTCCTCCTCCAAACGCGGCCTTCAAAATCACCGGATAGCCCAACTCACCAGCTATCTTCACTGCTTCTTTTTTATCTTTTACTATTCCCGACCCCGGGATAACAGGGATCCCTGCTTTGCTAAAAATCTCTCGCGCCTCTACTTTATTCCCAAGCTTTTTAATAATTTCAGGAGAAGACCCGATGAATTCTATTCCCGAGGAATGACAAACTTCTGCAAAATGTTCATTCTCCGCTAAAAAACCATACCCAGGATGAATAGCTTCTGCTCCGGCAATTTCAGTGGCACTAATTATTCGAGAAATGTTAAGATAACTCTCCGACGGTTCTCGTGGACCAATACAAATAGCTTCATCAGCAAAATGCACCGGTAAGGATTCCTCATCTTCTTTTGAAAATACTACCACACTCCCTATTCCCAGTTCTTTACAAGCTCTAATTACCCGAAGAGCAATTTCTCCCCGATTAGCAATAAGAATTTTACTGAACATATCTTAATTATTCCGCTCTTTCAATAAGAAATATTTTCTGGTCGTATTCTACTGGCTCCCCATTTTCGGGAAAAACCTTTTTAACTTTTCCTTTCACTTCCGAAGTTATCTCATTCATCACTTTCATTGCTTCAATAATGCAGAGTGTTTGCCCGGAGATAACTTCTTCCCCTTCTTCTACAAAAGGCTTCTCATCAGGAGAGGGAGCTCTATAAAAAGTTCCTACCAGAGGAGAGTGAACATAAACTATTTTGTCATCACTTTTCCCTTTCTCTGGTTCTTTTCTTATCTCTTTTACTTCTTCTTTCCCTTTCCGAGAAGAATTTTTTAGAACTTCCGTTTCGCTTTTACATAATCTTACAGAAACTCCCTTATCTTTTATCTCCAGCTCAGAAAGACGGGAGGTTTCAAATATTCCAATAATTTTTTTCAACTCTTCAAGATCCACCTTCGTTCTCCTTGTTCTAAGCCTTACTTATATATTCTCTGGACCGGGTATCTATGCGTACCATATCTCCCTCTTTTATAAAAAGAGGTACCCTAAGATCATAACCTGATTCCAGAGTGACTATTTTAGTAGCTGAAACCACAGTGTTTCCCTTTATCCCCGGAGAAGATTTTTTTACTTCTAATTCCACAAAAGCAGGAAGGTCTATTCCTATTATTTTCCCCTCACCCAAACGGAGGGTAATCTCCGTATTTTCCTTGAGAAAATATAACTTATCTTTAAGCAATTCTTCAGAAATCACTTTTTCTTCAAAATTCTCCAGATCCATAAAATGAAAATTATTCCCTTCGCGATAAAGAAATTGAACTTTTTTTTCTTCAACAAAGATATTTTTTATCCTTTCTTCGGGCTGAAAAACCTTTCTTATATTTTCCAGAGTTTCTATGTTTTTAAGTCTGCAGCGCACAAAAGCCCCACCTCTACCCCTCTTTACATGCTGAAATTCCTCTACTATATACATAACTCCCTTTATTTCCACAGTCGTTCCCACTCTAAGATCATTAGCAGTAATCATTTAAGAATTTCCCTCCTGTTTTATTAACTATTACCATCCTTTCTACTCTTATTCCTCCTTTTCCAGGAAAATATACCCCTGGCTCCAGAGTAAAGATCATCCCTTCCTTGAGTTCCTCTTGAGACTTTTCACTTATAAATGGTCTCTCATGAACTTCCAGACCTACTCCGTGACCAGTACTATGAATAAAAGCATCAAGATATCCAGCTTTATTTAATTTTTTCCGAACCATCCCGTCTATTTGTGAGGATTTAATTCCTGGTTTTATTTCCTTTATAATCTCTTCCTGGATAGTAGTTAACAATTTGTAAATCTTGTGCCACTTCTCGGAAACTTCTCCCCAAAAGACCATAGTAGTTAAATCGGCGCAGTACTCCTCCATTTTTGCACCTATGTCCAGAAGGACCAACTCATTTTCCTTAAGTTTCCTTTGGGTTGGTATCCCATGAGGAAGAGATGTTCTTTCTCCAAAAAGCACTATAGGTTCAAAAGATTCTTTATCCGCCATTTTCCTGAAAAAATACACTGCTTCCGCAGAAAGGTCTCTTTCTGTTACTCCGTTTCGCAAATTTTTTTTTAAATGACCAAAGCATCTTAAGGTTACGGAATGAGCCTTTTTTATCCGGGATATCTCTTTCTCATCTTTTAATACTCTAAGGTCTTCTATTATGTTCTTAAGGGGGATAAAATTAACCTCCTTATTAAGATCTTTTAGCTTTTCATATCTATTTAGAGAAATATAAGAATTTTCAAAGCCTACTTTCTTATTATCCAGCTTTTTAAACATTTTTGTAACTGGCTCTATAAAATTATCCCTTGAAATTACTATTTTAAAATCAGATAGATTCTTTTCAGTCTGTTCAGAAAAAAGAGGAGAAGTGAAAAAAAGTTGCTCAGAAGGACTAATCAGAACTGCTCCTTGCGCCCAGGATCCGGTAAGATAAAAAATATTATAAGGATTAGTAATAAGAAAAGAATCTAACTCCTTTTCATTTAAAAACTGAAAAACTTTTTTTAAACGGTAATTTTTCATAATTTACTCTATATATTTCCTTAAATTTTCATCCTTTGAAAGCTCCTTAACTAAATTTTTTACTCTTTGAATTTCCTCTTTATTAGCTATAAGAATCCCTTTTTTTGTATTTACAATTATTAAATTAGAAAGACCAATTGCCCCCAAAAGTTTATTTTCCCTATTTATAAAAATGCAATTTGTGCTTTCATTTTCTTTAACTATCCCTTTAATAATATTTCCTTTCTCATTCCGTGAGAAAACCCTCTCCAGGGCTTGCCAATCGCCTATATCATCCCAGAAAAAATCTCCAGCTACTGCCACTACTAAAGAAGATTTTTCCATTACTCCATAATCTATAGAAATTTTAGGGAAATACGGACAAATTTGCGAAATTTTATTCTCCTCTTCTTTTTTAGAAGCTTTCTCAATTTCCTCTAATCCTCTATAAAAGTTCGGAAGATATTTTTCAATTTCTTTTAAAATAACTGAGGGTTTCCATCCAAAAATTCCTGTATTCCATAAAAAATTCCTTCCTTCAAAAAATTCTTTAGCTTTCTTATAAGAAGGCTTTTCTGTAAATCTTTCCACTTTATAAACAGAAACTTTATTTAATTCTCTTATCTTTTTCCCTATTTGAAGATAACCATAACTTGTCTCTGGACGGGTAGGCTTGATCCCGATAGTTACCAGACAATCCTCCTCAGCTTGCTTTACTAAAGCTGATATAACCTGAGCAAATTTTTCTTCATTTTTTATCAAGTGATCTGCAGGAAGCACTGCCATAGGAACATCACCCCGTCTTTTTCTTATCAAAATGCTTGCCAGTCCTATACAGGGAGCAGTATCCCTTCCCTCTGGCTCAATAATAATATTTTCAGAAGAAACCTGAGGAAGCTGATTATGTGTCTCCTCTTTTAAAGTTTTCCTGATAGAAATATAAGTATTTTCTTTTCCAAAAATATAAGAGGTCCTTCTATAAGTTGCCTGTAAAAAACTCTCCTCTCCGCTTATCGTTAAAAATTGTTTAGGATGATTTAATGTACTTTCTGGCCATAATCTCTTCCCTACTCCACCAGCCATAATTAAAGCTACGCCTCTCATTTTTCCACCTTATCTATAATATTTATGAAAGATTAACTATTGAAGACACTGAGTTCTAATATTTTATTATATCTTAAGATTTATCTTTCGTCAAATGACTTGTCAAAAACTAATCTTTACTCCAATTCATTGCTCTTTTTACTGCCTTTTTCCATTGTAAATAATAAATCTCTTTATTTAGAGTGGGAGTAAATATTCTCTCAATTTTCCTTATATTGAAAAATTCTTCTTTATTCCAAAAATTTGCTATAATTCCAGAAATTCCTGCTGCCCCCAGAGCAGTAGTTTCAATTAATAATGGTCTTTCTATAACCATATTGAGAATATCCGCTTGAAATTGCATAAGAAAATTATTTTGGGCGGCGCCTCCATCTACCCTTAATCTTTTAAAATCTATCCGGGCTATTTTTTTCATTTCTTCAATTACGTCCTTTGTTTGATAAGCAATTGCTTCCAATGATGCTCTTACAAAATGTTCTTTTCGAGTTCCTCTGGTAATTCCAATAATCATCCCTCTAGCTGTGGGGTTCCAATACGGTGCACCCAAGCCTGCTAAAGCTGGGACAAAATATACTCCCTCATTAGAACCAAGCAATCTTGCCATTGCTTCTGTATCAGAGGAGGATTTAATAATCCCCAAACCATCTCTTAACCATTGGATGCAAGATCCTCCTGTAAAAACACTTCCTTCTATTGCATAATTAACCTCTCCATTAATTTTCCAGGCAACAGTATTTATTAATCTTTTAGGATCGGGTAAATCCTTTCCTGTTGAAGTCATTATAAATAATCCTGTCCCGTAAGTATTCTTTATTACACCTTTTTCCCATCCTCCTTGAGCAAAAAGAGAAGCCTGCTGATCACCTAAAATTCCGGTAATAGGGATTTCTTTTCCGACAATCTTTCTGTCGGTATTTCCAAAAAATCCCCCGCTCTCTTTTACTTCAGGAAAAATACTCCTCGGCAGTCCAAAAATATTTAGTAATTCATCATCATAATTTAGAGTATAAATATTATAACACAATGTTCGTGCAGCGTTGCCTGGCTCCGTAGCATGAACTTTTCCCCCTGTTAGATTCCATAAAATCCAACTATCTACTGTTCCGAAAGCTATGCATCCTTTTTTTATTTGCTCCTTTACACCTTTGATGTTATCTATTATCCATTTAATTTTTGTAGCTGAAAAATAGGGATCAAGAAAAAGACCAGTTTTTTTTCTGATAATGTCTGCATACCTAAATAACCGATTGCAAATTTCTTTTGTTCTTCTACACTGCCAGACAATTGCATTATAAACTGGTTTTCCTGTGTGTTTATTCCATAATACGGTGGTCTCTCTCTGATTTGTGATTCCTATAGAGACTGTATTATCAATCCCAACTTTTAAAATAACATCACTTAAAGCTTTTCTCGTAGTATTCCAGATATCAAGAGGATTATGTTCTACCCATCCTGGCATGGGGAAAATTTGGGGAAATTCATAATAGGATTTAGCTACTATTTCTCCTTGTTTTGAAAATGCTATAACCCGGTTCCCTGTTGTTCCTGAATCAATTGCTAATATAACCTTCAATTTTTTCATCCTTTTATTATTTATTCAGCCACTAATTATCACTAATCATCACGAATAATTATTTAACAATCTATTTTGTTCGATAAATCTCTTAGACAGAATTTCACTTTTCTTTGTGTCCATTCGTGTAAATTGGTGGCTAAATAGATACTTTTATTATTATTAATAAAAATTTTCAAAAGTCAATTTGACAAAGAGGTAATAAATTATATAATAACTAATGAGGAAAATAAAATAAACCCCATATATATTTTATGGATAGTATTAGCAATAGTCTTCTTTGTCATAGAAATGGCAACTCCCACTTTTTTCTTTATGTGGTTCGGATTGGGAGCGCTGATAGCATTGGTAAGCGTCTTCTTTTATCCTCACCCCTGGTTAAGTGTAGCTATTTTTATAGCTTCTTCTGCTATTTTAGTGATACTATCCCGACCTTTAGCTGAGAAAATCAGCGGTAAACAATCCCGTAAAGCCGCCAGCGATGGTCTTATTGGAGAAAGAGGAATAGTGATTGAGGAAATAGATCCTTTAAAAAATAAAGGAAAAGTAAGAGTAGGTTCAGATATCTGGCGAGCAGTCTCTTCGGAAAAAATTGAAAAAAATAGCTGGGTTAGAGTAGAAAAAATTGAGGGGGTTCATTTAATAGTAAAAAAGGAGGAAGGAAAATGATTATTGCTATAGCAGTAATTATAGGAATTTTTATAGTTATTTTTGCGGCCAAGGGAATTAAAATAGTTCGTCCTTATGAGAAGGGACTGATTGAAAGACTGGGAAAATTTAGAAAGACGGCTGATGCTGGCTTACAACTCATTAATCCCCTCTTTGAAAGAATGATAAAAATAGATGTGCGCGAAAGAGTTATTGATATCCCCCCGCAAGAAGTAATCACCAAGGATAATGTAGGAGTCACTGTGGACGCGGTTGTCTACTTTGAAGTAACTGACCCCTATAAGGTAATCTATAATGTAGCTCGCTTTGAAGTAGCGGCTATAAAATTATCCCAAACTAACCTGCGAAACTTAATTGGAGAGCTTTCCCTGGATGAGTCTCTCACTTCCAGACAAGTTATTAATACAAAACTACGGGATATATTAGATGAAGCTACTGACAAATGGGGAGTACGCGTTACCAGAGTTGAACTTAAAAAGATAGACCCTCCTAAAGATATTACCGATGCTATGAGTAAACAAATGAAAGCTGAACGAACAAAGAGGGCTGCCATATTAGAAGCAGAAGGAGTAAAACAAGCCGCTATCTTGAAAGCAGAGGGTTCTCGTCAGGCTAAGATTTTAGAAGCAGAAGGGGAAGCAGGAGCTATTAAAAAAGTCGCCGAAGCCACAAAATATAAGAAAATAGCTGTGGCTCAGGGGGAAGGTCAAGCTGTAGAAACTGTCTTTAATGCCATTCATACCGGGAAACCCACTAATGATCTTTTAGCCATAAAGTATCTGGAAGCTCTACAAAAAATGGCAGAAGGAAAAGCTACCAAGATATTCCTGCCTATTGAATCCAGCGGAGTAATGGGTAGCATTGCCGGCATAGCTGAACTTTTCAAAGGTAAAGAAGAAGAGAAAAAGAAAAACAAATAAATTATATAAATACGGAAACTATAAAATAAACTCCAAATCCCAATAATACTAAACCGCATATTCCTAATAAAGTCTCGTGCAATTTTCTTCCCCAGAGATGCCTGGTTTTGTAAATAGTTAAAGAAACTAAAAAATACCATCCCAGGTCACATAACCAGTGAGTAGGAATAAATATCATAAAACCTTTTAACCCAAATTCTACTGATCTTAAAATAAGTGCTGAGCCTATAGTTATCCACCAGATAAAAAAGTAGGGATTAGCGGCAGTAGTAACTATTCCTCCCATTAAAGGATTATAAGAAGGGTTTTCTTTTATCTTTGTCTGGATAGCTTTATCTTTAATCATTTTTATTCCGAGATAAATAAGGATTATACCCCCGATTACACCAATAAGAACCTTCATCCAGGCTACTTTTAAGTATCGGGTAAGACCAAAAAATATGAGAAACATTAGAGGAATTTCTACTATCCCGTGCCCTATAGCTATTAATGGTCCTGCTTTCCAGGAATGATAACTATTAGTTATAGCTACAGCTAAAACTGGCCCCGGTGTCATTGCTCCTGAGAAAGAAATAGCCACTACACCCAGTAAAAATACTGCTAACATAATTAACAGCTCCTTAAATTTATATCCATAATTATTTTTTCAGGTAGATTTAAAAAGAAAATAATGTTTTTCTATCCTCCTTACTAAGCTTACGTCCATATTCGCATATCTCAAAGGCCTCTGCGTATATGACTTTCGATCCCACTTCCTCACCATACCTTTTCCTTAATTGATCCCTGTATTTATTTGCTATTTCTCGAAAATTAGGTCCCCATTGATTCTTAAGCCATCTCTTTCTTTCCTCTGAGCTCTCTGGAACTTGCTCTAAAATATTTTCATTATATGGCAACCATTCATAAAATTGAGATTCATGGCAGTTTAGCATATCGAATTTTTTATCTATAACATCATCAATGTTTACCACTATGTCCGGGTAAAAAGAGTAAGGCCTTTTAAAATCATTACTTACATATGCAATTACAGGATTTTTTATAAGAAAAGGAGTTAATGCGGATACATTAGGAATTGTTACTGTATAAGCTGCGTCTTGAACCAATTGAGATGTATAACGATGGTCTGGGTGATAATCATTAGGACGGTGTGTCAATATAAGGTCAGCTTGAAATTTTCTAATTTCCTCTACTACTCTCCGACGATTTTCTAAAGTAGGTAATAGCTGTCCATTGTGAATATCATATATTTCATATTCTATATTAGCTATTTTTGCTGATTTTTGAGCTTCTTCATAACGTCTACGAGCAAGAGGACCCCCGCCCATTTTGTAATGACCTGTATCTCCATTAGTAAGAGAAACAAATTTTACTATATTTCCTGATTGAGCATGCTTAATGGCAAATCCGCCAGCTTTTTCATCGCAATCATCAGGATGTGCACCAAATACCAAAATGTGAATGACCTTAGATTTTTTCTTCATAATGTTTTTACCTCCTTGATGGACAATTTTTTTACTACATTTAAAATATTTAAAGAGATTTATTACTAATATGAACTAAAATTTTATTTCCACTGCTCCCCTACCCCCCAGGGAAAAGTAATCCTTTCCCATTATTAACTTATTTTTAAAGTATACCCCGCTTACTCCTAATTTCAACCAGAGATTTTTCCCTATTTTATAATTTCCTACATCAAAAGACAAGCGATATTTAGAATTAT
>Ga0209121_10000976_pt1 | contig 30163 bp, 29 predicted proteins | sample Cruoilmetagenom3_FD_187292 | JGI IMG/M metagenome (GOLD analysis project Ga0209121, IMG submission 187292) | Oil polluted marine microbial communities from Coal Oil Point, Santa Barbara, California, USA - Sample 3 (SPAdes) (version 2) | ecosystem: Environmental > Aquatic > Marine > Oil seeps ...
GATGTCCTGATTGTTCTGGTCAATTATTCGCATTTTCTATTTGTTAGAACAAGTGGATGTCCTCATTTTTCCTTTGATGTCCTGATTTTTCCTTTGATTTCCTTGTCGTTACGTGCGACATATGGCGTTATCTTCATGACTCGGCAAGAATCAACAAAACCTTTCGTATCATAGTTTTTATCTGCACCAACAGTTTTTCGATGTCCGCCTGGTAGTTCCGCCAGCCCCTAAATGGCAGTTGCTTTGTACCTTTATCTGAAGGCACCGCCTGTTAGGCGCTTCTCTTTGTCTTGCTAATGTTTCTTTATGGAGGTTCCATTTGAAGTTTGCGCAAATTCGAGCCAGAATTGGCACTTTATGAAGGATGGTCACAATAGGCTGCCTGCAGTTTGTTACAGAATTTCTAAGCCACGTGCTAGTCTGTTCAGGCTCTTGCCGTTTTACCTCTACATGCTTTGAGCTAAAGCTTCGGTATATTGACAAGTCACCTATTTTTTTATGCAATCAAATACGAGAAAGTATGTTCGATAAAATTGTTGCTCCTTCTTCTTTAGGGCCGTTAATGGTCGATGTGGAAGGCTTAAGTTTAACCAAGGAAGATCGAAACTTACTGAAACACCCCTTTGTGGGAGGTTTGATACTGTTTAGCCGTAATTACGTATCGGTAGAACAAGTGAGCGAATTGATTGCGTCTATCAGAGAGCAGCGCCCGGAACTGATTATTGCGGTTGATCAAGAAGGTGGCCGAGTCCAAAGATTCAGGTCCTCCCTTACGCGCTTACCTCCCCTTGAAAGTGTGGGCAGGCTTTACGATAACAGTCCAGAATTAGCGATCGCATACGCCACCGAGCTTGGATGGATTATGGCATCCGAAATGTTGGCTTTGGGGGTGGATATCAGCTTCGCGCCGGTGTTGGATCTTGCCTACGGCGTAAGCTCTATTATTGGTGACCGTGCCTTGCACGCAAAGCCAGAGCTTGTGTCCATACTCGGCGGCTCTTATATCGAAGGAATGAATCAGGCGGGCATGGTGGCTACGGGTAAACATTTTCCGGGTCACGGGGCGGTGCAGGCGGATTCACATCTCGAGCTGCCGCTTGATTCGCGCTCTTTAGAGGCAATAAAGCAACACGATATTATTCCCTTTAAGAGCTTAACCAAGCAGTTGGGAGGAATAATGCCTGCTCATATTGTGTATGAACGAGTGGATGCGCTTCCTGCTGGCTTCTCTCCTTATTGGCTGCAAACGGTGCTTCGCAACGAGCTGGGTTTTTCAGGGGTAATATTCAGTGATGACCTCTCTATGGAAGGAGCAGCCATGGCTGGCTCTTATGCGCAAAGAGCCGAGAAAGCACTGGCCGCCGGTTGTGATATGATCCTCGTCTGCAACTGTCGCGAGGGTGTGAATGCAGTGCTAGCGGATGATCAGGTCACGCAACACAGCGCTAATCAGCAGCGTATTCACGCATTACGTGGAAGTTTGCGTATATCTGGTTTGGAAGAGCTTCGATCTTTAAGCCGTTATCAAGCCGCTCAGGAAATGATTGTGCGTTATTCCTAGCGTGTAAGCGGGTCTTAGAGCTTTAGATTATTTACTGAGTGGAATATGACTGACCTAAAAGAAATTATCGGTGTAAAAAATACGGCCGAAATGATTTATTCAAACCAGGAGGTCGAGGCATTAATTCAAGCCATCGCTGAAAAAATTAACCAAGCGTACAAAGGTCTTAACCCCGTTGTATTGTGTATTATGAATGGCGGTGTGGTGTTTTGCGGGAAATTACTGCCGCTGTTGGATTTTCCTCTTCAGTTCGATTACGCCCATGCAACACGCTATAACAATACGACAGAAGGTAATATTCTTGAGTGGCGCGTGGTGCCTACCTTAAATTTACAGGGTAGGGATGTACTTATTGTTGATGATATTTATGATGTTGGTGAAACGTTGGCGGGCGTTATTCAGGCGTGTGAAAGCCAGGGGGCTTTGTCGGTAAAAAGTGCGGTGCTGGTCGATAAACATCATGATAGAAAACACAACCCTGGTTTTCAAGCCGACTTCGTAGCATTGAAAACGGACGATCACTACTTGTTTGGTTATGGCATGGACTATAAAGGTTATTTGCGAAATGAAGCCGGTATTTTTTCGGTAAATCAAGATGTATTAAAGAGCTAATGTTCTCAGCGATTTTGCATAATAATTGCAGTTTATTTGAAAAAGTTATTTTGATATAGGTTTTATTGTGGATATAGAAAAGTTTGAAACCGTTGCTTTAAATGTTAGTTTGGTTGGTTTGTTTTTATTTATGTTTTTTATCGTTTACGATTTGGCGAAAAAATCCAAAGCGGGAAAACTGGGTACGCTTGTTATGTTTGGGGCACTTTGCTTGGGGATGCTGGGTTTTTTGATGAAGGGAATTATCACAAAAGTGCTGGGTTTGGAATAAACGCAGCGCTGTTACGATATTAAGTTTCGGGATTTATATTTCTTGGGAAATCATTTATAAGTTGCGGATGGCACTGCGCGTAGCTTGAGTGCGACTGCATGGATGCAGAAGGTAGAGTAACGCATAGAGCAGTTGCCGAGAACGAAGTGAAGTCCAACAATTTTGACGTGCGTTTTTTCTATGTTAATTAGTTGAAGGCTTGTTCTCTCTGAAAGCTCATAGGCGACAAAGAATAACGATTTAGTTTTTTGCTGCGGAATTCGATGGTGCTCTAACCCTTAATTTAAGTGTTGTAGCTGAAAGCGTGATGTTGGGTTTCACTTCGTTCTACCCAACACGATATTTTCGACGATTTTAAATCCCGCAACTTGCGTTGCTGTCTAAAGCATTTTTAGCGTTTCATTTCAGGCGTCAGAAAGGGGTGAATGGCTTGTAGCGTTTGCTTAAATACCTTGGGGTTGCCGCATACAACATTACCATTTTTAAGGTGTTTGTCGCCGCCGCTGAGGTCGCTAATTAAGCCGCCCGCTTCTGATACGAGTAGTGCGCCTGCTGCTACATCCCAAGTGTGTAATCCAAGTTCCCAAAAGCCGTCGTAACGTCCCGCCGCTACATAAGCGAGATCTAGCGCCGCTGAGCCCGCACGGCGAATTCCGGCAGTTTCTTCTGTTAGCTTTTTAAACATCTCAAGGTAGGCATCCAGGTATGATTGCTGATCTTGGCGGAAGGGAAAACCCGTGCAGAGTAATGCTCCTTCTAGTGATTTGCGTGATGAAACCCGAATTCGTTTGCCATTTAATTGGGCGCCACGGCCACGACTGGCGGTGAATTCTTCCTGACGCATAGGATCGACAACCACAGCGTGCTCAAGCTGTCCTTTGTATTGCAGTGCAATAGAAATGGCAAAGTGGGGCAGGCCGTGGATAAAGTTCGTGGTGCCATCCAGAGGGTCGATAATCCACAGGTAATCTTTGCCTTCTCCTTTGCCTTCGATCAGGCCGCTTTCTTCGCATAAAAAACCGTGGTCTGGATAGGTTTTTTGCAGGTTGTCGATAATGATTCTTTCTGCTGCCAGATCAACCTCTGTCACAAAGTCATTCGCAGCTTTGTTTTTAACCCCCACCAACTCAATGCTTTCTGTCGCCCGAACAATAACTTTGCTAGCTGCTCGTGCTGCCCGGAGGGCGATGTTCATGACTGGTTCCATAGAGATGTCCTGATTTAGTGTCGATCTGTGTGTGGGAAGGCTGCTGCTTGAATACTAGTGTGCAAATACTTTAAGAGCGAGGAAGAATAAGGGGCGCGATTCTAGCAAAATTTTGGCTTTAGGACTATGTAGTTTGGCTTTAGAGCAGTTTGGCAATGGCGAAGCGCGGGCCCTTGGCTTTCTGCTATATAGGGATAAGCCTTACAGAGGGCACGTTTTAGAGTGTTAGATTGGTACTCGATTGCGTTGTTGAAATGAGTTATCGTGGCCGATCAATGATCTTGTAAGCATAAGCATCTAATAAACAAAATAAAATGTTTTTCCCTCAACAAGGAAGTAGCGAATGCCCCCACCAAGTCTGACTTACCCCTTCGAGCACCCGCCCGCCTCTGGGGAATTGGTTAATATTTGTGAAGGGCTGTATTGGTTGCGAATGCCCATTCCATTTCAGCTTAACCACATTAATTTATGGTTGGTTGAGGGGCTTGATGGCTGGACCATCGTGGATACAGGGGTGCAAAGCGATGATACAAAAAAACACTGGGAAAGCATTTTCAAAAATTATTTGAAGGGTAAGCCTGTTGATGGTGTTGTGGTCACTCATATGCACCCCGACCATGTGGGCATGGCCGGGTGGCTGTGTGATCGCTGGCAGACAGATTTAACTATGACAAAAACCGAGTGGTTACAGGCCCAAATCGGTGGGGATCTCGCTATCAAGCACCAAGACAGCTATGCAGCGCACTATAAGCGTTTGGGTGTAGACAGCAAGGTAGTGGAGAGTTTGCCGAAAATGTTTTCGCTTTTTTCTGGCTTGATGTCTCCTTTGCCCGGTACATTCCGCAGAATAGCGCAAGGCGATAGGATAAAGATCGGCGCTTTTGATTGGGTCGTTATGATCGGGCAGGGCCATTCCCCAGAGCATGCTTGCCTTTATTGTGAGGAGAAAAACCTGATTATTGGGGGGGATCAGCTATTGCCGGGAATTACCCCCGCCATTTCAGCATCAGTTGAAGAAATAGACAGCAACCCACTAAAGGAATTTCTCGACTCTCTCGAACAGTTTTATGATCTGCCGGCCGATGTGCTGGTGCTGCCTTCGCACCAATTACCTTATCAAGGGCTTCATACACGCATTGATCAGTTAAAAGCCCACCATTATTCCCGCTGCGACATGCTTCTTGAAGCATGCAAAGAACCGAAGAACGCCTTTGAGCTGGTGGATGTAATGTTTGGACATCGAAAACTTGGGCCGATGGATAAACTAATGGCCATGGGGGAAACCATCGCCCACGTTAATTTACTGTTAAATGAAGGAAAAGTGCGCCGTTATCTGGATGATAAAGAGCAATATTTGTTTGTTTTAACTTAATGTTGATTTAGTGCCCAGTGAATGTGTTCTTTCACCATGCTTTGTTCTTCATCATCGAGATCAATGCTCTGTGTCATTTTATCTTGCAGTGCTGTTTTGATCTCGTTATTGCGGGGCGCATTACCAAGAGCGACGGCTATATTTCTCAACCAGCAGGCGTAACCAATGCGGCGGATGGGGTTGCCCTCGGTGCGCGCCAAAAACTCTTCCCGACTCCACTGGAAAAGGCTTAATAGTGTGGCATCGTCAAAATGCTTGCGTGGGTGGAAGTCGTTTTCATCCGTGGTTTGGGCAAACTGGTTCCAGGGACAAACAATCTGGCAATCATCGCAACCATAGATTCGGTTACCAATGAGTGGCCGTAATTCTTCAGGAATGGCCTCTCTTAGTTCAATAGTGAGGTAGGAAATACAACGCCGTGAATCGAGTTGTTGGGGGCCGATAATGGCATCGGTTGGGCAAATGTCGATGCAGGCGCTGCAGCTGCCGCAGTGATCTGTTGCGGGGGCATCAATGGGCAGGGGGATGTTGGTGTATATCTCACCCAGGAAAAACCACGAGCCCGCCCCTTTATTTATCAGTAAGGTATTCTTTCCTATCCAGCCTAGGCCTGATTTTTCGGCCAGGGCTTTTTCCAGTACGGGGGCGCTGTCGACAAAGGCGCGGAAAAAACTGCCGGGTGCCTGTTCTTCAATTTTTTTTGCTAATTTTGATAGCCGCTTGCGCATAAGCTTATGGTAGTCACGCCCGAGTGCGTAGCGGGAAATATAGGCTTTTTCTGGTTGGGCGAGGGCGCTAATTAGTTCAACGCGAGGTGGAAGATAATCCATTCGGGCGCTAATAATACGTGTTGTTTTTGGCTCTAGCGCGGCGGGGTCGCTGCGCTTTTCAATATTACGTTCCATATAGTGCATTTCACCGTGGAATTTCTTGTCCAGCCACTTTTCCAGGTGAATGTTGTGTGGGGCGATGTTTATATCGCTAATGCCAACTTGCTGGAAGCCGAGTTCCTTGCCCCATTGTTTTATATTCTGTGCAAGTGAGGCAAAATGTGGTTTGGATGCTTTATCCATAAAATCAACAGGGTTCTCGTTAGTATGGATCACTCAGTGCTCGATAGCGATTATAGAACGCAGCTGCCTATAAATCTGTATAACGCGGAACAAAGCCGTGCCTTAGATCATTATGCAATTCAGACCTTGGGTATAGCTGGCTTATTGCTGATGGAACGGGCTGGATTGTCCTGTTTTAAGCAAATCGAAGCAAACTGGCCCGAGGCGGAGCGTATCACCATTCTCTGCGGACATGGCAATAATGGCGGTGATGGTTACGTTATTGCTGCGCTGGCGAAGCTTGCCGGAATGGACGTTACTGTTTTGCAGCTTGGGTCGAGGGACAAAATGACCGGAGATGCCCAACTTTGCCAACAAAGGGCGAATAATCTCGGCGTGCCGATTTGTGAAATTCTTAGTGGTGAAGCCTTGGCCGGCCAACAGAGCCGCTTGGAAAGCTGCGATATAGTGGTGGATGCCTTGCTGGGCACCGGTATCAGCGGTGCGCCCCGTGGTCTTTATGCGCAAGCAATTCAAGCCATCAATCAAAGCCCTGCCGTTGTGCTCGCTGTGGATACGCCATCGGGCTTATGCGTAAACACTGGTTGGGCAGAGGGCGAAGCAGTGAAGGCGCAATTAACCCTAACCTTCATTGCCTGCAAGCAGGGCTTGCTAACCGGTGCGGCGGCTAATTATACCGGCACCCTTTTGTTTGATGATTTAGGGGTGCCGCAAAGACTTTATCTTCAAGAGAAGCCCTCATCATATCGTTTAGAGCTTGCAGGCCTTTTGTTTCGCCTACCTGCTCGTCCACCAACTGCTCACAAAGGAAGTTGCGGGCATGTGCTGGTGATTGGTGGTGCTGAAGGCATGGGCGGCGCAGCGGTGATGGCGGCAACGGCAGCGGCAAGAGTCGGGGCAGGGTTGGTGAGCATCGCCAGCCCCAGTGAAACCATTGCTTTGCAAGCGCTTAATCAGCCTGAGCTGATGTGTCGGCAGGTGAATGATCAAGCCGAACTTGAAGCCTTAATACAACGCGCAAGCGTGTTGGTCATTGGCCCCGGTTTAGGGCAATCAGAGTGGTCATTATTGGCCTTACGCCTTGCTTTGGATTCGGGTAAACCCTGTGTTGTAGATGCAGATGCTCTGAATTTGTTCAGTGAAACTTCATCTTTGAAGGCGCATTCTTTATGTGTGTTAACGCCTCACCCAAAAGAAGCGAGTCGCTTATTACACTGCTCTACAGATGCAGTGCAGAAAGATCGGTTCAAGGCGGTGGAGTCAATGGTAAAAACCCTTGGTGCCACCATCGTATTAAAAGGGCCGGGGACACTTATTAGTGATGGGGAGAATATATCGCTGCTCAGTGCAGGTGGCCCAGCGATGGCAAGCGGCGGCATGGGAGACGTCTTAAGTGGTGTAATAGGCGGTTTAATGGCACAAGGCTGCGATACACTCTTTGCGGCCCAGCTTGGGGCAAGCCTTCACGCCAGCGCTGCCGATAAACTAGTAGAAAATAAGGGTGTGCGAGGCATCCTGGCAACGGATCTTATTCCGCTTATTCAGCAGCTTTTGCAGAAGCCCTTTGTTGTGCAAGCTGAAGGTAGAGAATAATGGTAGCAGGAGAAGTATCAGCCATCCTGAAGGATGATTCCCAAACAGTCGTTTGGGGTGAAAAAATAGCGGCAGCACTTAAAGAAGGTGGCACCGTATATTTGTATGGTGAGTTGGGGGCAGGGAAAACCACTCTGTGTCGTGGCATATTAAGGGCTTATGGCCACCAAAGCGCCGTAAAAAGCCCCACTTATACTATAATTGAACCATATGAACTCGATTGCGTAAACGTTTACCACTTTGACCTTTATCGAATGCTTGACCCGGAAGAGTGGGAATACTTGGGGGTGGATGAATATTTTTCCCCAGAGAATATCTGCTTGGTGGAATGGCCAGAAAAGGGTGCTAACTACTTACCCGCTAGCGACGTGAATATTACGCTGCTTTATCATGAAAATGGGCGCAAAATAATAGTTTCGGCCTCCAGTAATCGCGGAGCGGAAATACTTCAAGAACTAAAAACGGCTGAATGAGGGTCTTGTGAGTCAAGTGTTTACAACACAAATAAGTTTTTTCAAACCTCTTGAGTGCATTTTTACCAGCTTGTTAGTGGTCTTTCTTGTCCTTTCCTCGGCACAGGCGGCAACGCAAGTGACGGGTGCGCGCAACTGGGTAGGAGGCGGCAAACAGCAATTTGTTTTTGATGTAAGTGATCACACCAAAGTATCAAGCTTCTCACTGGATAAACCCCGCCGGCTGGTACTTGACTTAAAAAACACCCAATTCCGTAAACCCTTACCCCAGTTTAATCTTAGGGGGACGGATGTAATACGTGTTCGCAGCGGCTCTCCCAAGAAGACCGTTGGGCGTATTGTTTTTGATCTAAAAAAACAGATGGCCTGGAAAGTGACCCAGCTAGATGCGAAGGGGCCTTATGGGAAGAGAGTTTTACTTGAATTATTTGACCAGGCGGGCAAACCCCAAACGGCCGCCCTTACAGCGCGGCCAAAACCCGCCTTTTCAAAACCCAATAAACCAGCGGCCGCTAAACCTTCACCTGTTTTAGCACCTGTTGCCACTGCCTCGGCTAGAACAAGTGCGCGTAAAGCAAAAACTACAGCCATTGCATCAAGCAGAGATATTATCGTAGCCATTGACGCAGGGCATGGGGGGAAAGACCCTGGCGCAATCGGTCATCGTGGTGCAAAAGAAAAAGATATTGTTCTCGCCATTGCCCGTGCAACACTAAAAGAAATGAACAAGGTGAAAGGATTAAAGCCTGTATTGGTTCGCGATGGCGACTATTTTATTCACCTTAAAAATCGCCGCGATATCGCGCGCAAAGAGTACAACGCCGACGTGTTTATATCTATCCATGCCGACTCTTTCAAAAACAAACAAGCCAACGGCGCCTCGGTTTTTACACTTTCGCAAAATGGTGCTTCAAGCGCAACGGCGAAATATTTGGCGAATAAAGAAAATATGGCCGATTTTATCGGCGGTTATAACCCTGGAAATGGCAGCAAAAGCCTTAGTGAAACGATTCTAACCGTGGCGATGGACGGTGTTCTGGCTGAGAGTAATCGTGTTGGCCAAAACGTATTAAATGAAATGGGCGGCGTCTCTCGCCTTCATAAGCGTCATGTTGAAAATGCCGGTTTTCTGGTGCTGAAAAACCCCGATATGCTGTCGATTCTTGTTGAAACTGGCTTTATTTCTAACCCCGGCGAAGAAAAGAAATTACGCAATAAAAGACATCAGCGTAAAATAGCAAAGGCCATAGCAAGTGGTACCTCCCGTTACTTTAACGATCACCCAATTCCAGGCACTTATTTTGCTAAAAAGCGGGAGCAGCAACGTTTGAAAAATAAATTAGCCACGCATGTTGTTAGTAGAGGGGATACGCTTTCTGCAATTGCCAACCGGTATCGTGTCAGCATGACGAGCCTGAAGCGCGTGAATGAAATCCAAACGGATCGCCTTCACGTTGGTAAGATATTGTTAATCCCCAAAGCCTGAAATAAGTCGTTCCTGATCACCTTCAAATTCGAGCTTATCTGTAATACCCAAACTCACGTTTAAGCTAGAAACCGCAGTTGGCCCGGCCCAAACTGGAAGTTTACACTTCTATAGTAAGTTATTTTGGAAATAGAGCCTTCACCTGTTAGGAGAGCCCGCCTCCTTAATCGATAGCCCGCTTATTGGGCCCACTAATTTCGTAAAAAAGCTCGGAATAGGCAGGCTATTTCGAGCTTTTTTTACTGTATTGTCGAACCCAATAAACGCACTCTCAAGCGAGTCCAGCTGCGGTTTCTAGGTTAAAGTATCCGGGCCAAAGGTAAAAGTGGACGACAGTATTGTTAAAGTTAAAGGTGGCTCCCATCGGCATCGCCATAGTTATTGCCCTTCAGGACACAAGAAAAAGGGGAATTGTTGAGCAGGAGTGTTTAACTCTCGATTAAGTAATCACCTTGATTTAATCCTCCCACTCAGGGAAGTTAGGTATTCTAACTGTATCATCGTCAAACACGCCTTTTTCAGCTTGTGTATGGCAAGCATTGCAATTGCTCAGAGAACTAACATCTTCATTTTCTTTAACCATGTTGTCTGTTAATTCATGATGCTTTCTCTTAATGTATGCTACTTCGGTTATTCGAAGAGGGGTCTCTCCCTTTGAGATTGATCGCGTGATCTTACGTGAGCGTTTGTGATACGATTTCTCGGAACTGTTTGCGAAAACATACTCCTGTATGCTTTTCAGTACATCAGCATCAAGTTCTGCGTTTTCATCAAAGTGATCTTCTAGAGCCTGAGGGTTAAGTAATTTCTTCCAAGACTGTATAGGTAATAAGCCTGGGGGGAACGCGAAATGACAGGCACCACACTCTTCTGCGTAAGCCACGTTGTTTACAGGCTTCACTTCTTTGGTGCGCGAAATCGTTGTTATCCATTTTCCAAGGCTTTCTTCTTCGCTACCACTGGCGGAGGTAACTACACTTGCGCCGATAAGTGCAGAAATAAGTATTAGCTGCTTTTTCATGTTTTAATTTTCCTTTTATTGGGCAAGTAGATACTCAAGAAAGTCACCTTTTTCCTGGGCGCTACACTCTCTTCCCCAGGTCCATTTACAATTCCTTTTGAACCATTTCTCAATTTTCTTTCTATCTGTGTAGCGTTCTTTATTTACACTTAAAGCCATGGGGTCTATGTCTTTTTTAGTTTTGATGTGTTTGCCGGGTTGAGTTATATCCGTCGTGTGACAGGTAGTACATGAGCGTGTGCCACCACTTTTGTGCTGAACTTCTTGGCTCCATTTTATTCTTCCTGCATCAAGGCTAAATGGCGTGGTCGCCTGCGCCTGATAGGATGCTTGTAACTCTCTAGCTGCATTTTCTGTATAAGCGAATTGGGGCAGTGAGTAGGTAAGTAACATAATCGATAATATTTTACGAAGCATACTATAGTCCTTTTACCAGGTGATTTTAATTGCAGTGCCCATGAGAATTCCGCCTGTCGCGCCAAGCCCCGCATGGCCACCATCTGGTGCTTGAGCGACTGCTGCAACCATCACCAGTGTACCTAAGCCTGCTAATATCATGTGCATATTATCCGGATCTGTTAACCCGTCCTTAAGCTCAAAGTCATCCCAGTGATATATAAGGCCAGTCGTCGCTGCCGCAGACGCCAAAAAAGCTGAGCCAGTTGCAAAGTATTCGTGTGCCCCTCCTTCTTCCTTGGGTGATATCGCTGCTAGAGCAACAAGCCCTAAGGCTCCAATTCCCAAGTACTGATGGATTTTATTGGCCGTGAAATTGGAAGGGACAAAAATATCCTCCTCTTTTTTTGAGGAAATATCAAAAGACGTAACATTTTTATTGCTGTCACCCATTGCAATAACTGTAAATGCTCCTTCCGGAAGACTTAGATCTAAATCATTTTCATATCCAAAAGCGCTAAAGGAGAGCGCGCTCATACATAAACAACTTGCTAATTTTTTAACCAATTTCTTTTTCATTGTGTTTTTCCTTAATTTCGATATTTGAATGCATATGCTTTCGACCGCTGAACATGGCTAGAATTAAGTTCTCTTTGTGCTGAATGCTTGCGCTGATTGCGCCGACAACATGAAAAAAAATTAGCACCAGCATCACGTTGGTTAGAATTTCATGGATGTCTTGAATAAGGTAAACTTGTGCATCACTAAAGTTTTTAACAAATGGAAGCAAAGGCCCCTCAAATTCTATACCGGCCAAGGTAATAAAACCGGTAACAAACACTGCCCCGAGAGTAAATAAAAGGCTAAAAACCATCGCGGCGCCCAGAGGGTTGTGCCCAAGATAATGGGTTGGAGTCCCCGAGCGTAGCGAATGAATGTACTCTAAGGAAGTGCGAAAAGAAAACAAAAATGAGCTAAATCTGGCGTAAGGGCTCCCAATGAAGCCCCACACTACCCGCGATAAAACCAACAAGACCAAGAAGTAACCTACTAACTCATGAAGGTCAATTTCGTTGAACTCGGCCGTTAAATAGGCGCTAGAAAAACCTAAAACCAGTGACCAATGGAAAAATCTTATAAATAGATCCCATACCATCACACGGTCGTTTGCGGTTGAATGAATTGTCATATGGCGTCACATATTTATGGGTGGTTTTTTAGGAAACACATAGCCCTCTTCAGAGTTAGGGGTGAATCCGAAGTAAAACTAGAGTTACCGTATTGTGCAAAAGGGTTAACAATTATCACGACGTATGGGATACCTTTCGCAAATATTCATGCTTCAACACGCGATACATTTTCTGTCAAAACAAAAACCTTCGACTTGTAGCGCTGAGAGCAAGCACTGTTATTTCAATGCTGCTCTCGTTGCTGTTTAATGACAATTTCCGATTGCCCCATAACCATGAGTTTGTCTGGTTTTTAATGGTGAAGCACGCTGAATATATTTGAAAATGTTGACTCAGTACCTATATCAATAGGAAGTTTGAGTTTTCTCGTGATATCACTGGCCGATATGACTCCTCTTATTTGGTGTGTGCATTTGTCTACAACCAAGCAGTGTTGTTGTCCAGAGTGCTCCAGCGAAATGACAATATCACCAACGCTTGAGCGCTTAATATCAGCATAGTCAAACGCTTTAAGTTGATCTCTGCGACGCATAAAGTCGGTAACGGTGAGATCTTCTTTCGTCGCACCCTCTGCAAGCTTTTTCATAATTTCTTGTGCTTGCAAATCATCTAGGCTCACTAGTCCAGAAAAATTTCCGCTTTGATCAATAACTAACTTCATGCGTACATGCGCTCGCTTCATGAGGTTTTGCGCCTCATCCACAGGTGTTATGGCTTCTATTATTAGTGGCTTCACGCTGGAAAAATCTGTAAAAATTTCACACGCTGGCGAATTGAGGTTTATATCAGGGTTACTCAATGGCCATGCTAATTCATAGATCGGATCTGTAGGATAAAGTCTTAATGTTTTCATTGGACACTCCTCACCACTGCACATGATTTTTCCTTACTATGTGCTCGGTTTATTAGCTGATTTTATTGTTTACACTTCGTCACATTAGATAACTTAACGTGACGAGATAAACTTACTGAACATGAAAGCTGTGATGTGTCTATTCTGCAAAATACGCGAACAAAAACAGCAACTAAAATGATAAGTGATAGCTATCCGAAGTTAATGGGGGGCGCGCGAGGGGTATAGGGAGAACATTTTTTAAGAAGGGGGAGGGGTGTTAAATGAGATACGTATGAACTTCGATTGGACGGGTTTGTGAAAGCAAGATATTTTACATCAAGAGATTCAGTATCGTCGTCGACATTACTTTTTTGCTCATCTTTATCATGCGAGGAGTCGATATTATATTGCTTTTCATCAATGTCAATAGCGACAGAAAGATCACTAATAAAAGCAAACGACAAAAATAAAGTGATCAAAATAACAATGCGTTTCATAACCGAACAATCTCAACTGATTATGCTTTCCAATATACGACGGATTTAGATTTTTTCAAGTATTTTTTGTATTCTTCAAGACTTAAGCCAGTGTCGTTTTCGCATAATAAGTGAGATTCGTAAGAACGTCGGCTAGCTGGAATGGCTCGGAAACTTCCCGCATAAAAAATACTGTTGCCATCAGAAGCTCGGCGCTTATCTCCACCGATATGCTGATCACTGCTGTCAATCGTAGGTATGTCTTAAATGCTTTTGCATTACGGAGATAGGCGAGTGAGCACTTGTTTTGTGCTTATTAGCAGAGAGATTAACTGCTACGGTAGGCTTCATTCCCCAGCGGTGGAATAATAATGTTGGTGCCCCTTTTTCACTACACGCTAGGTTTTTCTTCATCGCTAAGCTTTCTGCCATGGTATAGAATCTCTGTTTTGGTACTTCCCAAGGAGTAAGCGGTATGTCTGGCAGCATTGCAGAAATTTCACTCTTGTCTTTGTCCTTGGCTTTTGTGCCAGTTCTGATCGTTCTGTATATTTTGTTTCGTTGGGAGGCAAATGCGCGCGGTGCCACGCTAGCAGTGGTCAGAATGCTTCTCCAGTTATTACTGGTTGGTTATTTTCTAGGTTATGTTTTTCAATCAAATAGTCTATTGGTCATCACTGGGGTTTTAACCCTTATGCTGCTCATGGCGGCGTGGATATCGCTGCGAACCGCTGCTAAACCCACGAAGGTTTTATATTTTAGGGCTCTGTTCTCCATTGTTGTGGGTGGTGGCTCAGTGCTGGTGTTGGTCACACAGGGGGTTTTGGAGGTTACTCCCTGGTATGCCCCCAGTTATGTCATTCCCTTGGCAGGGATGATATTTGCTAATTCTATGACGGCTATCAGTCTTGTGGTTGAACGTTTGGAGGCGGAGATGGCCCGTGATACGGGCTATGATGAGGCAAAAATTATAGCGTTTAAAGCGGGAATGATTCCGGTGGTGAACTCGCTGCTGGCTGTGGGTTTAGTCTCTTTGCCGGGCATGATGACGGGGCAAATCCTTTCTGGGATTGAGCCGCATATTGCAGCGCGTTATCAAATTATGGTGATGTGTATGATTTTTGGTTCAGCAGGGATCTCCTCCGCTCTGTTTCTTATGCGAGTTCCCCCATTGCGCCGCTAAGGCCTTTGTTTATGGCTTAATCAGAGCATTTTTTGGTTCAACCAGCAGGGTATATTGTTTATAAGACCGGCCCTGAGGTGTTCGTACTTCAATAATAAAATTAAGGAAGGGTTCGATCACTGCATCATGTGATACAACCTTTATCACCGCGCCATTCTTGCTGGTTTTGCTAACGATAAATTTTAATTGTTTATAAAAATGCAGGTATTCGATGCCAGCCTTTTTGAACTGCTGTTTTTCCGCAATTCGCACGACTATTTCTTCGTCATTAAAATTCTCTGCGTTTCCGATTTGTATGCTTGCCCGTAGTGCCTGGTTTAGCGCTGATTCAATATGAATCTCTCCAAGGCTTAGCGCATTAGCAACGGTGCTCGTCAAAATTGATACATAGAATAACAAAGCGCAAAAAAATTTTTTCATGGCAATCTTCTGTAATGTTAATAATTGAAGCCTAGAAAGAAAGGTGGGCTTGTTAGTAATAGTCTAGCAGGAAAATAGGCACCATATCATCTGAAAATATAGATACGCTCAAAATTCACTTCTTGAATTCTCTAGAACGAATGATGCTCTGAGCTGATTCAAGCGGTCTGGTCAAAACTCTCCTTGCACACCGACTTCAGAATTGACACCGGTTCACGGTTTTATAGTTCACATGCTGTGGGTTTGTGTGGCACCTCCCAAAACTGCGCTAATGGTCATAATGTGATCAGTAATTTCCATATAATGGGCCTTTACTAAATGTAGTGCGGTTAAACACTCTTGTGCGCGTTACTCATTTTGACAGAATTTCCAAAACCAAAAAGAGAGGCAATTCATGCGTTACTGCTGCTTAAACCTTACATCGAATTTACGCTTGCTCTTCAGGTTATTGCTGCTTATTTTGCTGCCTCTTTTTTCTGCTTGTGGTGGAGATTACGACGGTTATGGACAGATGGATGCCTCTAAATTTGAGGGCGCGCAGGGCAATTATTTATATGTGAACGAAGAGGGGCGAGCTAAATACCAGGCGGATTGTGCGGGGTGCCACGGCAGTTCGGGTGAGGGCAGTCCTTCGGGGCCAAGCTTGGTTGCTTGCCCGAGTTGTATTAGTCAGAGTGTTCTTGAGCTGAAAATTGCGCAAACCATGCCAACGGATAACCCGGCCGACTGTGACGGGGAATGTGCATTTAATACTGCGGAATACGTCATGAATGTCTTTAACGGCATCATGTTACTGACTTCTGAACAGGCGCTTACGGGTATTGACGTACTAAGCCCTACTCAGACACTGCGAAAGGCGAGCCTGAACTTGGCTGCCCGCCTTCCTAGTGCCGCCGAAGTAGATACGGTGAGTGCTGGTGGTGAGGGTGCATTAGATGCTGTCCTCGATACAATTTTGAATGAAGAGGCGTTTTATGATCGTCTAAAAGAGATCTACAACGATATTTTGTTGCAGGATAAATATCTGGATAGTGAAAATGCCTTGAATTTGTTGCGCGACGGAGAATACCCCGATCGACGTTGGTACAGTGCTTTGGGTTTACTTGATAAAGAAGGCCCCAACTACGATAACCCCCTTTATTATAAGTTAAGGGCTTACACCAACGATGCGGTGGGCCGCGAGGTGCTGGAACTCATTGACTATGTTGTGCGGAATAATAAACCTTTCAGTGAAATACTGACTGCTGATTACACCATGGTCAATGCCTACTCTGCCAAAACCTACGGTGTTGAAGGCCAAGCGAGCTTCAGGGATTTTGATACGATTGAATACCCCGCTTATCCCGACGACCCTACGCACTTTCAGCCAGTACGTATTACCGGTATCCCTCATGCTGGCGTACTCACTTCGGTGATGTTTTTAAATCGCTTTCCCACTACCTCTACTAACCGTAATCGCCATCGTTCTCGTATGGTATTTGATATCTTTTTGGATACAAATATTCTCGCGCTGGAAGGCTCGCGGCCTGGGGATGCAATTGATGTGAGTGGAGAAACCGCAACGTTGGATAACCCCCAGTGTACGGGATGTCACCTCGTTATGGACCCCGTTGCCTCAACATTCCAGAACTGGGATTACTTGGGCCGGTATCGCCCCAGTAGTGAGAATAACAACTGGTATACCGACATACTAGCGAGGGGGTTTAACGGTGTAGCGATGCCTTTGTCGGGAAACTCGAATAGTTCTCTGCAATGGTTGGGGAAACAAATGGCAGCCGACCCACGCTTTTCTCTGGCAACAGTAAAAACCATATATAAAGGTTTAAGCGGCCAGGATCCTTTGCAAACTCCTACCACCAAAGATACAGATTCCGCCGAGTGGCAGGCCTATCTTGCGCAACAGGTCACCTTTAAAAATATTGCCCATAAGTTTAGAGAAAGCGGATTAAATTTCAAAGTTGTGGTGAAGGAAGTTGTGAAATCTCTGTACTGGCGTGCAGAGAATTTACAGCCGGGGGCGAATGCGGAGATTCACCGAAATATGGGCAGTGCTCGCATGCTTACCCCTGAGATGCTTGATAGAAAAATCACGGCGGTACTGGGAGTTGACTGGAACTACAGCAGCGGCCGTTATCACTGGTTGACGGAACGCCGTAGTGATTCCCTTCGCCAGTTATACGGGGGCATTGATTCTGATACGGTAATTAATCGAATTGAAGACCCCAATGGACTAATGGTGGCTGTACAAAATCGGATGGCCTCAGAAATGGCGTGTAAAGTTGTATCGCGGGACTTTTTTAAACCTACAGCAGCGCGTCTAGTGTTCCCTTATGTTACAAACGCCAGTATGAATGAGGCAGCAATAAGAAATAACCTTCGTTATCTTTTTTGGAGTTTTTACGGACAGGAGCTATCGAACGATAGCGTTGAAATAACGGCGATGTTGCAGCTATTTAATACTGTTAGATCAGAAGGACTTCAGTCACTTGTTATAGATAACGGCTGGACAAATAATCGCTTGAGTTCCCCTTGTCGACTCCGAAATAACCCTGAAACGGGAGAAGCTCTTAGTTCTGAAAATTACATCGAACTGGATGAGGAATACATTCTTCGTTCCTGGCAAGCGGTTCTGACCGTAATGCTTGCCGACTACCAGTTCCTTTACGAATAACCCGCCCGGATTTTGGAGAAACTATCGTGAATAGACGTGACTTTGTAAAACTTCTCGGGGCAAGTGGGTTAGCAGTGAGCGCCCCTTATGGATTGAGTTCGAAGGCTTTTGGGGCCGGTGATGTCAGCCAGCTCTTTGTCATGGTGCATGCGGCAGGTGGCTGGGACCCCACCAGTTTGTGTGACCCAAAGGGCAATGCCGAACGCAGTGATGGAAAAGGCCCAGTCAATCATTTCTTAGCTGAGAATATACTTAGCGTCGGGGGTTCGCCAATTAAGTATGCGCCATTCCCTGATCCCACCTTGGCAGATAATACCTTAAGAACGGATATGGCTTTAAGCAGTTTTGACGCATTTTTTAATACCTACGCGAGTGATCTGCGCATTATCAACGGCATAGATACCAATACCAACAGCCATGAAGGTGGAACGCGCTATGTGTGGAGTGGAATCCCGGAAAATAAAAGGCAGCCCGCCTTTGCTGCGCTGGTGGCGAGTATCTACGCGCCGAGCAAAGCCATGGCTTTTATGAGTAATGGTGGTTACGATGAAACGGCCTCGCTGGTCGCGCCCACCCGGGCTGGCAGCGCCAGTAGCTTTCAGCGGCTTACCTATCCTAATCGTTACGATGTAAACAATGAGAACGCCTTATACCTTAACAACGATGTAATGGCCCGTGTGGAACAGGCGAAGTTAGAGCGAAAAAACAGGCTTATTCAGAGTGCTACTTTGCCTCAGCGTAGGCGTTCAGTTTCTCAGCTATTTACCGTGAGCATGGGGGACAATAACCTCGATAGTCTTATTTCCTATTTGCCAGAATCGCTCTCCGGTGGAATGCGTGGGCAAGCAGAAATGGCCGTCGCAGCATTTAAATCAGGCTTAGCGGTATCCGCCAACCTGGTGTCCGGTGGTTTCGATACCCACGGTACACATGATCGCAATCAATTATTTTCTCTGACGCGCCTTATCGACGGGGTAGGCCACCTTATGCAGGAATTGGAGCGTCTTGGAATTCGGGACAAAACCACTGTGCTGGTGAGTTCTGATTTTGGGCGAACTCCCTACTATAATGGGGGTAACGGTAAGGATCATTGGCCGGTAACCAGTATGCTTGCTTTAGGAAAGGGTGTGGTAGGTAACAGCGTTGTGGGGGCGACAGATGCAAATGTGAATGCTTTGCCAGTTAACACAACAACACTGCAGGCCGATGCAAACGGTACGAAGATTACACCGCAACATATACACACCGCACTGCGACAAATGGCGGGTATATCGGGGCATGAGAATAGCCGACAGTTTCCTCTGGAAAATTCCTCTCTGAATATATTTGGCGCTTAAGGAAAAACTAATGAAAAAAACTATATTTAATAGGGCTGTTATTATCATTTTACTGTGTTTAACAGGTTTTAGCAGCCACGCTGCAAATGTGGGGGAGCGCGCACCCGATATATCCTTGCCCCTTTTGGGTCAGCAACATGGGCTGGATTTAAAACAACTTAAAGGAAAGGTCGTTTACCTGGATTTCTGGGCATCATGGTGTGGTAGCTGCCGCGTTTCGCTGCCTTTGTTAAGTGAATTAAGGACTGACTTATCTAAAAGCGGCTTCGAAGTTGTTGGTGTGAACGTAGATGCTGAAACGAAAGACGGCGTTAAGTTTCTTGAAAAAGTTCCCGTGAGCTTTCCTGTTCTTGCCGACCCTGAGGGAAAGACCCCGGAATTATATCGCCTTAAAGGAATGCCAACGTCCTACCTTATTGATAAAAAGGGCGTGATTCGACATATTCATGTGGGTTTTAAAAAAGGCGATATGCTTAAGGTTAAAAAACAAGTATTGGCGCTACTTAGCGAAAAATAAGCGAATAAAGGGTTGAATGGCATGAAAAGTTCTCGATTTCTCTCTTTTGGTTTGATTTTAATTTGTACGCTGTCTAGTGGTTGCGTCCAGGTAAAGGCTTGGGAAAAGGGCACCTTGGCCAAAAACGAAATGGCCTGGGATCCAGACCCTCTTTCTAAACAGCTAAACGACCATATTCACTTTAGTAAAGAAGGAAGTAGCGGTGGTGTAAGTTTGGGTGGCGGTGGCTGCGGCTGTAACTAATAGTTTCTAAAATCCACGTGTAGGTTGGGTTGAAGGAAGTTAAACCCAACAATTTTGAAATACGTTTTATCACTTAAGTTTTGGAGCTAAGGAATTAGATATGGCTCTAATTTTAACGTAGGCACCATAGGTAAAGAAGTGATGTTGGGTTGGGTTTCGTTCCTCTACCCAACCTACAGAACTTAATACCAATACTCTATGCGGTACCCTTATGCAAAAAGATAAAAAAATTTCTGGTTCTTTACTTGCTCTTACTGCCGCCGCGATGGCTTTGCCTGGTATTTCAAATAATGTAAATGCCAGCGAAAAAGCGGATAAAAAGGTGATTCGATATCAGCATGCCAGTTATTCCGAAGAAGACCTTTCTGGTTTGCTTACCGCTAATGGCGAGGAGTCGCCACGTTATCAAATATCCGTTCATCAATTTCAATTATTAACACCCGTAAAAGATGAGTATGATCTTACAGTAAATTATCTAACAGAAGAGATGAGCGGCGCTTCGCCGATGGGTAATGTTATTGGCAGAGATAATCGGGCCAAGCTCGATATGAGTGGGGCGAGCATTGATGAATCACGCCGTGATTTGGCTGGAAACCTACGCTATTTTGGTAAGGAGGGTGCTGTTTACGCGGGCACGCTGGGTTACTCAAGCGAAAATGATTATCAAGCGATTAATATCGGTGCAGAAGGAGAGCATTATAAAAATGATAAACAGCAAACCTTAAGTTGGGGGGTTGGTTTGTCTTTTGACAGTTTAAAGCCGACTCAGGATGAGCGTTATGTCCGTCCTAAAAGTGAAGATAAAACTTCTTTCAGCGGCGTGGTGGGCTTTACGCAGATTATCAATTCGACAACTCAGTTCCAGACGGGGGCCAGCCTCATGCATTTGAGTGGTTACCTTTCAGACCCCTATAAAACACTGGATCAACGGCCAGATAGAAAAACGCAATTTTCATGGACTAACCGATTGCGGTATTATTTGAAAAAATGGCAAAGCAGCATACATCTCGACTACCGGCTATATACTGATGACTGGGCTATCACCAGTCATACTGTCGATATTGCATGGTTTCAGCCTTTAAGCGATGACGTTTTGCTCGTGCCATCAATTCGCTATTACACTCAAGGTCAGGCTGATTTTTACGTGGTATTCGACGATGGCAGCATCGTTGGGGATCAGTCGAGTGACTTTCGTTTATCGCCCTATGGTGCATTTACAACGGGCCTAAAGCTCGTTACCAAAGCGGGTGACTGGAAAACGACGATTGCTGCAGAGTTTTATCAAAGCTCTGCAGATTATGCGCTGGGTGATGTGAAGCTCGCTCACCCTGGCTTAATGGAGTATTCCTTGTTTACGATGGCGTTTGAGTACGCGTTCTAACAATAGTTTTTGATAGTGTTTTTGGATATAGCCGCTTTTAGCGGCTACAAAAAATCGTAACGCAGGCGAGCATAAACATTGCTGTTATCTTCTAGCTGGCCAAAAAAGGTATGACGTTCTTCTCCAGCAAAAAAGTTCCCGCCAAACTCCAGTGATACTTGGTCATCTACTCGGTAGTTTATTTTTGGTAGCCAGTAGTGGTCTTTATCACTGGGTGAGTAATAGCCAAATACGGACACCGTTAATTTATCTTGCAGTGCGCGATAGCTCACTCGAAGTGTGGTAAGTGTGCGGTATTCTTCAGGTTCTATTTCAGTGTTGAATGATTGAGATAACAGCGTGTCGTAATCAAGGGTATTCTCCATATACAGCTGAATGCTTGTCGTTAGTTTGCTGAGCACTTCTTTTTCGTAAGCAAGTAGGTAGCGAAGCTGTGAGTTTTGAATAAAAGGGTTTGCGCCTTCTTTGTCATCGAGGGAATAATGCCAGGAAAATTCGGTATTAAATAAGCCGCCCGCAAGGGGGCTTAACAGGCTGGCACCTAAAGTTTGTAGCGCGGAAAAGGTGGGGCGATTGATGATGGGGTTATAGGCAGTGGGTTGCTTGGTGAAACCTCGATAGCCATAGATTGCCCACTCTCTGCTGTTGACAGTTTGATACAGCCGGAAAGCTAATTCGCCATTTTCAAATTTTTCATCCGGTTCCAAGCCGCTTAGCTGAGGTGGGGCACCGTAGAGGCTGCCGTTTAGCGGGCTGTAAAAGCTAAAGCGTTGTCCGTTCAGGTATTGGTCGGCATTAAAAACGGGCATCCATACGATATCGATATTTGCTGCTTCGTTAAAAAAACTTACTTTAATAGCGTCTGACGGTGCTTTGAGGTATTCCATGGGGCGTCCGCTAAAAAAGGCGACCCAGTCTTTTGGAAATAAATCATTTAAAAACAAAAGATCCCCTGTGCCCCAGGTGAGAATCTGGCGGCCGACTCTTAGGTCTGCATTTTCTGAAACGGGGAGGGCGATGAGAGCCTCCCTTAAAGATGCGCTTGCTTCGCTATCTACGTCATCGGCTGTGAGGTCTACTTTTAAGCTTCCCAGTGTTTCCCCCCAGTAGTTTGATAATTCGAAGCGGTAGCGAATTTCGGCAAGGCTATTGTCCTGCTCAACATAGGTATTGTCATGAATGAAACTACCAAAACCGGCTTCGATCCGATGGCTAATGTTCAGGTCGCTATCTTCTTCCTCTCCCCATTCATCATCTCCCCAGTCGTCATTTTCAGCATGTACGGGTTGGCTCGTTGTCAGCAGCATTGCACTGAAGGTCATATAAATAAGCGCTAGCGCCATAAACGCGGGTGAACGAAATCGCTGGGGGATTGCCTTCATTTCTTCTCCGGTTTGAATTTAACGGGCTTTTAGCCATTTAATAGGGGGAGTTCGCAGGGAGCGCTCAACAAAGATATCCTCCGGTACGCCCAGGTTGTAGCGGATGAAGCGCATTTCATTAATGGTGTAACTATTATTTCTGAGGTTCGATACTTTCATTTTTGTAGCGGTATTAAAACCATCAATGACTTCCGTTTTTAATGTTTCAATACGGCGATAAACCTCCCCTTTGTCATTTTTGTATTCTACCTTCATGGGGATCATGCTTTTTTTATCTATCCACACGGTGTATTCGGCGAACTCAACTGATGCAGGGTTTTTAGGTGTGTTTTTAACGATATAGACGTCTTCGTTCGTTTGTTGTAATTCGTGGTTGTCGGCATTTATATCACGGCCTGAAACATCTTCGTAGAAAAAGTGCGAGCCAACAAAGCTGGTTCGGTTGTCCCCTGCGGCGATACGTTTTACTAAATCTAAACCAGGCAGGTAAAGCCAGCGGTCGTCCTCTTTGCCGGGGTGTTTGTGAACTAAAAACATGGTTTTTTTAACGTCAGCGGGGCGGGTGAAATATACGAGATATTTCTGGTCGCCGCCGTCCTCTACATCATGGCGTACTATGGTGAATTGGCGTAACTGTTTTCGCCCTTGTTCATCCACGATGGTCATGCGTGTGACTGCACGCCCATCGTCACCACTATAAAACGCAGCTTTATTGGCAAGATCTACGATTTCATTGGCATCCGTAAGATCCGCAGCAATAGCAGAAAGGGGAAATAACAATAACAGTGCGGAAAGTTGCTTAATCATTTTTCTTCTCCCAGGTTATTCTTTGTGGGTTTGAAAAGAAAGTTGCTGGCTAGGGATAATACCGCTGGTAGCACCATGAGGGTAACTAAGCAGGATACGGCCATTATAGTCGCTAAAAATGCACCCACTGTTTGATAGGGTGTGAGTGGGGCAAGCAATAATGGCGTGAAGCCTATTGCAATAACAATGGCATTTCTACTAATCGCTCTTGCTGGATCTTCGTACATATGTAGAAGTGTTTCTTTTACACTGCCTGTTTGTTTGAAGATTGTCCGGCTGCGCTCGAGGAAGTGAATGGCAAAATCTACGGACAAACCCAAGGTGAGAGATGACAAAATTGCCACGGGCATATCGTAATTTTTTCCGATAAAACCGATAACGCCATATATAGATGTGATTGTTACCGTTAGAGGAATCATGGCGATCAAGCCAAAACTCACAGAGCGGAATAAAATAATCATCACCACAAATACTGCGATAAATGCACTGATCAGGCTGCCTATCATGCCTTTAACCATGGCGTCTTGCCATATAACATTGATATAGGTGAGGCCCGCCCATTCCAGCTCGACATCTTTGGGTAAAGGGTGTGTGGCGATATAGGAGTCAACAAATTCGGTCACGTAGGCCATATCAACATTGTCACCACTTTTGAGCTGCAACCAGATTGATGCGGCACGATAGTCTGGTGTCACCATGTGATAGAGGTCGTTAGGGCGATGGCTGCCAAGATAGCTGAGAAGAGTTTGCGCTACCGCTTCATTTGAGTCTGGCAGTGTAAAATGTTCTTGCTGTCCTCCGCGTAGTTCTCGATAGACGGTTTTTACGATATCCGCTATGGAGTTGCTCTTTCCGACGTAGCCGCTCTCAAGCAGGGCCGCTTGAAGTGCTTCGATATAGGCGAGGGCTTCGGGGCTTTGAAAGTACTTTTCTTCGCTGGCTTGTTGTTCTGAAAGTGCTAGTAGTTGGTCAAAATATCCCAGCTGCTCTTGCGGTGCATCGAAGCTGCGTTCATCCAGTTGATTGATGATTTCTTCCAGCGCTTCATCAATAGAGGGCTGTGATTTTAGGGCGCTGCTTGCAATGTTAGTCAGTTCCTTTAAGTCAATTTGCTGAGCCTTCGCAGATTCAATAATCCGATTAAACTCGCTGAGGAAACGCTCTTTTGAATCACCTTCGTTTTTTGTTAATACGATAAAAGCGTTGTAGGTACCTGCAAAGTGCTTGTTAAGGGTTTTGTCTGCGACCTGAATAGGGTGGCTTTTCGCGAACCATTGCACGGGATTGTCGTTGACTTGGATGCGTGTAACGCCCCAAATGCTGAGTGCGAGAACAACAACCGTTAACGATACCAATAACTTGGGCGCGCCGAGGCTTCTTTCTCCTAACCAACGCAAAAATTTTGCTAAGAGACCGCTGCCTTCTTGGCTATGATCAACCTTGGTAAGGGCTTCAAGCTTTTTGGGTGAAAGGAGGGCTATATAAGCAGGAATAAATGTCACGGTGAGCGCAAAAGCCAATAAGATGCCAAACGCTACGTAAAGACCAAACACTTGAACTGGTGGGATGGGGGTGAGAGCGAGTGAGGCAAAACCAAGGGCGGAGGTGATGGATGTGAACAGCATGGGTGTAAAAAGATGTTTCATAACATCACGAATCACCTGTTTTGGATCTTTGCCTGGCTTGTAATTATCCCCAAACTCAGACAGCAAGTGTACCGAGTCCACGACGGCGATGGGCATAAGGAAAATAGGAATCATGGAGCTCATGATATGAACGGTATATCCCATACCGATTAATAACCCCATGGTTGTAATCACGACTATCATAGCCATAAGCATGGGGGCAGTGATCAGCGTAATACTGCGGAAAAAATACCATAATAAAAAGAATATAAATAAACCCGCTAGTGGTGCAGATATAGCCATTTGAAGGAACATTTCTACGCCAAAGGTGTCTTCGGCAATGGGTAGTCCGGTGATATGAAAATCGTCATTGCTATCGAGCGTATCAATAATGACTTTTACTTCACTGGCAATGCGGTAGCTTTCATGTTTTTCCACAATGGGGATGTATATTCCCACTGCTTTACCGTCACCCGATACCATGGTGTTATTGAGCATGGGTAAACGATTAACGGCAGATTTGATCTTATCAACCTGCTCCTGCGTAGTGGGGGCCGCATTCATTAACCATTCAAAGCGAATGGTACCGGGGCCTGCCTGTAGAATATTGTCGGATTCCGTCAGGCTCATTAGGTCTTCTTGAATAACCCCTTCAATATTTTTTATCTCTTGGCTTAAGGTGTAAATGTTCCCTAAGGTTTTTTGGTTGTAGATTCCCTGGGGGTTTTCGTTGTTTACGACGCCCACGACAATCATGTCATGGAGGCCAAACTTTTCTTTGGTTTCGGTGTGGAATATTCGCGCCGGTTCATCTGAGGGAAGCATGTTCTCAGGATCAGTGTCGATCTTGATTTGTGGGATCATGGCACCCAATAGAATTGCCATGATAACGGAAAGAGCGATGATCAATTTAGGACGCTCTAGAGAAATGTTGACTATTTTTTCCTTCATATTCCGCTCCGAAGTTTTGCTGGTCTTATTTTGAAATCTGATTAAATGGCTGCTAGCTGTATTTGCTGATAAGTGTTTTGATTTTGTCCATCTCGCTAGTTGACAGGTTGAGCATCTGTTTGCTGTCAATTTCCCGTTCGATCATGCAGGCGAGCATTTCATGAGATGCTTTATCGAGGGCTTTCCTTGCTGCGGACATTTGCTGGGCGGTTTTTTCACAGTCATCGTCTGAAGTAATCAGTTTTTGGATGCCGCGAATTTGCCCTTCAATGCGCGCTAAGCGTTTTAGCATGGCCTCTTTGTATTCTGGTTTCATCTTATATGTTCTCGCTTAATGAGATTCTACATACTATACCCCGTAGGGTATGCGGCGCAAGCTGGTTCGCCCAGTTTTTTCGTGGTGCGCTTAGTTTGACCAATCAATAATTTGAACTAAGATTAAGTATCGGTTCCACTGATAATGGTTATAAGTCGTCTGCTATTTATATTTATTGGTATTAGATGGTGCGCTTGTGGTCATTCGTCTACGGCGGCTAGATGTAAATTTTTGTGCTAGTTTTTTATGTAGTGCCTACATTTTGTTTGCGTGTGCAAGTAATGAGTAAAAATTGAAGGGGGTTTGGTTTCTCTCTCCAGTTGCTCAAACAGGGTGTGCTGTGGATAGATGGTTCAATGTTGCAAGGGGGTGTTATGGAGTCAATTAATACGGGTGAGTTGCCAGCAATGGAATTTCAAGGAAGCCCCAGTATTCTTATTGTGGAAGATGATGAGCGATTGGCATCTTTAACGAAGGAGTACATGGAGGGCAACGGCCTTAATGTTTCAATAGAAATGGATGGGGCCAGGGCTGTTGATCGGATTATCAATGATCAGCCCGACTTGGTTGTGCTCGACGTGATGCTGCCTTCAAAAGATGGTATGGCTGTATGTCGTGAAGTAAGATCTCAGTTTGCGAACCCGATTTTAATGCTCACTGCCCGTACTGACGACGTGGACCACGTTCTCGGTTTGGAGATGGGGGCAGATGACTATCTTTCAAAACCTGTTCGCCCCAGGGTTTTATTGGCACGAATAAAAGCCTTGTTGCGCCGCTCCCAGGTGGGGGGTAGCGAGGGTGAAGAAGGCGGTGGTGTTGCATCGGAAGCTGGCTCGCGACTAGAGTTTGCAGATCTGGTTATTGATCACGCCTCACGCGATGTTTGGTTGCGCGATGAGCGGGTTGATTTAACCAGTGCGGAATTTGATTTGTTGTGGCTGCTATCCTCAAATGCGGGGCGAATTCTTTCGCGTGAGGAGATTTTTGAAGTGTTGCGCGGTATCGAATACGATGGGCAGGACAGGTCCATCGATGTGCGTGTTTCACGTATTCGCCCAAAAATTGGCGATGACCCTATGAACCCCAAAAGAATTAAAACTGTGCGCAGTAAGGGCTACTTGTTCGTAAAAGAAATTTCATAATGCTGTCTCTTGGGGTTTATTGGCCTCAAAGGGGTAGTCATCAGTAAGTAGGAATAGCCGCCGCATGACTCGGATTTTTATAAAGCTCTATGGCGGCATTCTTACTGCATTTCTGGTTCTTTTCCTCATTTCTTATCTTGTTCTTTTCGTTGTTAATCAAAATCGATACTTACAATATCAGAAGAGTGTTACTCAGGGCGTTCTGACGCTTATGGGTGACCATCTAGGTTCTGTTTCCCCTGGTGAGCGTTTAAACTGGCTGTTGGAGCTTAATCGGCGGTTTGAAATTGACGGTAAAATCTATGCTCAAACAGATTTAAATTTGGGGCGCCGCCAGTTGGCACGGCTTATAGCTGGCTTGCCGGCAAGTGCAACGCAGGCGGTTGAGGGGCAGGATAAGAGGTTGCTGTTTTATCGTTTGAAGGGCAGAGATCTTTTTCTAGGGCTGGAAAGTGCTGCCACGCTTCATGATTTGCCGAACCTTACTCGCTACCTTGTAATGCGACACCTTGATAATATTGCCCCGAAGGCTCATCAAAAAGAACTGCAAAAAATAGCTAAATATTTTACCTATGAGATAAGGGTGCAAAGCCTGTCTGAAGTGGCGCTTAATAAGAGCCAGCAAGCGCTTCTTGACGCTGGCGGTGTTGTCGTCGATATGCGCCTCGGCTTAGATCAGCCAATTTTAATTTCCTCATTACCTGGCCCTCATCGTTACCTATTGGTAGGCCCGCTGGTGGGGTTTAATCATTACCCTTTTTCAGTGGTGGTGATTATTCTCTGTTTGGATTTGGCGCTATTGGGTTTAGTGGCTTACATATTGGTGCGGCCGATAGAAAGGCGCCTGGCGGGTTTGGCTCGGGCCGCAAAGCAGATTAAAAAAGGCCAGCTTGATGTGCGCGCAGAAGTCGATAGCGCCGATGCCATTGGTTTTCTGGCTGCCGCATTCAATGCCATGGCTGAGCACATCCAAATGCTATTGGATATGCAGAATGAAATGATACGAGCTGTATCGCATGAGCTGAGGACTCCCGTTGCAAGGTTAAGGTTCTCCCTTCAGATGATTGAGGATGCGCAGAGTGATAGCGAGCGTTTGCCATTATTAGGTGGAATGGATGACGACATGCAGCAGCTGGATGAGCTTATTGATGAAATTCTGACGTATGCCAAGCTGGAGCATAGTACTCCAGAGCTGGAGTTCACTCGGGTGGATATTGACGGGGTGATGGAGCGAGTGCTTGGTGAAATGTCCACCGCGGCGAAAAAAAATAACATCCTTTTAGAGCATATTCCTGAAAGCTTGCCTCAGCAGCATCGTTTGGTCGAAGGTGAGGAGCGCTACCTGCATCGGGTGATTCAAAACTTTGTGGGTAACGCGATCCGTTATGCAGAAAGTCAGGTGCGTATGTCATTTCTTATTGACGGTGTGTCCTGCAAAATTGTGGTTGAAGATGATGGGCCGGGCATTCCAGAAGAAGAGTGGGCCAAGGTGTTTACGCCATTTGCAAGACTCGATACGAGTCGCAATCGCTCTTCGGGGGGGTATGGCCTTGGTTTGTCCATTGTGCAGAGAATTGTAAATTGGCATCACGGTAAGGTGTCTGTTGGAAGAAGCCCGCTAGGCGGGGCAATGTTTGTGGTGGAGTGGCCTATTCGGCAGCCCGATGAATTTTCAGTGGCGCCAGACTATCAAGGTGGGGCGTGAGCGTCGCAGTGCTCTACGGCTAAATGCGGTCTCGGCTTAAATTATTCATAGTTGCCCTGGCAACAATCTTGAAACCCTTCCCTACTAATCTGTTAAAATCGCGCCTCGCATTAATTAATCGCTGTGGTACAAGCTTATGTTTGAAAACATACGTGTGGTGATGGTTCACACTTCGCACCCTGGAAATATTGGGGCTGCCGCCCGGGCTCTTAAAACGATGGGCCTCTCCCGTTTAGTGTTGGTTTCGCCCCAGGAGTATCCCAGCCAAAAAGCAATATGGCGAGCCGCGGGGGCTGCCGATGTATTAGAGCAGGCCTTGGTGGTTGAGACCCTTGCTGAGGCTATTAGTGATTGCTCTTTGGTGGTAGGGGCTAGCGCTCGCCAGAGGCGTATACCTTGGCCCGTTTTGGGTGCGCGCCAAGGGGGCGAAATCATCGCCAAGCAGGCCAGCACGGAGCAAGTGGCAATAATTTTTGGCCGAGAAGATCGAGGTCTCACAAATGAAGAGTTGCAGCAATGCAACTACCATATAGAAATTCCCGCTAACGAGGACTACGGCGTGCTTAACGTTGCCTCGGCGATACAGATAATTTGCTATGAAATACGCATGGGCTTGCTAGAGGCTTGCGTGCCGGAGGAGGTTAGCCAAGACCCTTCTGGGCAGGATAAGCCAGATTTGCGCATGCCTATTGATCCTGTTCGATGGGATGAGAGGTTGGCAACCTCTAATGAAATGGAGCACTTCTTCGCCCACTTAGAAACAACCCTAACCCAGCTCGACTTCCATGAGCCTGATAACCCAAGGCAGCTATTGACAAGATTGCGTCGCCTTTTTGTGCGCTCACGCTTGGATCATCTAGAGATCAATATACTGCGCGGAGCAATGACGGCAGTGCAAAAGAAGATGGGCTTAAAGG
>Ga0209121_10000977_pt1 | contig 30061 bp, 22 predicted proteins | sample Cruoilmetagenom3_FD_187292 | JGI IMG/M metagenome (GOLD analysis project Ga0209121, IMG submission 187292) | Oil polluted marine microbial communities from Coal Oil Point, Santa Barbara, California, USA - Sample 3 (SPAdes) (version 2) | ecosystem: Environmental > Aquatic > Marine > Oil seeps ...
AACAGGCTTTGCATCTTCCCTGATAAAATATTTGTCGAAATCAAAATGGATCATTTCTAAAGGTGCTTCTTCATTTATTTGTTCGAGAGACTTCTTCATGAATATCTCTTCTTCTGTCAGTTCGGGTTCCTTAACCACAGGCGGTTTTTCCACTTTTTCTACCTTAGGCTGCTCTTTAACCTGAGGGGGTGGGGGAGGAACTTCTTCTATTTTTTTCTTGCAGCTTATCAGGAAGTTAAAGAGTAAAAAACAACTAAGAGAGAAAATAAGTATTTTTTTCATTTAGCCTCCTTGGAGTTATATTAACTCTCCTTCTTTTTTAATATGTTCAGCCTTATTATATATAATTAAAATTTTTCCCTGTCAACCCGATAAGCATTTTAATTTAATAAAAAGGAGAGACAATGCTCCTGTCCTTATATTTTTTTAAGATTCAGGTTTTATCTTGATAAATATGAATTTTTATACTTCCGACTTCATCAAAGTTAAAAGAATAATTGAGAAACAGGGTTTGTATTTCTTTTTGTTGCTTAGCTTGACCAATCAGGAAGTTTGTTCTCTCCCTTAGTTGTCAAGGGTCGGATATTTGCACCGTCATAGTCGATGGAGTAGAGCTGGATAGTTCCACTAAGATTTGAGGAAAAAATCAAATGGCGTCCATCGGGAGACCAGGAAGGAGATTCATTTCGAGCATTGCTTTCTGTTAGTTTTATAGTCTGGTTTGTTCTAAGGTTGATTACATATATATCAAATATTTGCTTTACCCTGGATACATAGGCAATCCTATCTCCTGTAGGTGACCACGCAGGACCATCGAAATAGCTTCCACCAAAGCTAACCCTTCTGACGTTCGAACCCTCTGCATCCATGATGTAGATTTGTGGCGTTCCACCTCTATCAGATGTGAAAGCAATTTCACGGCTGGTGGGAGACCAGGAGGGAGCAGTATCTATTCCCTTGTTGAAGGTCAGCCTTTTGATTTTTTCCCCATCGCTTGTTGCAACATAGATTTCAGAGTTTCCTTTCTCTAATGTAGAACAGAAAGCTAATTTTTTTCCATCAGCAGAAAAGCTAGGACCGAAGTTTGTTCCTCTATCCTCTACTTTTATTCTTTTTCCCTCATACGGGTTTAAAATATAAAGGCTTGCTTTGTCATGAATAAAGGATGTATAGGATATTTTTCTTCCATCAGCAGACCAGCAAGGCATATAATCTTTTATCTTATTAAAGGTGATGCGTGTCTGATTATGGCCGTCATAATCCATAATATAGAGTTCATCATTTCCATCTCTGTTTGAGATAAAGACAATTTTAGAAGTGAAAATCGGCTTTTCACCAAATATTTTCATTGTTTCATCGGACATTTTGTGGGCTACCAGGCGAGTGAGATTTTCTTCTGCCTGGTAGCGCTTTCCATAAATAAATCTGCCGGCTTTCACATCATAAATTTTCCCTTCGAAGATAATGTCTTTTTCTCTGTTGCTGAATAATTCACCGACAAAGAGAATCTTGGCTTGGATGGATTCCCAGTCTTTAAAGAATATTTTTTCCGGGTTTAAAGGTCGTATATATGAATAATAACTCTTTGGAAGGCTGGAGAATACGCGGCTATACTTTAAATCTTCTGAGATAATCTGGTGAAGTAATTCTGCAATGGATTTCAGTTTGGGTGAAGTGTTGTGTACAACAAATTCTGGTAAAGCAATCGGAATAGCCGGCATTCCTTCTTTTATACTCATGACAACTTCTTGTTGGGGATAGCAGAGAGCTATTATGAGCCAGAGGATGCTTAAAAATATCAAAATCTTTTTCATTCTGAATGCTCGAATATAAGATGAATTCCTAAATATTCATCTTCGTAATCCTTAGGAAGAGGTGGAAAAGGAGTCGAAGAACGGACAGCTCGAATAGCAGATAAATCAAGCGACCTTATCTTACTTGATTCTTCGATTTTAGGCTCAGAAATCCGGCCATCTTTAAAAATTTTGAAGAAAATTGTTGTATGGAAGCTCCCCTTTATTCCAGGACTAATCTGGCTTATGTACCAGTTGCTTGATATTTTGCCATGTATGATTTGAAGATAATAAGTAAAGGGGAAATTAGAGAGTCCAATCTGGGAAGAATACTCTGAGCCGAAGCCTCCTCCACCACCCGAGCCCGTACCAATACCTCCTATCCTTAGTCCAGATCCTGAATTCTTCTTTGTGCCATAATCTATTCCTGAATCTTTTGTTGTGGAACTCTTTGGGATTGATTTCTTTGATTTTTGAATGACTGTTTTCTTGTTTTCAGGGAGATTACTTTCTTTTTTTGGCTTTTCAACGGGATATGTCAAAGACGAAGGGGGTTCTTGCTGGAATTTTTGTGGAGTAGTTAATTCCTTTAAACTTTCTCGTGCAGGAATATTGGTTATAACACCACTGCCAGAACCTCCGCCGCCGGGCCCTCCTCCTTGTCCGCCACCTTCTCCTGGAAATGAAATGATATTAACATATTGTATCATACCTTTTGAGGAAGATTTTGGAAAATAAGGTGAGAGAAGAATAAAAATAAAGAGACATAAATGAGCGGTAAAAGAAAAAATAATTGCTTTCTTAAAAGTCTTATGCTCCCTGTTTAATGCAGTCATTTTTTTCTTTCTTTTTCCAGTGGACTTACAACGAGCCCAACGACTTCTACTCCCGCTTTTTTTATTATATCAAGAATATTTATAACGAAACCATAGGGTAATGCTTCGTCAGCACGAATAAACACGATTTTTTTCTCTTTACCGTAGAAGTATTCTTTTAATTTTTGTTCCAGAAGAAACTGGTTAATGATTGACTCATCCATATGAATGTATCTATCTCTTGTTATAGTCAGTGTCAGGCCTTCTTCTGCTGGAGCAGATTCAGTTTCTGCCCGGGGAAGATTAACTCCGATGCCAGGCTGCAACATAGGGGTGGTTACCATGAAAATTATCAGGAGAACAAGCATTACATCCACGAGAGGAGTGACATTTATTTCAGAAAGAGAGGTTCCTATTTTTTTTTTGCTTATTGATTGAAATTTAAATGCCATAGAGTCTTTCAGCTATGCTTAAAAATTCGATTGAAAAGTCTTCCATTTCCGTTATCATTTCTTTGATTCTGTTAAGAAAGTGATTATACGCGATTACGGCTGGAATGGCTGCAAAAAGGCCGACGGCTGTAGCAATGAGTGCTTCAGCAATTCCTGGAGCGACGGTTACAAGACTTGCCGATTTTTCTATTCCTATTTGATGGAACGAATCCATGATTCCCCAGACAGTGCCGAATAAACCGATAAATGGAGTGACACTTCCAGTAGTGGCTAAAAAATTCATCATTTTTTCCATCCCGGAAATTTCTCTATTGGAAGCTTTTATTAAGGCACGATTAAGGCTCTCCAGGTTTGATTCAGTAAGCCTTGGTTCAGGATTAGATTTTGTGAGATAAGAGAGTTCTTTAAACCCAGACTGAAAGAGTGAAATGAGAGGGCTCATTTTAAATTTTTTTGAAGCTTCATTTACTTCAGTTAGGCTCTTGCTTCTTCTGAAAGCTGAGGAAAATTTTTTCGATTGAGAAAAGGCAGATTTAAGCGTACTCCTTTTGAAAATAATGACGGCCCACGAGAATATGGAGAAGAAGATAAGGATAAGAATTACAACCTTGACAACGATACTTGCTTCGAAAATTAGTCTTATTATATTCATATTTTCGAATGAGAAAATTAGCATATGCTTGGGTTAATGTCAAATAATGGTTTTATTTTCTACTTATTTTGAAACTTTTGTTTATTGATTGATGAGAAATATCAAATGAATGTGTATAAAGCGAGAGTTTATTAATGTTATACAAAAGAAGAGAAAAAGCGGTATAGAGAGAAAATAAGTTATGGAAGATGTCATATACTGGGAAGTCTTTACCACGTTAGATTAAACTGGAGTTCACATTGGCAGTTTGACAAAATATTAGTTAAGTAATAGATTCAAGCGTTATTCTGAAGAATAAAAAGAATAAATAAAGAAGGGGAAAGCAGATTAAGAGTGAAAGAAAGTTTAAACCAGCCCAGTTTCTTGCGATTAGCTTTTTGGTGATTATTATAATAGGAACTGCCTTATTGCTTCTTCCATTCAGTACAAAATCAGGTCATATTTCTTTAATTGACGCCTTTTTTACATCGACTTCTGCAGTCTGTGTGACAGGTTTGATTGTTCAGGATACTGCTACCTATTTTACCCGCGCAGGCCAGACTATTATACTGGTTTTGTTTCAGTTAGGCGGGTTGGGAATAATGACTTTTTCCACGCTTGTTCTTCTCGTAGCCGGGAAAAAAATATCTATAAAAGATAGTATCCTAATTAGAGAAGGATATGCTCCCTATATGCAAAAAAACGTTAAATCTCTGATTAAAAACATTTTTTTTTATACCGTAGCAATAGAGGTAGCCGGAACGCTTTCTTTTTTTATTCGCTGGCATAAAATTTTCTCAGCTCCAAAAGCACTTTTTTATTCTGTTTTTCATTCTGTTTCTGCTTTTTGTAATGCAGGATTTTCCGTTTTCTGCGATAGTTTTGAATCTTTTCGGAGTGATTCCTATGTAAATATAACGCTTATGGTTCTGATCGTTCTTGGAGGATTGGGATTTTTGGTGATTAATGAAATCATTAGAATATTTTTTCATAAGAGAGGTAAAGGCAAGATTCAGATTTCTCTTCATGCGAAGTTAGTTCTTAGCACAACACTATTTCTCCTGTTTTTTTCTTTTGTTGTCTTCACGGCGTTAGAATGGAATAATTCTTTAAAAGATTTTACTCTAAAAGAAAAGATATTCTCTTCGCTTTTTCAAATAATAACTCCAAGAACAGCAGGGTTTAACACGATGAGTCTTGGGAGTTTGAGCCTCGGGACTGTTTTTCTTTTGATTTTGTTGATGTTTATAGGCGCTTCTCCAGGATCTACTGGGGGAGGAGTCAAGACAAGCACTGTAGGTGTGGTTTTTGGCTTCATCAGATCAAAAATAACGGCAAGAGAAAGCATAAACATTTTTTATAGAACCCTTCCGCTCGACTTGATTATTAAAGCTTTGACAATCATTACCCTGGCAATATGCGTTATCTGCTTTTCTTCTTTTATTCTCTTTATTAGTCAGCCTGCAGTGGGCATGAAGGAGGTGTTTTTTGAGGTGTTTTCTGCTTTTGGAACTGTTGGACTTTCTCTTGGTCTTACTCAAAATTTAAATGTATTGGGAAAAATTGTAATAATTCTTACGATGTACACAGGAAGAATTGGGCCTCTAACTCTGTTATATGCTTTTAGCCGACGGAGGCCATTTGGAAGGTATGAGTATGTTGAAGAAAGTGTAATGATAGGCTAAAATCATTTTTTTGGTTTTATCTAAAATGTGACAGGATGAAAAGGCGAAAAAGGAGATACAATATACATTTCCTAATTATTTTTTAACTTTGATGAGATTAGAAAAATAAAAGTAAACTATATAGAAACGGGTATTGTGTCCCAAATACTAAGAATGGTAAATAATTAATTAAGGAGTTTTACTCATGAAATTTGCGGTGATTGGACTCGGAAGCTTTGGTTTAAACGTGGCAAAAAAACTTTACGAGAAAGGAAATGAAGTTTTAGCGGTAGATAAGGATAAAGATAAAGTAGAAGAGGTTAAGGCTTATGCCTCACGGGCTGTGAATATGGATGCAGCGGACAGGGAAAACCTTGAGGCTTTAGGAATTCAAGATATGGATGTAGTAGTGATAAGTCAGGGTCCGGAAATGGAACCCTCTATTCTTACTGTTCTTTTTCTGCATGAGATTGGAGTAAAACGGATTGTAGCCAAGGCTATTACAGAAGATCACGCTAAGATTTTGGAAGCCGTCGGTGCTACAGAAGTAATCTACCCTGAAAAGGATATGGCTATAAGAATAGCTCTTAAATTAAGCAGCCCAAACATTCTGGAATATCTTCCCCTTGTTTCAGGTATTAGTATTCAGGAGATTGCTCCACCTGAAAGATTTATAGGAAAATCTTTAAAAGAGCTGGATTTAAGAAATAAATATGGCATTCAAGTAATTGCAGTAAAAGAAATTATTCCTGAAAAAATTGTATTTGTTCCAAAAGCCAATTTTGTTATAAAGGACAGCGATATTTTAATCATATTGGGGGAAGAGAAAAAGATGGAGAAAATTAATTTAAAATAATTCTGTTTTTGGCAATAATTCTTTTAAATTTATGCATAATTTTTATTACTGATAGTTATATTTTTTGATATTTTCATCTTTTTTTATAACCTGGAGTTATACATAAATACTAAGATTATTCAATCAATTCTTTCTGTTAACATCTCAAGTACGTTTAAGGCTACTGTTTTTGCTTGTTTTCCACTTTCTTTTGCAGGGCCAACGCATGAGGGGCATCCTTCCTTACATGGGCAGGCTTTTATCGTTTTCAGGCATTGCTCGAGTAGTTCTCTTTCAAGATCAAAAAGAGAAGGGCTCAAACCGATTCCACCCGGGAAATTGTCATATATAAAGATATTTGGCTCAAAATTTGCGTCAGAGAAAATATTCCATTGCTCGTTGAAGGGAGTTTTTTTCCAGATGTCTCGAGGCGGTACAGATTTGGCAGTTGCATTATCTCCAATGGATACACCTACATCATGTATGTCGCACATCATAAAGAGAGGGGATACATGATGGAGGCAGTAGGCCAATCCGAAAAGGCCGTTGATTTTTTCCTCAGAGGGGAAGGGTAATGTGTAAAACAGCTTAGAAGGCAAAGTTAGCCAGTATGCTGTAGTATTCATATCGTTTTGAGGGAGGCTCAGATCTCCTGCTCCAACATTTTCCATCGTATGAAATTTTATTTTTTTAAAGCCAACAACTTGAGTTGCCACATGAACTTCTCCGTGAGAAATAGTGCATTTTTCGAGGTCTTTCTTATCAAAAACGTCGAGTATTTTAATCTTTGTGTAATCTATTGCATCAGTGAAATAATCTGTATCCGTCTTCTTAACATAGGCTTTTCTCTGTTCGAAATTTAGCTTTTCTACAAAGTATTGCTCGCCTTCGCACATATAAATAGCCTTAGGATGAAGAGCGGTCAATGCTGAAGAGAAATCTACTTCTGCGATGGCCTTCGCTCTTTCGGTCGTATCTATGACTACAAAGTTATCGGAAGTTATACTCCTCAGGCTGACACCATCCGCAGGATAAGCATCTGACATCCAGAACCATTTATTTTTTGAGTGATAAATAAGCTTTTCTTCCTCAAGAAAATTTAGGATATCTCTAATTTCTAAATTACCAAATTTCTCTCCCTCCTCAAATGGAAGTTCAAATGCAGCACATTCAATATGACTGATAAGTATTGAAAGATTATCAGGATTAATCAGTGCTTTTTCCGGGTTTCTGGAGAAGAAGTAATCGGGATTGTTGATTATAAACTGATCGAGAGGTGAGCTTCGCGAAACAAGGACAGCAGCGGATTTGCCGGTTTTTCTTCCTGCTCTCCCAGCCCTCTGCCAGGTACTGGAAATACTTCCTGGATAGCCAGCAAGAACGGCCACATCAAGGCTGCCGATATCGATTCCTAATTCCAGTGCATTGGTTGATATGACTCCCCGTATCTTTCCATTCCTTAAGTCCTTTTCTATTTCTCTTCTTTTTAAAGGCAGATATCCTCCTCTATAGCCCCGTATCATTCCTTGTTGTTTTATTGTTTTTTCGATATCTTCTTTGATGTAAGTTAGCAAAACTTCGGTGATAAGGCGACTCTGGGCAAAGACAATAGTCTGAAGATTGTTTTTAAGGAAAAGAGAAGCAACCCGCCGTGACTCATTTACATAGGAACGTCTGATACCTAAGAATCTGTTGACGACTGGAGGGTTGTAAAATATAAAATATTTTTCTCCTTGAGGAGCTCCGTTATTATCTACGATAGAAACCTTCTTTTCTATTATCATTTCACTTATTTCTAATGGATTGGCGATAGTAGCTGTACAGAGAATAAACTGAGGGGATGATCCGTAAAATTTTGCTATTCTCTTTAACCTCCTCAGGATGTTTGCCATATGGCTTCCAAAAATTCCTCTGTAATTATGAAGTTCATCGATTACAACATATTTCAAATTCTCAAAAAGTTTAATCCACTTGGTATGATGAGGCATAATTCCTGTGTGAAGCATATCTGGATTTGTGAGAATTATATGTCCACGATTCCTTATCGCTTTTCTTGCATCCTGAGGAGTATCACCATCATAAGTAAAGATTCTTATCTCCTGGGGTAGAAGATCTATGGTCTGGTCGAGCTCTGCCTTCTGATCCTGAGAAAGGGCTTTCGTGGGGAAAAGATAGATTGCTCGGGAGGAAGAGTCCTTCAAAATAGAATCGAGGACAGGAAGATTGTAACAGAGTGTCTTACCCGAAGCTGCAGGAGTAACTATCACAATATTTTTTCCTTCTTGTAATAACTGCCATGAAAGCCTTTGATGGGTGTAGAGCTTTGAAAAACCTTTATTTTTAAGAGTCTTAACGAGCTCTGGATGAACTTTTTCAGGGTAATCGCTGTAGCTCCCCTCTCGAACTGGAATATGTTTTATGGAACGTATAGAATCTGTTTTGTTGCCTATTTCTTTTAAGAGTTCTAATGATTTCAGTAAATTTTTGTTTCTGTCCATTGCTTTTTCCCAATATGATTATACATCATGTCTCTTTATTTTATATTATTATTTTTGACGATTGGTCAACAATGTCGGGCTTAATGACGAAAAGTGTCGAAGATTTTTCGTTATTGTGCTAAATCTTGTGGTAGAATAAATTTAAATGTTAGAAGAAATACGTATAAAAGGAGCTGCACAGCATAATCTTAAAAATATTGATGTATCTTTGCCCAGGAATAACTTGATTGTCATTACTGGCCCGAGTGGTTCTGGAAAATCTTCTCTTGCGTTCGATACCCTTTTTGCTGAAGGCCAAAGGCGTTATATCGAATGTCTCTCGGCATATGCGCGTCAATATATAGATCAAATTGAGAAGCCTGAAGTAGAATTGATTGAGGGAATATCTCCATCAATATCCATAGATCAGAAAACTATTTCTTCAAATCCTCGCTCCACTGTAGGTACAGTTACAGAGACATACGATTTTTTGAGACTGCTTTTTGCGAGGGTTGGAACACCTCACTGTCCTCAATGCGGCCGAGAAGTAAGGTCCCAGACTCCTGATCAGATATTTAGAAGAATAATTGAATCATCAAAGGGCGAAAAAGTAAAAATACTTTCACCCGTAGTTAAGGGTCGTAAAGGAAAATATCTAAATCTTTTTGAAAGATTCCGAAAAAAAGGATTTCTTCGTGTAAGAACGGACGGGAAGATTAGGGAACTGGAAGAGAATATTATTCTGGAGAGAACGAAAAAACATGATATTGAAATTTTGGTTGATGAAATTAGAATTTCTTCTTTCGAAGAAGGAAGGCTAAAAGAAGCTGTGGAAAGGTCCCTCGAATTTTCAAAGGGAGATCTCTTGATGATAAAAGAGGATAGAAGTGAGTCTTATTATTCTTTAAACCTCCTCTGCCCTTATTGCGGGATTAATCTTCCTGAGCTTGAACCAAGGTCATTTTCTTTTAATAGTCCTTATGGAGCCTGCGTGCGCTGTCAGGGTTTAGGCTATGAAACAACTGTGGATAGATGGGGCATGATTGAGGTTACAGATGAAATATGCCCCCTTTGCAGAGGAAACCGGCTCAGACAAGAAACTTTAGCAGTAAAAATAGAAGGGAAAAATATTTTTGATTTTAGTTCCCTGTGCATAAGCAAATTAATCGATGAACTTTCTTACTTAAAGTTTTCTCCTTCTCAGGAGCTTATTGCTTCTAAAATAAAAAAAGAAATTTTAGACCGACTTCAAGTCATGGTTGATTTAGGTATGCCTTACCTTCAGCTATGCAGACCAACTTCTACACTTTCAGGAGGAGAAGCAAGGCGGATTCGGCTTGCCACACAGGTAGGGGCCCGCCTCAGAGGAGTACTATATGTTCTGGATGAGCCAACGATAGGTCTCCACCAGAGGGATAATAAGCGTTTGATTTCATTGCTTAAAAACATAAGAGATGAAGGTAATTCCATCGTAATCGTTGAGCATGATGATCAAACCATCCGTTCTGCTGATTACATTCTTGATTTGGGGCCTGGTGCAGGGGAAAAGGGAGGCTATAAAGTTGCCGAAGGAAATCTCAAGCATTTGCTTACCTCGTCAGATTCTCTTACTTCTCAGTATTTGCGAGGAGAAAAATATATTCCTGTTCCTTCCACCCGAAGAAAACCAGGAGGGTGGATTAAAATTTTAAGGGCTTCCGAGCATAATTTGAAAAATATTGATGCAAGGATTCCTTTATCTGTTATGACTGTCATAACAGGTGTTTCAGGCTCAGGGAAAAGTACTCTCATTTATGATGTTCTATATAAGAGCCTTATGAAAATTTTTTATAATTCAAAGCAAAAACCTGGAAAACATGATTCTATACTCGGCGTAGAGCAAATCAATAAAGTTGTTTCTGTCGACCAGAAACCCATAGGGCGCACACCCAGGTCGAATCCTGCCACCTATACGGGTATGTTTACTTCTTTGAGGAAGCTGTTTGCATTAACACAAGAATCAAGAATGAGAGGGTATTTGCCTGGTCGATTTAGTTTTAATCTTCCAGGTGGCAGATGTGAAGAATGTAAGGGAGCGGGATCAAAAAAGATCGAGATGCATTTTTTGCCAGATGTATTTGTGACCTGTAACCGCTGCGAAGGCAAAAGATATAACAAAGAGACACTTTCTGTTCGCTATAAAGGGAAAAATGTTGCGGATTATCTGTCTATGACGGTAGATGAAGCTTATAAATATTTGAAAGCCCATCCGATTCTTAAAAGAAAATTGGGAGTCCTGAAAAAGGTTGGTTTGGGTTACATACGCTTGGGGCAGCCTGCTCCCACACTATCAGGGGGAGAAGCACAGAGAATAAAACTCACAAAAGAGCTCAGTCGAAAAAATACTGGTCAAATTCTTTATCTTCTGGATGAGCCCACAACAGGTCTTCATTTCGATGACGTTCGTAAACTTCTTCAGGTTCTTTCGGAACTTGTGAAATTAGGAAATACGGTTGTCATCATCGAGCATAATCCTGAAGTTATTAAATATGCAGATTATATCATTGATTTGGGTCCTGAAGGTGGGGAAAAGGGTGGACAAATTGTAGCTGAGGGTGTTCCTGAGAAAATTGCTGAAGAAAAAAAATCATATACAGGCCAGTTTCTGAGAAAGGTGTTAGATATTCTGTAAGATGAGATACAGGTAATTAAGGAGAATTAGAAACAAGGCTTGTGTAAGATGAAGAGTATTCAGAGATATGAGCTTGAAAGAAGGGATTAAAAAACTTTAGTTTTAAGTTTATAATGATATCTTATTAAGGATATATGGATGAGTTTTAAAGATATCAAGGGTAATACAAGAGTAAAAAATATTTTGAGGAAATCCCTTCAAAAAAACCGAATGCCTAATTCGCTCCTTTTTTATGGACATGAAGGTGTAGGTAAGATGGATACGGCTATGGTTGTGGCAAAAGCTTTAAATTGTGAGCAAGCAACCGATGATGCATGTGAGAGATGCTCTTCTTGTAAATCTATAAACAGTGGTAATTTCCCTGATGTCATGGTGATTTCACCTGAAAAAGATGTCATCAAAATAAATCAGATAAGAATGTTGAAAAAAATGGCTTACTTAAAGCCTATGATCGGGAAGAAAAGAGTATTTATTGTGAAAAATGCAGAAAAGATGAAAAATGAAGCAGCAAATTCCCTGTTGAAGGTATTAGAGGAACCTCCTCTTTTTTCTTATATCATACTGCTCACTCAGAATCCTTACATTATTCTGCCAACAATAAAATCGCGGTGCCAGATGTTGTCTTTTTCTACTGTTTCAAGAGAAGATATAGAGGAGCTTCTCATTCAAAAGGGTTATGAAAAAGAAAAAGCCAGAATCATTTCTATTTTTGTTCAGGGAAATCTGAAGCAGGCTCTGAGTTTAGAGTGGGATGAGGTTGAGGAAAGAAGGAAAGAGGTTTGGAATATTTTTCTTTCTTGCATGGGAAAAGGGAAATTATCAAACTTTTTCAAAAATTCTTCTTCTCAGTTTCTCATCAGGAAAGAAGTAGAACAGACATTGGAAATTCTTTCATCTTTCTTCAGAGATTTAATCCTGATAAAAGAAAATGGGGATGAACATTTGTTGATGAACCCTGATTATAGAGAGGAAACGAGAGAAGTAGAGAATGTTTTTAAAATTGAAGATATAATGGATTTTATTAGAGAAATAGATTATGCCCTTTATGGAGTAAAGATTAATTTAAATGTTAATTTATTATTAAGCTCAATGATTTCGAGCTTTCAGGTAAGTAAATATGTCTGAAATAATCCGTGTTGTTTCTGAACAGTCGGGAAAAGTTATTCGAGTTCTAAAAGGAAAGAATGATTTGAAAAAGGGAGATTTATGCGTTATAGAATCTGGATTTGGGGGAGATTTGGCAGTCGTTATAGATACTATAAGTAACATATGTAACTATCCTAATTCCAGAAAGGATGCGGTCAAAGTAATTCGAAAAGCGACCGAAGAAGACAAGAAGAAATTTCAAGAGCTAAAGGAAAAGGAAAAAAGGGCATTTGATTTTTGTATAAAAAGTATCAAAGAGAGAAATTTGCCCATGAAACTGGTTAAAGTCAGATACTTCTCAAATGAGAAAAAAGGAATTTTTTATTACACAGCAGAAGGAAGAATAGATTTCCGGCAATTAGTTAAAGATTTGGCCAAAGAATTAAAAATGCGAATCGAAATGCATCAGATTGGAGTTCGTGATGAAGCAAAAATGGTAGGAGGATTAGGAGTTTGTGGTCGTCCTCTTTGCTGTTTTAGTTTTATAAAAAATTTTAAGCCAGTTACGATACAAAAGGCTAAAAAACAACAGATTGTTATAAATCCAACAAAAATCTCCGGTCTTTGTGGTAGATTAATGTGCTGTCTTGCTTTTGAGGAAGAAAGTAGAGGTCGAATGTACACTGAAGAGGAAAAAGTAGAGGAAGATTAGAATTTATTTACCGGAGTTTACCTTGAATCGTACACGGCTTGAGAGTGCGATAAGTCTTCCTTCAGTAGAAAAAGCCTTGATCTGCCATGAATATTCCTCTCCGGGAGTCATCAAGTTTTTGATTTCTTCGGGAAGAATAATGTAATTTTCCTTTGTAGTACTTTTCCATATAACTTCTTTGTTATAAATATAAATCTTATACTCGACATCTTTTCTTAAGCCTTTCCAGGCGAATTTAGAAGGGACAGCATTTATATCTATAACAGGAGAGATTAGAGTTATAGATTCTCCCCGCACAAGGTCTTCGTTTATGGAGAATTTAGGAGAAGGGTTTTTTAAGTTTGTAGTAATAACAGCAAAAACAAAAAATAGCACCAGAGCAGCTGAAACTGTGATGTATGCCCATTTTTTTGGAGTTAAGAAAGCAAAGATCTTTAAAGATTTATGTAATTTTTTTGATTGCTCGAAGACCGAAGGGTTCTCAAAAATCTCACTTCCCTTCAGTTTTATTGTTGAAATAAGTTCATCCCTTTTTACAAGTTTTTCAAAACAATTCGGGCACTCAAAGTAGTGCTGTTCGAATTTTTCTTTTTCTGCTTTGCTGAGTCTATTTAGTAAATAGTCATCGATGAATTTTTCGAATTTACATTTTTTCATTATCTTTGTCCTTTTTTTAAGCTTCAACTATTTAGTCGTATTTAAAAGCAAAAATTGAAAAAATCATTCATTTATTATCTTTTTTAGAAGCTTCTGAGCATAATTTACTCTATTGCTTAACTGACAGGGAGCAATTCCCAGCCTTTTAGCTGCTTCTTCCCTTGATAGACCTTTATAATAATAAAAATAAAGAGCTTCCCTATATTTGGGCTTTAGTTTTGTTATGGCTTTTGCTATCAATTCAATCTTTTCTTTTTTTTCTATTTCTTCATAAGGTTGAACTATGGGATCAGGTTCAGGTGCACACCTCAACACTTTAGTCTTCTTTCGAATAAAATCAGCTATCCTCCGGCTTGTTATTGTATAAATGAATGTGCTGATAGAAGAATCACCACGAAATTCTCCTTTTTTCAGTTTTTCTACTACATTAATAATAATTTCATCAACTATATCTTCCCAGTCAGGAGTTTGAAACCAGAGAGCTTTTCGGACTTTGAAAGTAATAACTGGCTTGTATTTCAGGATGATTTTTTTTATGTCGAATTCATTTTTTTCCATTTTTTTTAAGTGCTAAATCGGAAAGCTAAATTTACGTGAAGCTTAGAAATTTATAAAGTTTTAAACTGCTGGTGTTACAGTTCATTTCAATATTTCATGATTATGAATTAAATTATTCTTTTATTTCCATGCCTTTCAAGTAAGTTTTAGGATCAACGAGAATTTCCCTTGGCTTGCTTCCTTCAGGGGGCCCGACTATTCCCTCCTCTTCCATCTGGTCAATGATTCTTGAAGCCCTTGCGTAACCTAATTTTAACTTTCTCTGCAGGTAGGATGCAGAAGCCTGCCCGGTGAGAAGGATTAGTTCCACGGCTTTTTCAAAGAGCGAGTCTTTTTCACCGGCCTCTTCTAATTGATGTGCCGGACTTCTGAGAGTATTAATTATCTTTTCATCATAATCAGGTTTTCTCTGCTCTTTGACGAATTTAACTAATCTTGTAATTTCAGGGAGAGTGATATAGGAGCAATGTAATCGTAAAATACGAGGGTAATTGGGCGGCATAAATAACATGTCTCCTTTGCCTAAGAGTTTTTCAGCACCTGCGACATCGATGATAATACGGGAATCTATTTTTGAAGGTACTCTAAGAGCTATCCGACTGGAGAAATTATTTTTAATTGTACCCGTTATTACATCTATAGAAGGCCTTTGAGTTGCAAGTACAAGATGAATTCCTACAGCCCTTGCTAATTGTGATAATCGAGCTATGCAATATTCCACTTCTTGGGCTCCTATCATCATCAATTCAGACAATTCGTCGATAATAATGACGATGTGTGGTAAGGGCTTGAGCTTTTCTTTTTCTACCTCAGTCAGTGTTACATTTTGTTCTTTAAGGATTTTTTTGACCTGCTGATTGTACTGCTCGATGTTCCTTACTTTAATAAGTCCCAATTTATGGTATCTGTCTTCCATTTTTTTTATGGCATCTATCAGGATTGCTCCCGCTTTTTTAGGATCTCTTACCACAGGGCATAGGAGATGAGGGATAGATTCAAAGACAGAAAATTCTAATCTTTTTGGATCTATCAAGATAAGCTTGACTTCATCAGGAGTAGCCTTGTAAAGAATACTGGTAATAAGAGAGTTTAAAGCTACACTTTTTCCTGTTCCTGTGGCTCCTGCAATAAGGAGATGAGGCATTATGGATAGATCTGTAATGTAGATTTCTCCATGAATTGTTTTCCCGAGAGCAAATGTTAGTTTTGAAGGCGAATTATAAAATTTATCAGATTGAATGATATCTCTTATCTTGATTATTTCTCTTTTGTTATTAGGAACTTCAACTCCAAGTGAAGATTTTCCTGGTATTCTTTGAATCCTAACTGATTCTGCTCCTAAAGCAAGTGATAGATCTTCGGAGAGATTTGATACCTGGCTTACTTTTATACCAGGATGAGGGAAAAATTCATATGTTGTTACGATGGGGCCTGGATGGTATTCTTTGACTTCACCTTCTACCTTAAATTGACGTAATTTGTCTTCGATGCACATTTTTTTTTCATAAAGCTCATCTGTGTCGATTTTTTCAGAAGGTGCGCCCCTGTCCAATAAATTAAAAGGAGGAAATTCATAGTCACCTTCTCTTTGCATTTCTTCAAAGAGATATTTTTCCCTTACTTGAGGTTCTGCAGTTTTTACAATACCCGGTTCTTTTTTCTTTATATCCTTTTTTTTGGGTATAGAATATTTCTTGAGGACATCCTGCTTCATCTTTTTACGATGTTTTTCTTTTTCATAACGGATTATCTTAAATCGAATTTCCTTAAAAGCAGATTGAAAAATCCTTGAGAAGAATATAAAGATCTTTCCGATGGAAAGCCGTGTGGAAAAGACAATAAAGAGAAGTAGTAAAGCAATGAGGAAGAGGTATGTTCCTGTGTGGTTAAAATAGCGAATTAAGAACGATGAAATTAAGCTGCCGATCAATCCCCCAGCCTGGATTTCCGCTTTTCTCCATATTGCATCTTGAAAAACCAAGAAGATCAATGTGCTAAATATAAGAGTTAATATTATAATTTCAGTGATTTTTAAGAAATAATGCTTTTCTTTTGGAAGAAAGCTATAAATTCCCAGGGATAACAAGCCAAAAGAAAGGATAAATGAAGCAAACCCGAGAAGTTGGAGGAGAGCTTCTGCTAATGAGGCGCCAACTTTTCCGGCTAAATTGTGCATCTCGAGTTCAGAAGAAGACACACTCGCCCAGGAAGGATCCTCAGGGTTATAACTCATGAGGCTAATAAAGATGAGAGTAGAGAGGAATAAGAGAACAACTCCAAAAATTTCCGAATACTTAATATGTTTTTTTCTTTTTAACTTTGAGTTTGAAGGTTGTTTAAATTTTTTTTTGTTCTTTTTCATCGAGAGGATTATATCATATTTAAATATCTATCAAAATTGTGCAAATAATCAATACTTCTGAAACGATTTAGGTCTATTTTTGCATTGTTTCAATACTTATATCTAAAAGATATTTTTTTCAGGATTAGAATAAAGATGATAAAGGTAATTAAAGAGCCTCACAAATTGGGATAGAAAAACTTGTTCTGGCCGTATATCTTCATTTAATCCGCATTTTGATATAGCTTCATTGACGGAAGAGTCAGGAAAATCGAGTCTTTTAAGATTATTTGAAAGTTTTTTTCTACGGTGTCTAAATGTTCCTTTTAAAAATTTCCAGAAAAGTTCTTCATTCTCAACAGAAAATTGGGGAGATTTTCTTTTTTTCAGCAATATCAAATCAGAGTCTACTTTAGGAGAAGGATAGAAAGATTCAGGGGATACAGAAAATAAAAGTCGGGAATAAAAGTGATTCTGGATTAGAATAGAAAGAGGAGCATATTTTTTTGTTCCGGGCTTAGCACATATTCTTTCTGCAACTTCTTTTTGAAGAACGAAGAAACATTCTGAAATAAGCTCTTTTTCTTCTAAAGTTTTAAAAAGAATTGGTGAAGAAATGGAATAGGGTAAGTTTCCTACTAGTTTAATTTGTCCTTTTTTTATAAATTGTTTGAATTCTATATTTAAGACATCCCCGTCTATAATTTTTAAGTTTGGTGTTTCTTTACTTTTAAGTATGGGGATGAGAGTCCTATCTTTTTCAATGGCAATAACCATTCCTGCTTTTTCAGCAAGCGCAAATGTCAAAGCCCCTTTGCCCGCGCCGATTTCAATTATGAAATCCTTCTTAGATGGATCGATAGCAACTAAGATTTTTTCTATGATATCAGGGCTTATAAGATAATGCTGACCTAAGGCTTTTCTTTTTTTCATTATCTTTACCCCATTGAATGAAAGTAAGTAAATGGGACATTAGTTACTGCCTTTGTAAATTTTATATACTATTTTTTCCGTATATTTCTTCGAACCTATTTGAGAAAATGTAGTAATTTCCTAAAAAGAGACTTAATGATGTGTTATCAGAAATAATAAGAATTTTCCATGTCTCTATCAATTTAGTATCTTCTTTTATCTATTATCGCTTTTGATTTTAGAACAAGGGCCTTCAATGCCACTTTTACTAATTAAAGAGACAGTATATGTATAATCATGTGATGGAATAATATGAGAATCGAAATATTCAGTGATATTAAAAGAAGGCATGGCTATTAAAACAAAATGATAATTTTTTCCTGTTACTTCATCGCTTCGATAAATTTTAAAATATTCAAACAGATCTTCATCAGAAAGCTTTGGATTATTCGTCCATGTGAGTAGATTTCCTTTTTGGCTGTAAAAAAGAATGTCATCGGATGTCCTGGAAATATTTTTAATAATTGGAGGGAAAGGCAGAATTTTTATATCTTTAAACCAGCATTCAGCCATGAATTCATAACCTTTAATACTCGGATGGACTCCGTCTGTTGAAAGAAGACTCTTCCACCCCCCTTCCTCCTCTGGATAGTAAGAAAAAAAATTAAATTGATCTGTCAGGGGTATTTTCTGATCTGTAGCGATTTCTCGAATTTTATCATTAAGATCAAAGATTCTCTCATGGTAAAATGGGATATCCCATCTCCAATCCTTTCTCGGGATGATAGTAGAGAGTAAAGGGAAAACTCCATAATCCTCGCATGTCAAGATCATTTGTTCCAGATCAAACGCAGTTGTATCCATAGATATCTCTTTGAAGATAACATCATTTGTGCCCTCCATCAACAATAGATATCTTGAACAGTGAATATTGATAACATTTTCGATTCGTCCCAGTCCATTTATGGAAATTTCTCCTGGCCAGCCTTCATTTATTATTTTTGAAGGGCCAAAATAGTTATTCAGGAGTATTTCTAACCGTGGGATGTATCCAAGTTCCGGAGCTTCATGGTAATCTAAGTATCCAAAGGTTATGCTATCCCCAAATCCTATAAATTCATCATCATCTCGCGAAGGGTCTAAGATAGTCATTGAGTTGTTTTTCCATATTTGATCGATATTTCTTTCTTGGAGTTGTTTAAAGTATAAAAATTTTGACTTAATTATTCCATTTGATTGCCATATAATTCCTATTTTGTCGTCTTGTGTTACCATTTTTGGCTGTATGTTTAAAGAAAGATTTTCCCGATAAATCTCTATTTCTTCACTCCATTGTCCATAAGATTTGTATTTGCAATAGATTCCATTAATTTTCCCGGATGATTTACTCCACAATATTATTGGAATATGGTTTGAAACACATGAAATGACAGGATAAGAATCAGTTTCATCGTTATCCGTAATTTTTTCCTCTTTTGACCACTTCTTACCATTCCAGGATGAATAAAAAATTTCATAATCTGATTCATCATAAGAACTCCACACAATCATTGGAAATCCTGCTTCGTTTAGGCAAACATCAGGAAGAAAATGGGGCACTAAAACTTCATTGTTTAATTTATAAGGAACTGACCATTTAATATGGTCAAAAATTACATAAAAAATTTCATCTCTTCCCTTTCCTCTTCCTACCCAAAAAACCCAAACTTGCTTATTTCCATCTATTACGATTTTTGGACTGGAGGCTTGAACTAAGAAAGGGTAATTCACAATCCAAGTTTTATTTAGAGCAAGATTTTTTACCATCACATAAAATTTCCCATCGGACCAACGAATCCAGGTAGCCCAGGGATTATTTTCAGAGTCAAAATCTAAATCTGTAGAGAAGTTAAAGCCTGTGTCATCACTTAAAACTCTAAGGTTTTCTATTTTGTTGTCTTTAATCGAACCTAAAAAAATATGATTGTTTTTAACTTTGTCTTGTACACAAACGGTACAGATTTTTCCGCTTTTATCTTGTTTTATTGCTTGATAAGAAATATATGGATCCCGGGAAAGATTCATCACATCATATGATTCTCTCCCCATTTTTCGGGTTGCTAAATTAATGCCTTCGTCCTCATTTTCGTATATAAAAGCTAAATCCCCATTTTTGTCGATTATAGGACAGGTATAATTTCCTCTTAGTAATTTTTTCTCCTCCCATTGCAAAGAAGATAGAAATAAAGAAAGGAATATTAGTAATAGGAATACATAGAAAAAGTTTTTCTTCAACAATGTTCTTTTTTATTATTTATTAGACCACATTATGCATTGAAAATTAAAGTTATTTGTCTGCATTATCCATAAATGACCTTTTCTTTAATATAAATTTAAAAATAATATATTTTTATAACAGTATCGAATTAACAAATCAATAGGTTTATCAATCCTGTAATTTTTAAAATAAGAGTGAAGATAAGTTTCCCAGCTTTAAAACGTTTATTTATGAATATTTCTCCATTTACCCTAATAGCCGATAATCAGCGTGAGAAGTCCTAAGTTTTTGTTTAATTTGGATTAGTCCTTGAGGATGGTTAAAGTTTTTATCTCTATTTTTTCTGGACCTCCAGAAAGATTTTTGTGTTGAGCATTATAATAATAATCATATCCTGCATTAATCTTAAAATCCTTTGGCAAAGAAGAAAGAATCATGGATTTTTTTATCTGAGCTCTTTTATGAAGTTCTGTGGATGATAGTTTACCCTTGAAAATAATGAACTTTATTATTTCATTACCGTCTAAATCGGTGACACTAACAAAAGGATTAAAAATATAATTACCTTTTTCCTGGAGCTTATTTACAAAGATATGACTGAACAATCTCCATTGTATTCCAAGTTTTGTGAGAGTAATGATTTGAGAGTAATCGTCACCGTGCTTTTTGGGAGATATAGTATATAAGAAAATAAACTTTAAGTAGTTATTTTGAATAGAGTTCTGGTCAATTTTTTCTTTTATACGATATTCTTTTTTAAATGTTCTATTGGCTTTTGCTGTTGATGTATTTTGTTTAAAAGAGAATTCATATCCAATAAATATATTGGATCCAACAGGAAGGAAAGGAAAATACATAGATTTTGAATATGAGAAGTCATGAGGAAATTGAAGTTCACCTTTGTACACGATTAATTTAGCAATATTTTTCCCTTCGGGGCTGACTATTCTAATATATGGATTTTTTATTTTCTCATTGCATTCAACGAATCCTTCGCTTGTAATTGTGCTTTCGAGCATCCACCTTTTTCTTTTTGACCTGGTAAGTATAATCTTTTGGGCGTATTGATTGAAGTTGCATGGAAATAATGAACATTCACTCAGCCTGAATATTTTGATAGTAGGATTGTGGAGATCGATTAAATACTCGTCCCATTTTGGCTTAAAAATTTTTATTAGTGATGCTTTTTTTTCTAAAAAATTATAGAAATCAGCTTGTTTAGGGAATTCTTTAGGAAATCTTGTAAATCTTTCATATGTGATATCACTAATGATTATATAGTCAACTTTCCTTGAGGATAAATATTCTAAATTGACTTGATCTCCCAATGAATGGCGATAAACAATTTCGTATCCTTCACCAAAAATTGGTGGACCATACATTTCCGTAGCGATTGTTGCACCTTTAGGGATGTTTTTTTTAATCCATTCTTTAGCTACTGTCCTGGTATCTTTTTGAGTTAAAGCATAATCGAATCTTACAATTTTTAGTGCTGGTGAAAAAATGAAAAATATGATGATGATACAGGATAAGACTCCTTTTTTCTTAAGCAGTAATGAAAACCATGAACGGAATTTTGAAAAGCAGGAATCTATTTTGGTTAAAATAATGTCAAGGAAATATGAAGCAATGAGAATAAAAAAAGGAGTTAGTGGGAGAAAATATCTTACAGCTTTTGTCTTCCAGGTTCCGATAATAAAGAAAAGTAACAGGGGAGTGGATAATAATATCATTTCTTTTTTTTTATGTTTGATTAATCCATAAATCACACCACCAAAAACTAAATATTGAGAGAATTTTCCTATGTTTTCTTTAAAACCATACAGTAGATAGAATAACCATGCCGGTTGAGCTGTAGAACCCCCAAAGTGGCCTACTTTATACAGGTGTTGAGATTGCCATCTGAAATCTTTCCAGAAGGTTGAGTAATCGAGCACAGCATAGGGACAAGCGATTAAAAATCCTCCAAGAAAAAATACTACTGATAGTACTAATTTATAACTAAGGAATATATTTTTGACAGGTTGTTTATTATCTAACAGGTGAAATACGTGAGCAAGAAATAATGGGAGGAAAAGAATTTGGCCGCCATACTTTGTGGCCATGCTGAAACCTGCAAATAGTCCTGCCAGGATGTAATATTTAGCATGTCCTTTTTTATAAATAAGCCAAATAAAGTAAAAAGAAAGCATTTGAAAAAATACCATCTGGATATCGGGGAGCTGATAATGGGAAAGCTTGCTATGAACTGGAGATAATGTGAGAAACAGAGACGCTATCAATCCAACCCTTCGATTATATTATTTTTGTTCCTAATAAATAGACTATTAGAATAGTTCCTGCCGCTAATAGAGCTGAAAATAATCGGCCAAGAAAAATTAAAGAAGTTGGATTGGCATTAAAAGATTCTATGAAATCTGATTGAGTATGAAACTCTCCAAAGATTTTACCTATAAAAAAATAAATTTTCCATATGCCTGTAATAAAATAGCCATGAAGAGAAGGAACATGGAAAAAATGAGGATTTAAATCCCCTGTGAAATAACGTAAGGAAATTTTGGCAAATCTATCTTCATCGACGTGATAAAGGTACGGAAGTCCAAATGATATTCCCCAAAGTCGGACAAATAGTCCTAAGAAAAGAACAAAAATTATAATATAGCTTATTGAGATGTTTTTTGTGCATTCCTTTTTCATCCTGAGATAACTCTATAGAATCTACTAAAAAATAATAAGACTAATATTTTAAATATACTATGTATTAAACTTTTTTTTCAAGGAACAAAATAATTCTTAACGATTCCGTGGCTTTTTTTAAAGTACGAATGTAGTTCGAAAAATTGATTTTTTGCCAAGGAGATTTTTATTAAAGATGGCTAAAAAATCTTTGTTTCATGATTTTATATAATAATTATACCAGAATTGGAAGACAATGAGCGGCCATAGTAACTGGCGGTGGTTGTGAGTTCCTCGGAAATGTTCATTTAAGAGATGATCTACGTAAGCTTGATTAAAGAAATCATGTTTATTAAGGTTTGAGGAGGATAGAACATCTCCAACAAACTCCTTCAATTCATTTTTAATCCAGATTCCTAATGGGATGTCAAACCCAATTTTTTTTCGATTTGAGATTTCAGGAGGGAGAATTTTACTCATTGTCTTTTTGAAAATATATTTAGTAGTCAATCCTTTAAGCTTCAGAGAAGGCGGAATAGAATTGGCAAAAAGAACAAAAGTATGGTCCAGGAAAGGGACTCTGATTTCCAGGGAGTTAGCCATACTAAGTCTATCTACTTTTGTTAGAAGATCATCTTGAAGATAGAGTTTTAAATGTAGATAACCAAGCTTATCAATGATAGATTTTGCCTGACAATTTTTTAAATGAGATGAAATAGGCAAAAAGGGTTCTTCTTCAATACTTGATTTCATTTCGGGGGTAAATAATTTTTCTTTTTCCGATGGTGTATAAGCTCCCCACCAGATAAAATTGGATATTTCAGGCGGATAATCGATGCCAGATATAAACTTTTTGGCTTTAAATTCAAAACTAAGTCTTTTTTTTGAAGCCGGGAGAGAATAAATTATTTTTTTTATGATATTATTTCTAAGTAATTTTGGAACTTTCCGATAGAGTCGGGCCACCTGATAAGCTTTATAAGTATCATAACCCGCAAAAAGCTCGTCGCCTCCTTCTCCAGATAGAGCCACTTTGACATATTTTCTGGCCAGTCTTGAGATGATATAAGTAGGGATGATTGAAGCATCGGCCAATGGTTCATCTAAATATTGGATGAGTACAGGAATTAATTTCTTGACTAGACTAGACTCGACTACAAATTCATGATGGTCAGTGTGGAAGTAATCAGCTACTTTTTTTGCATATTTTAATTCATTGAAACTTTTCTCTCTGAAACCTATAGAGAATGTTTTGATTTTTGATGGCGCTACTTCACTCATCAACGATGTAATGGAACTGGAATCTATTCCACCACTTAGAAAAACCCCGAGAGGAACATCGCTGATAAGACGCTTTCTCACAGAATCTTTTAATCTTTTATGGATTTCTTCGATATAGTAATTTTCATTTTTTAGTTTTTCTCTATCACAACCATATTCATTTTTAATATCCCAGTAGGATTTGGTGACTATTTTGTTGTCTTGGAGAATAATCATATAGCCTGGGAGTAATTTTTTTATTCCTTTAAATATTGTCGTAGGTGCAGGAATGTACTCAAAAGTAAAATATTGAGAGAGCGCGTTCAAATCGATTTCTCTTTGATAATTCGTTTTCAAAATTGATTTTATTTCAGATGAAAAAATAAATTGCTTATTCAGCTTGAGATAGTGAAGAGGCTTGATACCAAGTCTATCTCGAACAAGAATCAATTTGCAGTTTTTTTTATCCCAAATTGCTATAGAAAACATACCATTCAATTTCTGGACAAAATCTTCTCCTTCGTCTTCATAGAGATGAACGATTACTTCAGTATCAGAATTTGTAGAGAATGTATGACCCTTTTGGATTAAATTTGATCTAAGTTCAAGATAATTATAAATTTCACCATTAAAAATAACCCATATTGTTTTTTCTTCGTTGGGGATAGGTTGATGTCCTGTAGTCAAATCAATAATGCTGAGTCTTCGCATCCCTAAAGCAACTTTGTTGTCGAAATAATAGCCTTCATCATCAGGGCCTCTGTGGACCATCACCTCACACATCTTTTTTGTTAATATTTTTTGTGAAGGTTCTAGATGAGAAAAACTATAGATTCCGCATATTCCACACATCGTTTTTAAAAAGAATTGCTTCTACCTGATTTTATTGCCACGAAATTTTATCAGAATACATTTTCTTGTCAAGAAAGAAACGGCAGAACAGGGAGAGTATGACACAGAAAAAATTTCCATTCAAGTATGAATAGGACAAGAGCGAGAGAGGTAAACTCTTGGGGATTTACCTTTGCATCTGTATTTGAGGTGAGTTCAACAACTTGAATGTTGTTCAGTAAAGATTTATAATTATCGTACAAAATTGATATAACGGAAAATAATTCGAAGAAAGAATAATATTAGGAAATGAAGGTAAAAATTGTTGCGTTTGCATGTTTTTTGGTAGTTCTTTTTGTGTTCTGTGAGAAGAAAGATGAGGTACCCGATAGAGAAGATGAAGAAATAAATGTGAAAGCTCCCAAAGCCAAAACTTCCTTTAAGGGTGAGATCGTCTTTCAATCTGACATGGACGGCGATAGTGAAATTTATATAATGACCAGGAACAGGATCAAGAAATTGACTGATAACACCTGGCAGGATGAATATCCGAAGTGGTCTCCTGATGGAGAGAAAATTGCTTACAACGCGAACCCTAACGGTAATTTTGATGTCTTCGTTATGAATGCAGACGGATCTCATGTATCACGCATCACAAGCTCACCGAAGGACGAAATTGAACATGCCTGGTTTCCAGATGGAAGAAAAATTGCCTTTACAATTGAAGAAAAAAAAGGTCTAAGGAGAAGATATAGCCTATGGATGGTAAGCCTGAACACAAAAAGGACAAAAAGAATCATTCCCGAGTTTAAAGGTTATTCCGGCCTTCCCAATTTTTCTCCTGTTGATCCTCTAATGGGATTTACCGGAAAAAAGACAATCGGCTGGGATGTCTTTATGTACGACATGCGCAAGAAAGAAATTAAGAGCCTCACTGAAGGGGGGAAAGCCTGCCGCCCTCATTTTTCTCCTGATGGGGAAAAAATTGCTTATGTTTCTGCCGAGGCTGATGGGAAAGGAGATATCTGGCTTATGAATCCGGATGGAAGCGAAAAGCAAAGATTAACAGAGAGGGATAATACTTCTGATTATTTTCCGTCTTGGTCGCCAGACGGGAATTTTATTGTCTTCAGTTCATCTCTTGAACATCGCATCGACCGAGGAAACTGGTCTCTGTTCCTAATAAATGTCAAAACCAAAAAAGTTTTTCCGTTGTTCGATAGCCTGTGTCGAGACCTTTTTCCTGATTGGAATTGGCACTAAGTGAGACTTAGGGCATCCTTTTCAAGATAAATTTCCAGAGATATTCTTTAGGTATTCCAAGAAATTTTTTTCGCCATACTCGGTCACATTGGTTGCACGTTTTCAGACTTTTTAGGTCTCCCTGGATGGCTTTATTTCTGAGACTGACCATTTTTTCATTGTTCCAGATTTCGGCTATTGTTGAATACTTGACATTCCCCAGTGTGTAAAAGCCGTGGAAATCCTGGGTGCAGGGCAGAACTGAGCCATCCCAGAAAATGACCATTGCATGCCAGAGAAAAGTGCATGGAGAGTAATTTTTCATGCTGTAGTGTTTCTCCACATCCCCCGCCCAATTGTGGAATTCTTTGATTTCCACCTTGTTCAGATGAAGTCCCTTGAAGTTTTCCAAAAACTCAGTTTTCTTTGATTGATTTATTTTGAACTTCGAATCCGGAAAATTGATGAGCTCCAGAATTGTGAAGGGTTTTTTGCTTTTCAGTTTTTTTTTGATCTCTAAGAATTTGATAATGTTGTCCACTGTCTTTTCAAAGTTGGCATTGATACGGATACTTTCATAGGTTTTTTTGTCATAACCGTCGAATGAGAAAGAAAACTGGTCGATCCCTGATTCGATCAAATTGTATGATTTTTCCTCATCGAGTAGAGTGCCGTTAGTGTGAAATTTTGTGACGATACCTTTGTCGTGGGCATATTTGGCCATCTTGAAGAAGTCTTGGTGAAGAAGGGACTCCCCTCTGTGGAGAAGATGGATATCAAAGACAAATTTTGAGACTTCGTCGATGATTTTCTTGAACAAATCAAAATTCATAAAACCCTTCTCTTCCTTCTTCAGTTCTTTGTTGGGGCACATGACGCACTGGAGGTTGCAGTGGTTTGTGGGTTCTATCCATAAACGGATAGGCATATAAGATAAGCGGCTCTTTTTTCTTCTGTAATTCCAGAATATCCGTGCAAGCCGGCCGTAATAATGAAGTTTGTTCATTCTATATGTGCTTCCTTTCTTTTTCGGACCAGTTCGGCAATATTGATTTGTTTTTTAATGAAATAATTTTTGATGTAGTCTTTAATTACAAATTCCTGTTTTTCAAGGATATACTTCTTTGTTTTTTCTTCGTCGTGTTTTACTGGAATTGCGAGAAGATTTCGTTTCCAATGAATTAGCCATCCTGAGACACAGATTGGCTGGGACCGTGAAAAAATATCTTTAGTGAACAGGTCTTTTATCTTCTTTGAATGGTCTTTGCTCAGATAATCGATCTCCAGGCCAAATTCCATTAGTTTTTTGCGTTTCTTCTCGCGAGACCCGAAATTATACACAGGTGTCAGAAATTTCATACCATAGCTCTCGGCAAATTCTCTGAGATGGCTGATCACCTTCGGAAAATTCTCGGCCGTGGCCACCAGATTGGCTTTTCCTGGCACCTGTTCTTTGTTGGATCCGTCCGCAAAGCCACAGAGGTTTTTTTCGAGGGAATAGATCAATGCTCCGATATTCATCGAGAGTCTGCAACCAACACACCAGGCAACCTCGCTTCCGTATTCCATGAAATCTCTTGTGAGGGATTTGGAGGTTATGTTTTTAGTGAGATCTTTGATGTCGATGATCCTATCGATAAATTTATCTTTACCAAATATCTCTTTAAGCTTTTTAATGTTTGCTTTGTTCTTTTTTAAACCGAATTCTAAATATCCTTTATCAAATGTGATAAGATGAACTCTGTCAAATTTCTTCTGCAGCAAAACGGCAGATAATAGGGAATCGATTCCGCCAGAAAACATCAGTGCAACTTCGTTCTTTATTTTGTTCATGCGATTTTTATAGCATTTATGAAAAAGTATATCAATGGAGAGATTATTTAAGATGACTCACTGGATTGTTTCTGCGAAGTATTTAAAGAAGAGAGAAAGAGATCAGTATATAAGGTTATTTTTGGCAAGTACATGATGTGCGTATGCATCTTTTTATTAAGGTTTGCAATGTGTTGATATATTTTGTTTCACGGTGTATATAAATATTAATTACTGTTTAAAATGGGATAGAAGAAAGAAAAATACTGAACAAAGGATTGAGGAAAATTTTAAAAGTTTTAGGTTATATCATATGAAAGGCTCATCAGCGTTTAAGAAGATGTTGATTTTTTATTCACTGATAATCATTTTTAACTCAAGTTGCCGGAGAAAAGAATTTGATATTTATCGATTTCTTGATCATTTAGAGAGAAAAAATATAGTTTCTTCTCCTTTGATTGATTTAGATACTAAATTTACCTCTTTGAAACAGGAATGCAGGGGAGAGGACTTTAAACTATTGATTATTGATAAAAATAAATATTGGGCTACTTCTACCATTCTCCCTGTCTTAGAACAAAGTGAATTTGAAAATCCTGAAAAGATGCTTATCTTGAGAAATGGCAAAAAGATAACATATTCAGTGACTCCTCTGGTAAACTCATTTAGCTGGCGATGGTTGAGGGGAGAAAAGGAAATTGACTTTATTAAGTATAGAAAATATAAGAGATTTAGACATTATATTGTCCTTAATAAGGGGGAAGTTTTTGAGACGAATATTTTATTGCCATCTGGGATATCCATTTTTGAAATCTCTGCTAAAAGCGGTAACCCAAATTCATACCTTCCCTGTTTAGAATTATGGCTAAATAATAGAAAAGTCAAAGAGAGCTTGATTGGTTCACATAGAGTCTATAAGTTTACAGAAGATGTGAACTTAGGAAAGAATAAATTAAAAATCTATTTTAAAAAATCTTATTTTCTCTCCAGAAATGATGAAAATATTGAAAATGAAGTAGTGTATTTAGATATTCTTAAAATAAAAACATCGAGTGATTTAATTTTAGTTTCACCTCCGAAAGGCAAAAATTTATTAAATGGAAAATTTAAATTTATTTTTACCTCTGAGCCGGTGGATGAAGTATATCCAGTAAAGAGGCACCTTGATCCCAACGAATCTCTTAAAAAGATATTAGAATTTGGCTCACCAGGAAGAAAAACATTAGAAATTATATTTCAATCAAGAATAAAAGATGGTTTATTTAATTTTTGGTTGGGAGAGAGGAAGATTGGAACAAAAAGAATTACAGAACAGGGTTTGGACTCTTGTGTATTTGAAGCTGCGGTTGACAGAAGGCATGCTGTTTTAAGAATTAAATTTGAGTCAAATGAGAAAAACAAAGATGCGGATACTGATTTTTACGTTGATTCAGTAATTATTCTAAACCCAAAAAAGACAATTTTTCTGCCATTGTTCCATTTAAAAGATTTTAAAATATATGACTCAGGAATTGGTGAAAATCCTTATTCAATCAAAAAAAAATTAAAAATAAATAATCGGTCACTCAATACTATTTTCTCTCCTACACCAAGTGTTTTTAAGTTTAAATTAAAAATCCCTGAGAGAGGAATTTTGGAATTTGGTTATGGACTTTTAGATAAAGCCTGGAAAGAAAAAGGAGGTGGTGTATTTTTTAGAATAATATTAGAAAATTCAAGAGAAAGAAAGGTCCTTTTTTCAACCTACTTAAATCCATTTAGAAGGATACAGGATAGGAGAATTTTTTACAAGAAGATTGATCTTTCTCAATATCAGAATAAAACAGTAACAATTTATCTCGAAACCCATGGTTCCTTACCCAGGAATAAAGCAAACAAAAGAGTCTCTGATTTAAGGTATGATTTAGCCTATTGGTTCAATCCTGTAATTTATAAAAGACAAAAGGAAAATTCCTCTCAAAGATTACCCATCAATATAATTCTGATTTCAATTGATACCTTGAGAGCAGATCATTTAAGCTGCTATGGTTATCAAAGAGAAACAAGTCCTAATTTAGACCAATTAGCCCAGGATAGTGTTTTGTTTCTTAATACATTTAGTCAATCGCCTTATACCTTATCATCTCACATGTCAATTCTAACTGGATTATTTCCCACAAACCATTGTGTTCTTTACCTCAACCAGAGTTTGAGTCCTATAATTCAAACCTTAGCCGATTTCTTAAGAGCTAATGGCTATTTTACAGCCGGCTTAACTGGTGGTGGACAAGTCAGTCGTCGATATGGCTTCTCAAAAACAAGAACTTGTTGAGGAATTGTTTAAAAAAGTGGATCTTTTTCTGAAAGAAGCAAAAAGCAAGGAAAAGAGTCAAAGAATTA
>Ga0209121_10000978_pt1 | contig 30057 bp, 31 predicted proteins | sample Cruoilmetagenom3_FD_187292 | JGI IMG/M metagenome (GOLD analysis project Ga0209121, IMG submission 187292) | Oil polluted marine microbial communities from Coal Oil Point, Santa Barbara, California, USA - Sample 3 (SPAdes) (version 2) | ecosystem: Environmental > Aquatic > Marine > Oil seeps ...
ACGCACAGAACTCACGCAGGAAAACAGCTCGGTTAACCTGTCTGAACATGAACGACTCAAGCAGCTAGAGCGTGAAAACACCGAATTGAAGCGTGCCAAGGAAATTCTCCGTAAGGCGGTTGCTTTTTTCGCCCAGGCGGAGCTCAACCGCAAACCCAATTGATGGTGTCATTTATCGACGAGCATCGTGCTCAGTTCGGGGTCGAATCGATTTGTAGTCAGCTGCCAATCGCCCCATCGAAGTATTACCACCACAAGGCACTTTGAAGCCGATCCTGAACGACGAGCAGAGCGATATCGGCAGGATGCGTTTCTTACGGCTGAGATTCATCGGGTATGGGAGGAAGATTTCTGCGTTTACGGTGCTCGTAAGGTCTGGCGGCAACTCCACGTTAATGTTGCTCGCTGCACCGTAGAACGGCTCATGCGCCCTAATAAGCTTTGGGTGGCCGATTTTACCTACGTCGCCACCTGGTCTGGCTTCGTTTATGTTGCGTTCGTTATCGATGTTTACGCACGATGTATCGTGAGTTGGCGTGTAGCGACGTCGATGAAAACGGGACAGGTACTGGACGCCCTGGAGCTAGCTCTGTGGGCACAAAAACACATACGAGGGTTGATCCATCATAGTGATCGGGGAAGCAATATCCCTCGATTCGCTATACAGAGCGTATGGCTGACGAGGGTATCGATGCCTCAGTCGGCACCACCGGCGACTCCTACGACAATGCACTGACCGAGACCATCATCGGCCTATTCAAAACGGAGGTGATTCACCATCGTGGCCCATGGAAGGGGCTGGATACCGTTGAGTATGCCAGGCTGGAATGGGTTGACTGGTTCAACAATCGCCGACTACAGGAACCCATCGGAAACGTTTCACCAGCAGAACGAGAAAGGACGTATTGTCGTCAACTGGAGGAGTCGGGTGAAGCAGCCTGACTCAAACAAACCGGTCTCCAGAATAACCGGGGAGGTTCATCCCGGGGTTACTCGCTTTGAGAATAGAAATACCGGCCCCAGTCATGGGCGCAAGCACACCGAGCTTGATGAGTAGCGGTCTGCAGTTCATCTTCCTAGTAGTTATAAACAGACACCTCAACTGTGCCAGTCCATGTTGTCACAGCGCCATGTAGTTCATGGCAAACACGGTGTAGATACGAACTGAATGTGCTTCTCTGGAAACCGGTGCAGCGCCTGCCAACTGATTGGACAACAACGGCATGCATAATTATCGAGGCAACGAGTGTTGCTATCTACTTTTGTGATCCACACAGCCTATGACAACGCGGTAGCAATAAAAACATCGACGGCTTAACACAGGCGAAAGGGGCGGAACTGCCGCGCCACACCCAAGAGGACATTGTATTACCAGTTGAATAGGAAGCGCCTTGACTTCAGGTGGCCAGTTGAGGCGCTGGTCTAAACACCATGAATGCTCACCCGCCATCTATTAGGTAGCGTTGCACTCAGAGCCTGCACCCACCTTGCGGTTTATTACTTTTTGCACCATGTTTTAGGCAGCATATTCAGTTTGCATTCAGGTTTGATATCTACACTTGTATAAATGCGCTGCTTCAGCCTGCTACGTTGTAATTTACGGCAAGGATTTGCTGGCTAATGACGCGAGGGATTCGCATGGAACTGTTGACTCTGCTTATTGTTTTATTACTGAGCTTAGGCGCCGGCCTGCTAGTGCAGTGGCTGCCTATGCGCCACCAGCCGATAGCCACCTACCCGCAGCGCGCGCCTTTTCTAGGCGGTGGTACGCCAGATAGCCACGCCTGGAGCCGCTATCACGTCCGCTATTATCCCATGACGCTGCTGCTGATCGCCTTCGAAATGGAGATGATGTTCATGTATCCATGGGCGGTTGTCTTCGTAGAGAAGGGCATGATGGCAGTAATGGAGATGGGCATGTTCCTGGCCATCCTGTCGGTTGGCATTGTTTACGCCTGGCGTGAGGGGGTATTCAAGTGGCAGTGAACTGGCTACGGAAACTCGCTTCGCATAAGCGGGCTCCCGTATTTCCTGTGCTGGGCAAGCAGGGCGATAAAGCGCTGCGGTACCTCGCGCTATCGCCGGAAATCGAACTGGTCGATTCGCCACGCCACGCCAGTGTGTTGCTGATTGCGGGGGAGGTTCCGGCTGATAGATTAGAGCCTCTACGTCGTGTTCACGATCAGTTGCCTGATCCTTTCACTACGCTGTGGTTTCGTAACGAACCGTGGCCTCATCTTGAAAACGTGGATCGGATCGATGATCTCACCGATTTACCTGCGGCCCTAACCAAAGCACATCGTGAACTGATGACAGGCCAGCGTGACAGTGGATGCCGCATCTTGTCGGATAGACCGCCCAATCCTTGGAAAGGTGAAGGAGACTTCGGCCAAGGTGGCGAAGGCATGATGGGTGGAGTGCCCTACGGGCGGCCCATGGCCATGAATATGCAGGAAGATATCAGCGATGGTTTGACGCTGGATTCGCTGACTTTTCGGCTCGGGCCGTTCTTCATGGCATTTCCGCCCGGCATGGCAGCGGAGGTTACGTTGCAGGGGGATCTGGTTCAGTCATGGGAAACGCAGTTGGAGCCGTATCCGCAACGCCTCGACGCGGTGTTTTTCAACGCTCGGAAGCACCCCGTCCCCATCGCCGAGATTGAGCTCGCACGGGCCCGTCATCATCTGCAGCGCCTGTACCATGCGCTGCATCTTGCTGGGCTGGAAGCACTCAGCCTAAGTTCCTTGCGCCTGGCACACGGTTTGTCGACATCAAGCACGCTAGATGGGCTACGTCGACGCCTGGTTCGCAGTGGCTTCTTTCATCTGGCTGCTGTAGGCGGTGGTTTGCTCAATACCGAGCAGGCCCGACAGTTTGGCGGGCCTGCCGCTCGTGCTGCCGGGCTGGCTGATGATTTGCGTTCACACGATGCCGGTTATCGCCGTCTAGGGTTTTCCCCCGTATGCCAGAACGGAGGAGGAGTCTCGGCCCGTTGGAAGCAAATCTTGGACGAAGTCGAACAATCCTTAATGTTGGCACGCCAGGCCGAACGGGATGAGGTGTACACGAACGATGTGGATTGCATCGAGACGCCACGGGGGCCGTGGGACGAACAGCCTCCCGAAGATGCTAGCGCGATTCTTGACGAGATCTTACCAGGCCTGGAGTGGGGCGATGCACTGGCTACTATTGCTAGTCTGGATATAGCGGCGGTAGCCGATAGAGGGGGCGGAACACAGTCGCCTGGTGAGTCACGGGCAGTGCAGGGAGGTTCGGGTAATGTTGTTAAGTGAGCTGTTCCTGCCTGTACTGATGGTGATGTTCATGCTGACTGTCGGCGCCTACGTCGTGGCGGTGCTTGATCGGCTTATTGCCGGTGCATTCGGCGCCCCTCAGGCAGGCCGTGTCTGGCTTGCTCCCATGGCCCGAGGGGCTTGGCTGATGACCCAACACGCCAATGCCACCGAAGCACCGGACTGGCAGGCCTGGCGGCTGGCGCCGGCACTGTATTTGGCGTTGGCTGCAATCGGACTGGCCGTGGTGCCGTGGTCGGAGTCGCTGGTCGCCACTGACTTGGTCACCAGCGTGGTGCTGTGGGGCAGCGTGGAAGCATTAGCGACAGTGGTTATCTTCTTGCATGGCTGGTCGGCAAACGCGCTGCTGGCACTCATCGGCGGCTACCGTTATGTGGCGCTAGGGCTCTCTTACATCCTGATCAGCATGTTTGTGCTAATTGGCGTGGCATTGCCGGCCGAATCGCTACAGTTCACCCAAGTGGTCGCCTCGCAAGAAGCGCTGTGGAATGTCATACGCCAACCGCTGGGGTTGCCATTGTTCCTGATTGTCGGCCTAGGCATGACCTTCTGGGGCCCGCTCAACCTTGCTGATTCGAAGGACCTGGCTGGAGGAACGGCTTCTGAGATCTCTGGGCCACCTCGGCTGGTCTGGGATGTGGCTCGGGCGGCCATGTTGGTTGCTTTCAGTGGTGTGGCAGCAAGTGCTTTTTTAGGTGGCTGGATGGGACCTTGGCTACCCGGTCCGTTATGGATGGCCATCAAGATGCTGGCAGTGCTACTCGTGTTGCTATTGCTTGGACGGGTACTGCCGCGTATTGCCCCTGAGCGCTGCGTCACCTTGATGTGGGTGGTGCTGTTACCACTGTCGTTTATCGACCTGGTGTGGGCTGGCATAGGGGCGCTGCTATGAATCACGGCATTGGCATTGATATCACGTTTCTATCATTGGCCACGCTCGCGGTGGTCACCGGATGGCGAGTGTTTCGTACCGATTCCATGGTACGCGCCTCCTTTTTCCTGCTGGTGTCGTTCATCGCCGTAGGCGTGATCATGATTCTGCTGGCAGCGGAATACCTGGGCGTGGCGATGTTCTTCATGATGGCTGTGGAGATGACGGTCATGGCGCTGTTCATGGTCATGTTCATGATGAATCCTGCCGGCCTTAACCCGATGAATATGGTTCACCAGGAACGTATCGCTATCGGGGCGGGGATTGTCGGCTTCCTGGTATTGGGCGCCATGGCGCTATTGGCTGCCTTTCCTGACCAGCCGGTCTCGGCAGACCTTGAGCCAGTTAGATCCCTAGGCAATGAGATGCTTGGTGACTCGATGCTGATCTTCGAGTCGGCGGGCATCGTGCTTTTAACCACCATGATCGGCGTGGTGGTGTTGTCGAGTCATCGGGGCCGCTATGGGGCGGCTGCAGTGGGTTCGCTACCGCCGGGGCTGGAGCCGGGTGGCGACCCGGCGGGTAAGCTCGAGGAGGACGAAGAGGAAGAGAGTGGTGGTCATCAACACCATCATCACCACTGACCAAGCAGACAGATAGGCAGGGAGGCTTGCATGACACTAACCACACTTTTGCTATTGGCAGCGGCACTGATTGGCATCGGGATTTATGGTGCGCTTTCCCAGCAATCGTTCGTGATGCTGATGATGGGACTGGAACTGATCCTCAATGGCGTCATGCTCGCCGCGGTGGCGTTCTGGGCCTTTAGCGGGGCTGGGGCGCCAGAAGGGCAACTGCTGACGATCATTGTTATGGCGGTGATGGCCATTGAGATGGCCATGGGATTTGCTTTGGTAGTAGCCGTCTTCCGCGGTAAGCAGGCCGACATGACCGAGTCACTGACCGGGTTGAAGCACTGATGTTGTGGTTTGTTCCTCTTTTCCCACTGCTTGCCGCCCCCGGGATGTATTGGCTTGGCAAGCGCTTGTCCGCTAGGGATAGTGGTCGAGCCGTGTTGGGCCTGATGGGGGCGGCAGTCGCTGTCGTTACCCTGCTGCTCGCGAGTGTGGCGCTCATGGGGGACTGGGGTGGTGCCTATCGCTGGAGCTCACGGATCGTCCTGTCGGTTGGGATGACACCAGCGAGCGCTGTATTTGCCATCGTCGTGCCACTGATCGCTACACTGATCATAGCCTATAGCGCCTACCATGAGTCTGAGCCCGTCAGTGAGGGCGTGCCAACGCGTCCACCCGTCAGGTTGGTCGCTCTGCTGACGGCATTTGTCGGGGCGATGGAGCTTCTCGTGCTGGCTGAGGATCTGGTGACCCTGCTGATCGCCTGGGAGCTGGTCGGGGCCTGTTCATGGGCACTGATTGCCCACGAGTGGCAAGAGGGCGACAACCTGCGGGATGCCGCCTGGGCGTTCCTGGTCACTCGCTTCGGGGATCTGGGGCTGTACATTGCAGCGGCGGCAGCGTTTGCCGGCACTGGCTCGTTTGCCTTTGCTGACCTGTCCCAACTCGATGGGTGGCTACTGGATGTGTTTGTTGCCGGCGCCGTGTTGGCTGCAGCGGCCAAGTCCGCCCAGGTTCCCTTCTCGCCATGGTTGTTTGCCGCCATGTCCGGGCCAACACCGGTGTCGGCATTACTCCACGCGGCGACCATGGTCGCCGCAGGTATCTATCTGGTGATTCGGCTGCATGCGGAGATGGCTGCCGTTGCCTGGTTTGGGCCGGTTGCCATCACGTTAGGCTTGGCCACCGCCCTGGCAGGGGGGGTCGTGGCCTATCTGCAAAGGCATGCCAAGAAGCTGCTGGCCGCCTCGACATCGGCTCAGTATGGCCTGATGTGGTTAGCGGTAGGGGCAGGCTTTCCCGGTGTCGCCCTGGTGCACTTCGTCACACACGCCTTCACGAAAGCGGCTTTGTTCCTAGCAGCCGGCATTGCCGAACGTCATGTCGGCAGCTACTCGCTAAATACGATGCGCCTCGGGCGACTGCTTCCGGGGATTGCAGTGGCGACCATGGTGGCCAGTCTGGCGCTGGCAGGGGTTATCCCGCTGGGGGCATCCTGGAGCAAGGAGAAGATCATTACTGCTGCTGGCCATCAGGCGTCCTGGCTGGCCGTGATCGCCGCCATCGCTGGTGGGCTCAGCGCGTTGTATGCAACACGCTTTCAGTTGCTCGCATTTGGACGAGGTCTGCATGGCCCCACGAAAACTGCCCCATCACAGCCAGGGCACTCCTCGGTTGAGGCCGGCTCGCTCTACCTGCTTTCGGCAGGCACGCTAGTGCTATCTCTGCTCTGGTGGCCCGGTGTGGGAAACGACCTTGCTAACCTGCTATCGATCCAGCTTCCCCAAACCAAACTGTGGGAACTGATCCTGTCGCTACTGCTGGTGGCGCTAGGCATTGGCGCTGGGTTTTGGGCGGTGCGCCGAGAGGGGTCGAATCAGAGCCGACAGAGCGAGACGCATGCTGCTATGGCGAACTGGTTTGGCCTGCCAGCTCTGGCAGAGCGGGGGATTTCTACCTTCATGAGGTTCAGCCATGGCCTGGCACGTTTCGATGATCGCGTAGTGGATGCTGGATTACGGGGCCGCGGAGTAAGTGCTGCGATATCCTTCAGCCATGGCCTGGCACGCTTCGACGATCGAGCTGTAGATGCTGGCATCCGCGCCAGCGCCCGTTTTGGCGTGTGGCTGGCCAAGGTCAGTGATCGACGTGGCGAAGGGGCATTCGATGGCGCAACGAGCCTACTAGCGAGAGGCGTTGACTGGGCGGGCCAAGTAGCGCGGCAGGCCCATACCGGACAGACGCATCATTACTACACCGGTATCGCGGCAGGGTTCGCCGTAATTTTTATAATCTTGGGCATAGGAGCACTCCTTTGATTCTCACCGCAACCTTGGGCCTTCCCATGCTGGGAGCTCTCGTACTCGCCGTTTCACGCCGTTGGACAGAGACCACGGCTCGCCTGTTTGCTGTGGGGGTTTCCCTATTGCCTGTATTACTGCTGGCCTGGGCTTGGCTGCAGTTCGATACCCAAGGCGCACTATTTCAATTTGTCGAAGAGGTGCCTTGGGTACCCAGCCTGGGCATGGCATACCGGCTAGGCGTAGACGGCATCGCGCTGGCTATCGCGACGATGAGTTCCTTGGTCTTCGCTGCCAGTATTGCCTATCCCATTAACACGCAGAACCAGCCTCGGCAGTACTACGCTTGGATGCTCTTTCTGCAGTCCGTGTCGCTTGGCGTCTTCCTCTCATTGGACCTGCTGCTCTTCTATGTCTTTTTCGACCTGAGCCTGGTGGGGATGTTTTTCCTGATCGGCCGCTGGGGGCACGGTCAGGCCCAGCATTCAGCATTCAAGTTCTTTCTTTACACTTTCTGTGGTTCGCTACTGTTGTTGCTGGCATTCATCGGGCTTTATCTATCAGTCGAGCCACACACCTTTGACATGCGAGTGCTGATCGAGCAGCAGCCATTGGCGGGAGCGGGTGTGTCTGCTGGCCTCATATTTCTCGCCCTCATGCTCGGCTTCGCCATCAAGACTCCCATCGTGCCCGTGCATACCTGGTTGCCCCAAGCGCATGTCGACGCTCCCGGACCGGCCTCGGCAGTTCTCGCCGGGGTGCTGCTCAAGATGGGCACCTACGGGATTCTGAGGATTCCGTACTCAATGATGGGGGAGACCTTTGCCCGCTACGCTCTGATTATCGCTCTCTTTGCTGTGGTTTCTATTCTCTATGGTGCCCTCGTGGCATTTGGCCAGGGAAATTTGAAACGACGCATTGCCTATACCTCTATCAATCATATGGGCTACACGGTGCTAGGGATCGCCGTGGCTGGCGCCTTGTTCCAGGATGCGGTATATGCCCGCGAGATGGCACTGATAGGGGCCACGGTAGAGATGGTGGCACACGGACTGATTACCGGGGCGCTGTTTCTGATCTGCGGCTCGTTCTGGCAGCGCACCGAGGAATACGATTTGGATAGCTATGGTGGGCTGCTCCGACAGGCACCGCTATTGGCAACGTTCGCCATACTCGCCTCGTTTGCCAGCCTGGGGCTTCCTGGTCTGGCCGGCTTCGTGGCGGAGTTCCATATCTTTGCCGGCACCTTTGCCGTCTACCCTTGGCTCGCTGTCATTGGTGTGCTGGGCATTCTGATCACGGCAGCGTTGTTTCTGCAGATGCTGCAAAAACTGTTCTTCGGGGCGATGCCGCAGCGATGGGCGAAGTTTGACGATCTACGCCCAGCTGAGTGGGGTGTGCTCGGGGTGCTGTCGGCAGGCTTCGTGATCATTGGTATTGCGCCGCAGTTCCTGCTGACCCTCATAGAGGCTTCAGCAACGCTGTTGGTAGGAGCCCGCTGATGCCTATTGGTGATGTGTTGCCGGAAATCAGCCTGACGCTCGGTGCTGTGATTATCGTATTGTTCGCGGCTTTCGCCCGACAACACCAGCATGTCTGGGCGGCTGTACTGGCGTTGCTCACGATTGGGCTTTGTATTGGGTTGACCTTTACGCAGTGGGATGGACCGCCGAGGCTGACGTTCTCGGGTGTGTGGGCCCTGGACGGCATGGCACTCTCCAGCAAACTAGTCGTGTTGATTGCCGGCGCGCTGGTTATTGCCATGTCCCCTGAGTGGATGCAGACCGATCGCCGCCATGCCGAGTATTACGCATTGATGTTGTTCGCGCTGTTGGGTGTGATCATGATGGCGTCAGCCAGTGACACCATGGAACTGGTCGTCGGTGTGTTGCTGTCGTCGGTGGCCAGCTATCCGCTGGCTGCCTATCACCGCACCTGGGCACCCGCCCTGGAAGCTGGCATGAAGTATTTTCTGATGGGAGCCTTGACCAACACTTTACTGACGATAGGCGTTGTCGTGTTGTTCGGCCTGACTGGTAACACAGGCTATCCAGAAATCGCACAAAAACTTTCCGTAGGTCACGACAGCCTGGCGCTAACCATCGCCACTGCCTCTATCATACTGGGCTTGTCCTTCAAGCTGGCGGCTTTTCCGGCCCACGCCTGGATGCCGGATGTAGCCCAAGGTTCCCCGGCACCGGTGGCAGCCTTCTTGACCGTAATTCCCAAGATTGGCGCTGCCGTCGCATTGGCCCGTTTCGTGTCATTAATGCCGCCGGATGTCGCCTGGCGAGCGATTGTGGCTCTGATCTCGGTCACGACCATGACGCTGGGTAACGTGGCTGCCCTTCGACAGACAGATGTACGGCGCCTGCTGGGTTGGTCATCGGTTTCCCAGTCCGGCTATGCCTTGATGGCGATCGTGGTAATGGGAACAAGCGACCAGGCTCTACCGGCGCTGGTGTTCTTTTTGGCCAGCTACGCCATTGCTAACTTGGCGGCTTTCGCTGTGGTCACCTATCTGAGAGGGCGCACTGCACTGGAGAGCTATCAGGGGCTAGCCAGACAGGCACCTATTGCCACAACGATACTAATCGCTTCGCTACTTTCTTTAGTGGGTATCCCGCCGCTGATCGGTTTTTTTGGCAAACTCATGTTGTTCAGCGTCACGATTGAGGGGGGATACGCTTGGCTGGCATTCGTGGCTGCCGCCAACACCGTTGTCTCGCTGTTCTATTACCTGCGCATCGTGGCGCGGATGATGTTTAGCGATACCCGACCCACTGTGCATGTACTGGTGGGCCAGTGGGCACGAACCACCATGATCGTGTCTGGCTTGCTGTTGATTGTCGGTGGGCTTGGTGCAGAAATGCTAATGGAGTTCACGGATTCGATAGGCTTTGTGCGTTAGGCCTGGCCTGCCGAATCAAGCTAAACGGAGTAATACTTAGAGGGAGTTATTTATGTCACCTATTCAAGATTTAACTATCGAAACAATCGATAGCATTCATACCAAGGAGTGGCTGCGTGCGTACCAGCGGGTTCGTGCCGCCACCGACGCAATTTGCGAACCTCTGCATAAAGAAGATTACATGGTGCAGAGCATGCCGGACGTCAGTCCCCCGAAATGGCACATCGCCCATGTCAGCTGGTTCTTCGAAGCCTTCATCCTCAAGCCGTTTCACCCCAGCTACCAGACCCTCGACCCCGCATACGATTACCTTTTCAACTCTTACTATGAGACCCACGGTACGCCGTTTCCTCGTCCTGAACGCGGCATGATTTCGCGCCCCACAGTGGATGACGTCTATCGCTATCGCGCGCACATTAATCAGGCCATGGAAGAATTGCTCAACGACCCTCCGCAAGAACACCTGCAGGAGATTCTCCATCGTCTGGAGCTTGGGTTGCCTCACGAGCAGCAACATCAGGAACTGCTATTCATGGACATAAAGCATATCCTGGCCCAGAACCCGCTCTGCCCAGTCTATCGAGGTGATCTTGTGTCGGCACCCGCCCATGAGGTCGGTGAACTCGGTTGGCACGCTTATCCAGCCGGCGTGCGGCAGATAGGTCATGATGCCAACGATAGCCGTTTTGCCTACGACAACGAAATGGGGCGTCATCGTCAATTCATTGAGGCTTTCCAGATCGCTGACCGTCCGGTTACCAATGGTGAATTTCTCACGTTCATGCAGGCGGGGGGATACGACAAACCTGACTATTGGCTGTCGGATGGCTGGGCCACGGTCAAGGCGGAAGGCTGGAAGGCGCCACTTTACTGGGTCGAGCGGGACGGCGTCTGGCATCACTATACGTTAAGCGGGCTGGTGCCAGTGGACGTGAATGCGCCGGTTTGCCATGTCAGCTTCTACGAGGCCGATGCCTATGCCCAATGGGCCGGCGCACGCCTACCTACTGAGGCCGAGTGGGAGGCGGTGGCTCAACATGTCCCCCTGCATGGCAACTTCGTCGAACAAGGCCATCTTCAGCCGGTCGCGGCTGCCCCCGGCGGATCCAGCGAGGGGCCGAGGCAGATGTTCGGTGATGTTTGGGAGTGGACCGGCAGCGCCTATCGGCCCTATCCAGGATTTCGCAAGTTGCCGGGCAGCTTAGGTGAATACAACGGCAAGTTTATGTCGGGGCAGATGGTGCTTCGAGGTGGCTGTTGTGCCACCCCGGAAGACCATATCCGCACGACCTATCGTAATTTTTTCCCACCTCATGCCCGTTGGGCATTTTCCGGATTCCGTCTTGCTAAGGAGAGCTAATCATGAGCCTGGCCGTACAATTCCACGACTTGCACCCGTCCCCAGCCTCAACATCGCTTCGCGATGAGATACTGACGGGATTCAGAGCCGATCAAAAGTTCGCCTCGCCAAAGTTCTTTTATGATCAGCGTGGTTCTGAGTTATTTGATCAAATTTGTGAGCAGCCAGAATACTACCCGACACGGACCGAGGAGGCGATCCTCGCGGAGGCCGCCGATGATATAGCCGAGATAGCCGGGCATGAAGCGACGTTGATCGAGCTTGGCAGCGGGGCGAGCCGTAAGGTACGACTTCTACTGGAAGCCATGCGTCCTAGCAGTTACCTGGGAATCGACATCTCGCGGGATTTTCTGCTCGACAGTACACGACGACTAGCGGCGGATTACCCATGGCTTGAAGTGCATGCCGCCTGTGCCGATTTCTGTTGCAATATGGCCTTACCGGACGGGCTATGCTGCGAAAGACCGGTCGGTTTTTTTCCTGGTTCAAGTATCGGTAATTTCGACCCCCAAGCCGCTGAAGATTTTCTTCGTGGACTGCATTCTTTGTTACCCACCGGCAGCGGATTGTTGGTAGGAGTCGACTTGGTTAAGGATAAGCCGACCCTTGAAGCCGCCTACAACGATGCAGCGGGTGTGACGGCAGCATTCAACCTAAATCTATTGGAACGGCTACGGCATGAGCTGCACGCTAAAATCGATCCCGCCAATTTTGTCCATCATGCGTTCTTCAACGAAGCACACTCTCGTATTGAGATGCATCTGGTCAGTCAGTTACCTCAAGTCGTCACTATTGAAGGGGAGCGCTTCAGTTTTCTGGAAGGCGAGACAATCCACACTGAAAACTCGTATAAATACACGCTCGAGGGGTTTCAGGCGTTGGCGGGACGTGCGGGATTTGAGGCGCTCTCGTCCTGGACCGATGCGAATAGCTTGTTTAGCGTCCACTACCTGACGCGTGCCTAGGGGACACTGATAGCGCGGCCACTACAACTCCACATTAAGCGCTGATAGGGAAGGCCAAGGACAGGCCAATCCCGGGAGTACACATAAGGGGTCGCGCCAGTTCGCGGTGTCACTTCGGCGCTGAGGGTAGCCACCTTGAATTGAGGGGCGCGCTTAAGGACCATTCCTTCGTAGCAGATAGCTGCAGTGATGCCGGTGGTCGTGGTACTTAGCAGTTCTCGGCCGGTTTCGATGGCACGCATGCGTGACATCTGGAAGGGCAGGTGAGGGCCGAACCAAGCATTGTTGCTGACATTTACTAGTAACTGCGCTTCGGACAGAAGTTCTGTGACTTCGGCACCAAGACCGCTTCGTAGGAGATGAAGACCCCTAAGGGCGCCTCTGATGCATTAAGAACGTGTGCTTGCCTTCCCGGTATGAAAACAAACATGGCCGCCCCGAGCACGTCGGGGACCGAACCCAAGAAGTCTCGAAACGGAACATATTCACCTAATGGCACCAAGTGCGTTTGTAGTAGAAGCCTGAGAGATGGGAGAGGCTCACCACCACATTTTAGATACGACCCTCCGCTTCGCATATCGGGACGCCAATCAGTAACAAGTTGCCTGCCTGCTCGGCTAACGCCTCAAGCTCAGCAAGATATTCATTAGCCTGGTTATATCACATCGGGGTTGCTGCTTCTGACCAGATCCCGATGTCGGTCCCGAGGGCAAGGTACCGTGGCTTTTTTCGAGCACTACGCTTACTTATTAGCACTAGGGAAACACTACAAAAAACCGCCTGAGCTTGCAGGTAGTCATCGTCAGGGAATTGGTATCTAGCTTTTTGTCACCGTCTGCCAAAGCTGCCCTATGAATAGAGTTCTTCGCTGTGCTAGCGCAAGAAAAAGCCTTGCTGCGCAAATTGTCGACTAGCGTACCCTCCATCAGTGACGGAAACCGCTGTAAACCGACGGCCGGCTTCCCGCGTTCACGGCCTATTAGCTTCACGGAGCCCGCCCCGGCTCGTTCAGACCAGACTAATCGTTATGCTTTTTACCAAATAAAATTCCAACACGCGCGCGCCGCAACGGCTCACCGATCAAGACGATCAGCCCGACCCCAACCGCAATGGCGAGCATATCGGAAGGTATCAGCTTGAAACCGCCTAAGGCGATCAGCAAAGCTGTGGCCGCAGCCGGCGGGTGCGAGGCCTTAAGTAGCTGCTGAACGAGCAGGCAAATTCCCATCGCGATGGCCGATGCGACGACGCGCGACAGGGGCATGGTCTGGCTCGACAGCACCGATGCCCATACGAGGAGCCGGTTAAGCTGTGTACTCAATCGGCAAGGAGTGTCGGTAGACGTCATTTGTCCACGGACACGGGTGGCTGATCAAAAACATTAATCACATGCTACAGGCCTCGCGCGCTAGGTAGCCCACGCGAGAATATAACGTTCACGTTCATCGCGCCCGCCTTTACCAAGGGAGTGACTCCCCATTGCTATGCCATAACCCACCATTGTTATCTAGTGTCAGCGCTTCAATACGTGCGGCAATGCCCAATGCAGCCTCTTGTGGACTGATCAATCCACCAGAATTAACCATGCGTGTTTTCACATAGCTGGGATGAAGGTGAGCCACGGCAATACCCAACGACCTCAAGTCCATCGCCAACGATTTACCAAACGCATTGAAAGCAGCTTTAGAGGCTCGGTAACCTAGCACCCACCGGAGTCGTTATCCGCTAGTGAGCCCATGTGGCTAGTGATATTAGCGAACTTGCTACCCTTTTTAAGATTTGGTAGTAGCGCTTCCACTACTCGCTGTGGCGCATAGACGGTGATTTCTATCTGCTCGCGGATACTATCGAAATCAACACCACCTAGTAACTCATCGCGAAGCAGTCCGCGTTGTTAATTAATAGATCTACCTCTTGGCCATTAAGCGCCTCGACCAGCCGGGCGACGTCGCCAGGCCGGGTGTCATCAATGCCCTCATTCACCTGATCGGCCTCGCGATCTAGTTCTTCCGACGACTGGCGGCAGGCACCGAACACTCGCCATCCAGCATCAAAATAGTGTTCTGCGAGCACCAAACCTACACCGCGGTTGACACCCGTAACGACAACTGCCGATTTCATTTTTGTCCCTCGCTTCCTTTCCTAATGTGTCCTACCAAGCCTAGGTGATAATAGCGCTACTGACCTGGAATAACCCACAAGACGTGCCCTTAATATACATTCAATCCCTTGGTTAAACTTGTGCAACCCAAGGCTTCTTGACTATGTTTCAAGTTATGTATGCGAATCGACACAGAGGTAGAGCTGCATATTAAAAATAAAGAATTCATGGAGGAATGCCCATATGAGCCAGCCGTGCACGATCATTTTCGATGGAGAAGAAATAAGAGGCATCGCCGATGAGCCATTGATCGACTTTCTAGAAGGTCATGGCATCGCTTTGCCAAGTGTTTGTTATCATCCCTCGCTAGGGGCGATTGAAACCTGCGATGCCTGCTGGGTCGAAGTCAATGGAGAGCTAAAACGAGGCTGCGCGCTGCGTACCCAAGAAGGGATGCAAATTTCCAGCCGTGATCCACAGGCTGTTGCAGCACGCCACGAAGGAATGGATCGCCTGCTTAGCAAGCATGAGCTGTACTGTACGGTATGTGAAAACAATAATGGCGATTGCAGCCTGCATAACGCAGTGGTGGAAATGGATATCCCCATTCAACGTTATGAGTTTCAACCTAAACCGCATGCTAAAGACACTACTAGTCCGTTTTATACCTACGATCCTGACCAATGCATTCTGTGTGGCCGTTGTGTCGAAGCGTGTCAGAACATCGAAGTCAATGAAACCTTAAGCATTGACTACGCCAGTGAAAACCCTCGCGTACTTTGGGATGGCGGCAAGGAAATCAATGATTCAAGCTGCGTTCATTGTGGACATTGCGTCACTGTTTGCCCTTGCAACGCACTGATGGAAAATAGCATGGATGAGCATGCGGGTCCGCTTACCTCCATGCCATGGTCACTTAAACGGCCGATGATCGAAATCGTCAAGAAAATCGAAACGACCATCAGCGCTAAGCCCATCACAGGGATTTCGGAAATAGATTCAGCTTGGCGCCAGCCCGGCATCAAACGCACTAAAACAGTCTGTACCTATTGTGGCGTCGGTTGCTCATTTGAAATGTGGACGCGCGATCGTCATATCCTCAAGGTTCAACCTTCCCCTGACGCTCCTGCCAACGGTATTTCTACCTGTATTAAAGGTAAATTTGCCTGGGATTTCGTTAATAGCGAGAAACGACTGACCACTCCACTGATCCGTGAGAATGGCCGCTTTCGTGAAGCCAGTTGGGAGGAAGCATTAGATCTCGTAGCTCGCAGGTTGCTTGAAGTCCGCGACACGCATGGTTCTAACAGTCTGGGTTTTATTGGCTCAAGTAAGGCCAGCAATGAAGAAGCTTACCTAACTCAGAAAATCGCTCGTTTGATCATCGGCACTAACAGTGTCGATAACTCCTCGCGCTATTGCCAAAACCCCGCCACTAAAGGCTTGTTTCGCACTGTCGGCTACGGTGGAGACGCCGGTACCATCAAAGATATTGAGCAAGCTGAGGTGGTCGTGTTAGTGGGTAGCAATACGGCCGAAAACCATCCTGTGATTGCTTCAAAGATTAAAGCTGCGCAAAAACTACGCGGCCAAAAATTGATCGTCATGGACCCACGCAAGCACGAGATGGCCGAACGCGCTGATATTTTTCTACGCCCCAATGCCAGCACTGACCTTATTTGGGCTTCGGCTCTGTCGCGTTATATGTTCGATAACCACTTAGCGGACCTGGATTTTCTGGGAAGATGGGTCAATAACGTGGAGGAGTACCGCCGCTCATTGGAGCCATTCACCTTGGATTTCGCCGAATTCAAGACAGGGATTTCCAAGCAGGAGCTAATCAACACCGCCGAAATGATTGGCCGGGCAAAAAACGTCTGCCTGCTGTGGGCGATGGGAATCACCCAGCACTCCCACGGCTCGGATACTAGTACTGCACTTTCCAACTTACTACTGGTAACAGGTAATTATGGCAAGCCCGGCACTGGCGGTTACCCTATGCGTGGCCATAATAATGTGCAGGGTGCGAGCGATTTTGGCTGCCTACGCAATATGTACCCCGGCTATGATAAAGTCACCGATGAGAGCGCACGACAGCGCTGGGCTAAAGGCTGGGGCGTCGATCCGAGCCAGCTCTCTAATGAGGTCGGTGAAGGCAATTTCCTCATGGTGCAATCGGCCGACCAGGGCGATATCAAAGCGATGTATGTGATTGGCGAGGAAACTGCTTTTTCCGATGCCAATACTCATAACGTACATTCCGCCTTTGAAAATCTTGATTTTATGGTGGTGCAGGATATCTTTTTAAGCCGTACTGCGGAGTTTGCTGATGTAGTGCTGCCCGCCTGCCCTAGCGTTGAAAAAGACGGAACATTTGTCAATACGGAACGGCGTATCCAACGCTTCTATGAAGTGCTGCCACCACTTGGTGACAGTCGTCCTGATTGGCGTATCCTTACCGACTTGGCCGCTCGTATGGGCCATGATTGGGGTTACACACACCCTTCTCAGATTATGCAAGAGTGCGCCTCTATCTCGCCGATGTTCGCTGGCGTCACCTACGAACGCCTGGAGGGCTGGAAATCCCTGTCGTGGCCAGTAGCTGCGGATGGTACTGATACACCCCTTCTGTATACCGATGGATTTCATACAGAAGACGGCAAGGCCAACCTTTTCCCGATGGAGTGGAAGGAGCCTGAAGAAGCTACCGATGCGGAATATGATTTATCACTCGATAATGGTCGGATACTTGAACAATTCCAAGGGGCCAATCAGACAGGCCGCTCGCAAGGCATCTGGGATCAGGCCCCGCATGGCTTTGTCGAAGTTAGCCCTGAACTTGCCGCCGAGCGGGGCATCAAGGAAGGCACTTGGGTACGGATTACTTCACGACGCGGCAGTATCGATTTCCCAGCGTTAATTACTGACCGTGTGGCTGGCAAGACCCTGTTCATGCCAATCCATTTCGGCAAGCCGGGAGTGAACGCCCTAACGGGCGAACATAACGACCCCGTTGTACAAACGCCGGCCTACAAGGAGACAGCCGTCAAACTTGAGGTGCTCGACAAGCGCACAGAACCGCCACTACCCAGTACTAACTATCGCTTCGGGCGGCGCACGCCTAATCAAGGCGTAGCGGTTGAGGTCAAGTGGATGCAAGAAGATTATCGGTTACCGCCCGCCCAGCAAACCAATCCGAGGAAAATGTAATGGCCGAACGAATCTCCCAGGACGTGACGCCGCCAAAGATAGGCCCTGATGCTCACGAAGAGTTAGAGACCCTGCTTCAGACCCTACATGAGCATGGGGTGCTGCGCTTTACTAACGATATGGTGGCCGCCAATTCCGATATTATTCGTATCTTGGTTAACGGACTGAGTAAAGAAGGGTCTCTCAACGCTATTCAAAATATCTCGATCATGGCGATGACCTTGTCCTCCATCCCCCCGGATCGTTTTTACCAAGTGATGTTCGCGATTAAGGAGGGGATGGGCGAGGTCAGCAGCTATCATGGTAATGAAAAGAGTAGTGAAAAGAGTGACGCAAAGACCGCTGAAGAAACTGACAACAAAGAAGCACCAGGTATCCGCGGTCTGTATAAGCTGCTGCACGACGATGAACTCTGGCATGCCATCCAGCCACTACTGGCGGGGTTAAGAGCTTTTTCCGAGCGGCTCGACAAGCCTATCGACAAGCCAGTCACCGACTTTACCGGCAAGGCGACAGAGGGACCATAAACCACGAACACGCTGGTAAATGAGTGCCCAGACTAGGCTGAGCGTTTGTTGACGGCACTATTGGGCAACACATAAGAGGGTCCGAGAATCCGCTCCGAGCCTGAGTAAATATTAAAACGACCCTCGCGCAGAAATCCTACCAGTGTTATACCGAACTCTCTTGCCAGCCGCACCGCATAACTGCTGGGGGCGGAAATCGCGCATACAACCGACACCCGCGCCATGATACATTTCTGAATGAGCTCGAAACTAGCTCGTCCACTTAGTAGCATGATGCGATCAGAAAGCGGCAGCTGATTATTCAATACTGCCCATCCATTCAATTTGTCCACCGCATTATGACGTCCAACATCTTCTCGTAATACCAGTAGTTGCCCACTGGTATCAAACAGGGCAGCGGCGTGTAACCCGCCGGTTTGCTCGAAGAGTGTTTGATGCTTGTGTAGCTCTGCTGGCAACGAAGAGAGCAGTTGTCGACTCAACTGATTGGAAAATGCTAAAGGTGGCAGCCCCTGCATAGCCTCAAGATTCAGCTTTTTCTTACCGCATACGCCACAGGCGCTGTTAGAGAGAGATGAACGCTCCAAGCGTTCGGCCTTAGTGGCATTAAAGCGCTTAAGCACTACTTGCAGTACATTGGGCTGCCCGACTAGATGGTCGATAACTTCAAAGTCATCCTTAGTACGCGCGAGCCCCTCGCTTAGCATTAATCCGGCGGCCAGTTCTCGATCGTGGCCTGGTGTTCGCATAGTGATAACAGGTTCGGCACCCGATAGGCGGATTTCCAACGCCTCTTCGATGGCCAAAGCGTCCTCTCTGGCGGTGATACCTTTGGCGTCTAAGGTGAGGATATCCAAATGAATATCGCCGTATTCGTGCGCGTTCCTCGCTATATCCATTGTAAGCTCCTTGCCCTGGTCTCTTCCTGAGTCGCGGCCACTTTTTTAGCAAGCAACAAGTCCACTATCTTTGAGGCTAGTTCAGCTTTTACCACCTGCCAATAAGATATGTGCTTAATCCTCCACATACCGCTAAAAAACCGCTATTCATATATATAGGTAACCGTACGCTGTCCAGCATCAAGGTGTCATCGCTTGTTCACCTACTTGACTCCGCATTGTCATTCCCCCCGTCCAGGATCCTTACAAAGAGAATATAGGAAACACTACAAAAAACCGCCTGAGCTTCCAGGCAGCCATCGACAGGGTATCGGTATCTAGCTTTCTGTCACCGTCTGCCAAAGCTGCCCTATGGATAGAGTTCTTCGCTGTGCTAGCGCAAGAAAAAGCCTTGCTGCGCAGATTGTCGAGTGGCGTACCCTCCATTGAGTGACGGAAACCGCTGTAAATCGACGATTAGTTTTCCGTGTTCACAGTCTATTAGCCTCACGGAGCCCGCCGCAACCCGCTCAGATCAAACTATTTATTACGCTTATCACCAAACAAAATTCCAGCACGTGCGCGTCGCAACGGCTCACCGATCAAGACGATCAGCCCGACCCCAACCGCAATGGCGAGCATATCGGAAGGTACCAGCTTGAAACCGCCTAAGGCGATCAGCAGAGCTGTGGCCGCAGCCGGCGGGTGCGAGGCCTTAAGTAGCTGCTGAACGAGCAGGCAAATTCCCATCGCGATGGCCGATGCACCGACGCGCGACAGGGGCATGGTCTGGCTCGACAGCACCGATGGGGCCTGGCTCGCCCCGGTCAGTAGAACACCGACTGCGCCTGCGGCCACGCCAATCAAATGCCCCATCACCGTGTTGTAAAGCCTGGCCGACTCTAGGTTGGGCTTGTGCACATGCAGGAAAATGCTCGGACCCAGGCTGGGGAATAGCCAGGGTTGACCGGCAATGACCGCTACACCCCCGATCAATAGCGTCGTGAATGCAGCGGTGACCGGGGACCAGAACCACTCCGGTCCGCCAAATGGCTTTCCATTCTTCGTATCCTCGCCCATCAACTTGGCACTATCAGACTTTGCGGAGCGGTCTGCTTGATTCGCGTCTTCAGCCAGGCCAATTGCCGACTGTTATGCTCCGACATGCGCTGCAATAGCTCCATCATTTCGTCGTCGCGCAGCGCCTGCGTAGCTTGCTTCAACACAACGATCGATATATGCGATTCCTGTGCCAGCAACCAGCAATCATGCAAATCACGCAGTAGCGAAAGAGGGCCCTTATGGTGGCTCGGCTGAAGCACCTCAAGCAGCTTATCTGCCTCCTTTTCCTGAGTTTCGCCGTAGCGCTGGATGCATGGTTGCAAGTCTTCGGAATGCTCTTGTGAGAAGCGCGCTAGCATTTTGCATATCGCGCCAATGTCCGGCTCGGCTTTATGCTTTTCCGCCACGGCGAACAGCGCCTGAGCAGTGGCGCGCGAGCTATCGTCGAGCAGACCGAGGTAATCGGCCACATGCGCCCTGGGGTTCTCCGAAGCCTCCTTTAAATGCTCGTCGCGCATCGGATCATCCATCTCGAAGGGCTCGCCCGGTTGCATCTTTCGCAAACGCACCGCGGCGTACTTGAAATACGGCTGTTTGCTCACCGGATCCCACTCATACAGCGTCATCTCGTTGACTGCTCGAGGCCGCTCGTCATTGTCCCAGTAGCCATAGTGAAACGGCATGAACACATGGCCTGGCTCGATATCACCAATACGCGCTGGAGCGTAGGCCCACCCGCGCCGGCTCTCAATCTGCAACATGTCTCTTTCTTCGATCCCCAGGCGCTCTGCATCTTCGCCATTAAGCTGGATAAAGGCATCCGGCGCAGCTTCGTTCAGCTCGCGAGAATGGGCAGTCTTGGTTCGCGTGTGGAATTGGAACACCACTCTTCCGGTGGTCAAGTGCAACGGATAGTCCTCATCGACTATTTCGTGAGGAACAACGTAGTCGGCGCCCTTCAAAAGAGCGCGGCCAGCGGGGTTCAGCGCTTTAAACGTTTTGGGCGTGACGGCCGCACCGGTGTCCAGGTCATGACCGAAGTTCTCCGCTGTGTCGTAGAATGTACGGAAAACATAGTCGGAATAGAGGTGTTCGCGCCCGTGCGGATACTGCTCATTGCACGGCCACTGGATACCGGAGCCGCCGCTTAGTTTCTCATAGCTCATGCCCGTGTAGTCGCAGAGTTGGCCCCGCGTACATTCGCGCCACGCATCAAACGCTTCCTCGGGCGTGTTCCACTTGATCAACGGCTCGCCATCCTTGTCTCGAAAATCCATGCGGCGTGCATAATCAAGCCAGATATCGAGGTCGGCTCGCGCCTCGCCGGGGGGCTCGATGGCCTTATGCGAAATATGCACTGTCCGGTCGACGTTCGTGAAGCAGCCTGTTTTCTCGCCCCAGATCGCTGCCGGCAGCACGACATCGGCCAGAAGGGTCGTCTCGGTATGAAAACCATCTTGAGCCACCACGAAGAGATCTTTGCGAGCGAGCATCGCGCGTACTCGATGTAGGTCCGGCAGCGACACGGCGGGATTGGTGGCCGAGATCCAGAGCATCTTTAAAGTACCTTTTTCCGCGTAGCGGAAGATCTCCAATGCATGGGTCGGCGGTTTCCAGGCGGGGAGCTGTTCTTTTTCTATGTTCCACAGATCCGCCAGTTGCTGGACATGGTCCGGGTTTTCCCAGTTACGAAAGGCCGGCAAGTCGCCGTCGGCACCGCACTCGCGCGTGTTCTGTGCCGTGGGTTGGCCATTCATTTGTAATACACCGCTGCCAGGCTTCCCGATCAGGCCACGGATGAGGTTAATGTTGTTGACCTGAACCGCAGCGGCCGTTGCCTGGTTAGACTGATAGACGCCCTGCAAGACAGTAGAGACCAAGCTTTTAACCTCACCGAGAATGGTGGCAGCAGCACGCAGGTCAGCTACCGGCACGTCAGTCAGTTCTTCGACACGCTCCGGCGAATACTTCGCCACCGTTTGCCTGAGCTTGTCGAAGTCCATCGTGTGATTGTCGATGAAGTCCTGGTCGATATGCCCCGCTTCAATAATCAGGTGGAGCAGGCCGTTGAGCAGCGGCACGTTGGTGCCGACCCGTGGCGCCAGGTGAACGTCCGCCTTGGCCGCAGTGGCTGTACGCCGCGGATCGATTACCACCAGCTTGGGCGGGTTGGGTCCACTTAGCCGGTCGAGAATCCGCATCCACAACACAGTCTGGGTATTGGAAATGTTATGGCCAACGTGAAGAATCCCCTCGGTCATATCCAGATCGGTATAGCTTCCCGGCTGACCGTCCGAGCCGAAGCTTTCCTTCAACGCTGCCGCAGCGGTTGCAGTGCATAATCGGGTATTACCGTCCATATGAGGTGTGCCGAGGCCAGCCTTACCGATCACGGCGAGGGTATAGTACTCCTCCAGAAATAGCTGGCCCGACGTATAGAAGCCTATTGCATTAGCCGTGTACTGCTCATAAATCTCTTTTGAGCGGCGCACGATCAGCTCCATCGCTTCGTCCCAGCTAGCCGGTTCCAGTTGGCCGCTGTCACGGCGAATCAACGGCTGAGTGAGCCGATTATCGCTGTGGTTGGCAATCCAGCCATGCAACCCCTTCGGCCCGAGCCGACCTCGGTTGACCCGGTCATCGGTGCGACCGCGCACGCCGACGATTTTTCCTTCCTTGACGCCGATGTCTAACCCACATCCGTTCGAGCACAATACACAGGCCGATTGCACCCAGCGCTCAGGCTCGTCGGCAAGCTGATAATCAGGGCGATCGGGCCATTTGCCAACGTAGGGCGTTCTATCACCCCAGATATTGTCGATACTGTCTCGGGATTGTGCGGTCATGGCAGGCTCCTAACATGCATGTATGTGACAACTGAGAGCAGCATAGTAGATAACGGCCATCTCAACAGGAGCGGTCTAGCTGAATCGGACCAGGTATTCTAGACACTGTTTGGTCTAGTATTTGGGGTTTGAAGGGTTTGTCTAAGCGGTCAATGTAAGTGTTCGAATAAGGTTTTCATCTAATGATGAGCCATTATGTCAGCTTTAACTAAAAGATCGCTTCTGGCCGGGCAACGACGGCCCGAAATAGGCCGTCGTTTGTCTATATCAAACTTCTGTTTGTTCTGCCACATCCAACGCATTATCTATTTCAATCCCAATATATCGGACGATGCTTTCCAGCTTCGTGTAACCCAGGAGCAGCTGCACTGTCCTCAAGTTTTTCGTGCGACGGTATATAAGCGAAGCTTTGGTGCGGCGCATTATGTGCGTGCCATAGATTGAGGCATCTAAACCTATTTCGGTGACCCAGGCTTTCACAATATGGACATATTGGCGCGTGGAGAGATGCTTTGCGCTGTTGATTCGGCTGGGAAACAAGAAGTCTCTATTTCTGAGTTGAGCAAGCTGTATCCAGTCCATAACTGAGATAGGGGTTTGCTCGGTTATTTCGAACTGTTCAGGTCTTTGCTTTTTTTGCTGCGTCCAATGGCTCGTGAGGGCATACACGCATCATGGGCTATATCCCGTACTCGTAAATTGACGAGGTCGTAGCTCCGAAATTTACTATCCTATCGTTGACCAGGCTAAAGAGGGGGGAGATCTTTCGTCTTTTTAGCAAGTTGTAGCCGAACATTAATAGCTCAGGTATTTTTAAGAAGCATAGGCCTCCTGTTCTACCAACTTGCCTTTACTACAAGATGCAATGGAGATTTCAGCCGAAATATTCATGGGTTGGAGATCGGCGATATATAGACACGGAGGGTATTCTCTTGCAAGACACCAATTATTCCCCAGCACAAACGAAGGCGAAAAAGCTGAACCAGCACTGCGTCTGCGTCACTCTCGATCGGCCAGAAGTGGTTCGTAGTCTAGCTAATCAGTTGGGAAGTAATGCGAACGACATGCTTTCCAGTTCAGTCTGGCATCACTTCTTTTCAGATGTTGCGGTTTTTGTTCCCAGCCAAGATCTGGATCGAATGCTGGCCATTGTCGGAGCTCTGGAAGCTGCGGCCAAGCTCCCCGACTTTCATCACCGTGTGTTTTCCAGAGCTCCTCAGAGCGCCCGAGCCAATCCTGGCCCCGTAGGCGCCTTCATGGGCTATGATTTTCACCTCGGTGGGGAGGGTCCGCTTCTCATCGAAGTCAACACCAATGCGGGGGGCGCGTTCCTCAATGCTGAGCTTGCACGTGCCCAACTGCAATGCTGCAGCGGGGCTACTCGGGTGGCCTGGGCCGAAAACTTTGATACTGCGGTCATCGCCCAGTTCGAGAGTGAATGGCGCGCCCAGCGGGGCAGTGGACGACCGAAAAGCATAGCGATCGTCGATGACCAGCCTATCGAGCAGTACCTCTATCCTGAGTTCCGACTGGCACAGCAGCTGTTTCGGGATAATGGTATCGATGCCCACATAGTCTCTCCCTCTGATCTCAGATATGAGTTGGGTGCGTTATACAGCGGCGGCGAGCGAATCGACATGGTTTACAACCGCTTAGTGGACTTCGCTCTGGAGGTGCCAGAGCATGCCGCACTGCGCTCGGCTTGGCTGGACGGAGGCGCTGTCATAACCCCAAACCCATTCGCACACGCACTCTTTGCAGACAAGCGCAATTTAGCCGAATGGTCTGATCCTTCCATTCTTCAGGATTGGGGGTTGAGCCCAGAGAACGCCGAGCTGCTTCGCTGCGGCGTTCCGCGCACCGTTAGGGTTGCCGCCAGTAACGCAGATGAGCTTTGGCAACAGCGACGGCTGTGGTTTTTTAAACCAGTGGCAGGTTATGGCAGCAAGGGCGCTTATCGAGGCAGCAAACTTACCAAACGCACATTTTCCCAGATACTCGAAAGTGACTATATCGCTCAGGCGTACGTGCCTCCCTCGGAGCGACTGGTTCTGGTCGATGGCGAGCGGGAAATGCTCAAGGTAGACGTACGGCTATATACCTATCGTGGCAATCTGATTCTGGCTGCGGCACGCCTGTACCAAGGCCAAACCACGAATTTTCGTACACCGGGGGGCGGATTCGCATCCATACTCATTGAGCCGATCTGACATAAGGCGTGGCGTTCCAACCATAGTCTTACGGAGCGGCCTGGCACTGATCGGCAGCCTGGGTAGACGCTCGCTCAGACAAGTTCAGCAAAACAGACCATCTTATTGTTTAAATTTGGCATGCCAGTAAAACCTTACTACTCTGAACAAATCACGTGATGAGAGGTGAATCAACGCTTCCTTTCTAGGAACAAGCGAGGTGCCGCAATGCAGCCGAAAACTAAGCATTTAGCGCTGGGAGCAGCCTTCGGGCTTGCAATACTCGTTCTGATTTTACTCCTTGTCGTCGTTTGGGTGGCTTATTCCGGCACCTACAACATCGCGGCGACTCAAGGCCATCAGCCCCTTGTACGCTGGACGCTGATGACAACGATGAAAAATTCTGTAGCAGACAGGGCAGAAGCCATCACGACTCCTTCAATGAATGATGAGATGGTGACTGCCGGAGCGACCGACTACAAGTCGATGTGTCAACATTGCCACGGCGGCCCGGGAGTTCGACAGAGTGAGTGGGCTAGAGGCATGCTGCCAGAGCCGCCACATCTGACCGATACCATCTCCGAATGGGAGCCCCGCGAAGTATTCTGGTTGGCTAAACATGGGATACGAATGAGTGGTATGCCTGCGTTCGGACCTACTCACAGTGATGATGAAATCTGGAACATCACTGCGTTTGTCATGCGCCTACCCGGCATGACGGAAGATGAGTACGCAAGCTTTGAAACGGGCAGTTCAACAGATCATGGACACTAAAGGGAAACGCTATGAACATGTCTTATTGGCGTTTCGGCGCGATGATCGCTACCTCTACGGTCATTATGTACGGGGTGATGTATCTCAATACGTACGCCTATGAGCATGTCTTCTGGAGCGAAACCAGAGCATGGATGGCACTTGTGATGGGCGCTGTGATGGCGGTGATAATGCTGAGCTTTATGCTCAATATGTATCAGAAGAAACTGATCAATATCGCCATTTTTGTGGGCAGCGCTCTGCTTTTCACCGCCGCATTATGGCTCGTCCGCAGCCAGGCTACCGTGGGCGATGACGAGTATATGAAGGCAATGATTCCTCACCATTCGATCGCGATCTTAACCAGCGAGCGAGCACAAATTTCCGATCCGCGTGTGCGTAAGCTCGCCGATGAAATTATTGAGGCACAGCGTCGCGAAATTGCGGAAATGAAATATCTCATACGCGATTTGGAGAGGGCCGACTGATGTTTATTCCTTCACAGAACCGCCCTCGTCAGATCCTTATCCTTTCGACAGTAACGCTGGGCACCGCTTTTCTCGCCGGTTGTGGCGATCCTGCCCCTGGCGAAGGAGTGGAAAATCCGATGATGCAAGGGCCGTCTCCCGAAGTGGTTGGAGCGCAGGAGGCCGTCAACTCGCCTGATATACCGGCGATCGATCCCCAAACGATGCAAGAAGCCGAAATCGAAAAGGTGCTGGGAGACGCTGCGTATTGCGCCTATCGGTATACCGCAGAAAGCCCGCCGATTCTCGCTATCGACAACACGGATCAAGGCCAGGGTGCCCGCGCAGTTACCAAGATTCATGGTCGTCTAGTGGAGTTATCAGCAGACCACAATCCTGATTATGAAAACTTGAAGCAAGGCCTCATGCTCACCGCAGAAGGGTTGACGATGAGGGTGTTTTCGGATGAAGAAGAACCAGAATCAGCGGAGCCAGGAGAGCTCATTACAGCAGAGCTACACTTTTCTCTTCAACAGGGTTTGAACGCCGGGTATCTAGGCTGGTATAGGTGCGAAACAGAATAGGCAATGCCTCTTCAGTGCTTCTTGATAGTGCGCCCGTTCGGGACTTGGCCAGCGAGTAAAAGCTGTTCGGCGTGTTTTTAGCGCAAAAAGACCAGCGACGATCAGGTAAAGACCTGGAGAAGCAGATGCTGCAAAAAATATGAACAGTTCTCGGCCTAGCATTACTCCCTGCGGCAGGAAACCTAGCCGGCGGCCTAATATCTGTCATGCATGCTCAGTAAGGAGGTTGCATGGATTTCGATTTTGATAAGCTAGTCTATCCAGAAACGGTTGTTATTGATGGTGTGGAGCACAAAGCTCAGAGGGATACCTTCAAAGAAAAATGAGTATCCCTTATTCAGAGGAACCCGACGTGGGAATGAAAGCAGTGATAGTTCAAAAGGCAAGCAAAAGAGAAATACACCTCAAGGTAACTGATGTTCAGTTTCTCGAAAGTCTGCAATGCTGCAAACAGGGTATTTCTCATTTGTTTCGAAATAGTCTTCAGACATCTTTCATTCGTCCTGTTTGGCGAACAAGGCGCATGGCTTCGTGTTCTTCTAAATCCAAAAGTGCATCCACCAACTCTTTGGTCTCAGGGATTTCCGCTTTGCCAGCCAAGCTGCGATAAAGACTGATTGCTTGCTCATGGAAGTCGAAAATCTCGTGACAAATATCGTCAAAACTCAACTCGGCGTAAGGAGCATCGCAGGTCCGATGCGTACGGATAGGTTTATGCTCTAGATAGTCATATACATATGTTTTTAATGCCTTTGTGTCGGCTTGTTGCTCAAAGCGTGCAACAACACGCTGCATTTCTGCTTCGTGAGCAGCTAAATAATTGAGCAGCATTTGAGCACGCTCTTCTTCATGCTCGGTGGCGCAGTGGGCTAGGCAACTAGCGAGATGTTCATGTAGCTGACGCGTCCAATCAATCAAATCACCAAACGTTCTGACTTCCATGGGATAGCTCCTATAGCGCTATTAATGTTAATGAGCGTGGTGAGAATGCTCGCTATCGTCTGATGTGCCGCGTTTGGCGAGGAACATCCACTCACCTAGCAAAATGATCGCCATTACTACGCCTGCAATCATAAGAACAAAAGGGTCTGAGGTGGCTTTTACCCAAATAAAGCCCAGCAACACAATGGCGTCCAGCAGTATGGCAATGACCAGTATGATAGGGTTGGCGCTCACGCTCTCTTTAAGATGCCGCAGCACACCCCAGTGAATAGCGATATCCATGATCAAATAAAGAATAATGCCGAGTGCTGCGATACGGCTCAGGTCAAAGAAGGCCGTGAGCACCAAACCGAATACAATGGTGTATACCAACGTGTGCTTTTGCAGGCTGCCGGGCATGTGAAAATGACGGTGCGGTACCAGTTTCATTTCCGTCAGCATCGCAAGCATGCGCGAAACGGCAAAGACGCTGGCGATAATCCCACCGGCGGTAGCCAGCATGGCGAGTATCACAGTAAAGGCAACCGCCGCTTCACCAAGCGCGGGCCGAGCCGCAGCGGCCAGCGAATAATCTTGTGTTTCAATAATTTCTGATAAGGAAAGGTTGCTGGAGCGGCAAAGCCGACAAGCGCATAGATCACCATGCATAAGGCAATTGAGATCATAATCGCTCTACCGACATTCCGTTTGGGGTTCTTAAGCTCCGAACCGATGTTAGTAATAGTCGTGAAGTCTTTAAAGGCTAAAATGCCCAGTGCCGTTGCGCCTAAAAAAACCTGCGATTGTAGGCGAAGGTGCTTCGCTGCTTGCCCCCATTTCGAGAGAATCGGCAACAAACACACCGACAACACCAAACACAACAATACCGCCTATTTTGACGAACCCGAGTACCGAGGCAACCGTCTCAATTAGCTTGTTGGCGGATAAATTGACCAAGAAGGCCGCTAGTAGTAAACCAACACCTAATAGAGGGGCATAAAAGGAGCGATCCCCTAATTCCAAGGTGTACGAGCCAAAGGTTCTCGCCAGAAAGCTCTGCGCGATCACCATAAAAAAATACATCAAAAGCGCATGAAAAGCGGTGGGGAGTGTTGGGCCGTATGCTTTCTGAAGGTACATGCCGATGCCGCCCGCCGATGGGTAGGCATTGGACATCTTTACGTAAGAATAAGCGCTGAAAGAAACGATCACCGCAGCGGCCAAAAAAGCGAGAGGAAAAAGATAACCGGTCATTTCGGCCATCTGGCCGGTTAACGCAAAGATACCAGCCCCAATCATCACGCCTGTGCCTAATGCAACGGCACCGACCAGCGAAAGACTGCCTTCTTTATACTGTGGCGTTCTGTCCTGTTTCGCCATAAAAAAAGCTACCTCTTCAATATCGACAGCGACTACCCTCGCTGTTTCGGATAGAAATGAATGAAGTTACCTTACCTACAGCATGGGTGACGATTCTGAACGCAACCTGAACAACGCAGAATGAAGACATGATCCCGATCAAGTGTTTGGCGAAAATAGGCTTACTCATCCGAGCAGCATTCGAAGCGGCATCCACAGTCCCACGGTACCGACGAAAAGCGCCAGTGGCGCGGCCAGCCAGATAAGGGTACCCGCTAACATCAGTAGCCCCGCCAGCGTTTCAGCGTAAGGGTAAACATAGCTATAGGGGACATGGCGCTGGGCAAGCAGATCGTAGTTGAGAAACATGGTGCTGAAGCTTTCTACGTCTTGAAGCTTTTGCAGACCCAAGAGCACCATCGCAGTGGCAACGGCGTACTCTGGCATACGAGTGGTGAACAGGGAGCCTTGGGCAGCCCAGCTAAAGGCAAAGCCGATCAATAGCGCGGTGGCGAAAATCGCCAGCACCGGACGATAGGTAATGGACTTAGCGTAAGGAACGCTCATCCCCAGGTGCTCGCGGAGTTCTTCATAGCCGCCGATACGTTCATCGCCAAGATATACTTGAGGCGTTGTGTCGCATTTTCCTGTTCTTTAAACGCGTCAATTTCTTCCCGTGAGGCCAACAAGTTATCGTCAACTGTGAAGCCTTTACGCTTGAGTAGATCAACCGTTTTCAAACCGAACGGGCACATATGCTCGACGGTTTTCATCCGGTAAACCTGTGCAGAGGCAGTGGATGTT
>Ga0209121_10000979_pt1 | contig 30042 bp, 34 predicted proteins | sample Cruoilmetagenom3_FD_187292 | JGI IMG/M metagenome (GOLD analysis project Ga0209121, IMG submission 187292) | Oil polluted marine microbial communities from Coal Oil Point, Santa Barbara, California, USA - Sample 3 (SPAdes) (version 2) | ecosystem: Environmental > Aquatic > Marine > Oil seeps ...
CCCGCAGCGGTGACGGTCTTGGTCTTGGGCCACGACTGGACGTAGCGAGGCTCGTCACGCAGGTAGGCATAGACACGGTCCTCCTTGCGCTGGAGTTGGTTCTGGCTATCGCGCCATTCGACGAGTAGTTGTGCCCAGGTGCGGGCGATGTCGTTGGCCTGGTCGCCGTCGTAGTCCTCAATCTCGATTTTGATCATCATGCGGTCATCCTCAGCGGCGAAGCGGGCGTTGCCGCGTAGTTGTTCGAACGTCATCGGCAGTTGCAATTCGTCAATGACCTTCTGCGCCCACTGGTTCGAGTCCGCCACGGTCATGTAGGTGCGCAGGACCATTTTGGCCGCCTGCGCCAAGCCCCAGTCCGGCCGCGCTGGCTCGATGACGATTTCAGCGGTCGCTTCGTAGCGGGGATGCTGAAGTTTGCTGAAGACGAAAGCGCTGCTTGCGGTGAGCACGACGGCGGCGACGATGATCCACCAGCGCTTGCGCAGGATACGAATGTAATCTCCAAGTTCCATCGTTTATCACCTTTCTCAGAGAAGTGGGCGGTATTGTACCACAACAGGGCACAAATCCCAAATCCCAAATCCCAAAGTCTAAGTTCAATTGGGGGTTGGGATTTGGTCATTGGGGTTTCCGCCAACGGCGGCGGGGTATCTCCGCCAATACGTCCAACCCCAGGTCCTCCAGTTCCACAGTCTCATGGATGGTGGGATCCAGGTAATGCCACAGGAGCGCCAGGGCAATGCCTAGACCCGCCGCTAGCCCGATTTTGATGGCCGGCCCCATCAACTGGGTGCGCAGACCGGGTGGGAGTGGTACAGGCGTGGGCGCGTCCAGTTGACGGACGGCTGGCTCGATGCCTTCCAATTGGGGGAAGTAGGCCGTGCCGTTCCCCGTCAGTTCCGCGGTGATGGCCTTGGCCACGGCGACGATCTGCTCGGCATTGGGCCAGGTGAGATAGACGACGAGGATGGACTGGGCATTGTCAGTGACGATGGCGGGTTGGATTGAGCCAGGCGTGATCTGGTAGCCTGCTTCTACCAGGCGCGCGGCTACTGCCTGGGCGAAGGCCCCGGTCTCTGCTACGTCGGCCAGGCCATTGGCGATGTACTCAGAGGCGAGCCACGGGTAGTAGCGATCGTAGTCCCCGCTCAGCCCGGCCGGCTTCGTCCCCGCCGCGAAGCGCATCACCACCTGATAGACCAGCCCGGGCGGAGCGTAGGTGGCGGCGACGTAGAGGGCTACGACGACCACCGGCGCGACGACGAGCCACCAGCGGCGGATCAGTATCTTCCAGTAGGTTCTCAGTTCCATCATTTTTCTCCTTGTCCCCCTGTCACCTTGTCTCGTATAAACCGGCTCAGTTTTTCTTTGAAAACCTCTACCGCGAACTGCTCCGCGTTAGCGCGGCAGGCGCGGGGATCTACAGCGTCGGGGTCGAAGGTGCGCACGGCAGCGGCCAGCGCCTCAGGGGTGGGTTCGCGGAAGAAGACGCCGGTTGCGTCCTCGATAACTGTGTCGAGCACACCGCCAGCGCCGTAAGCGATCACCGGCCGGCCGGCAGCTTGTGCCTGGGCCGCCGCGATGCAGAAGTCCTCCTCGCCTGGCAGAACGTAGGCCCGGCAGCCCGCGAACAGGTCGGGCAGGTCTTCGTCGGGCACGCGGCCCAGGAAGGTGATGTTGGGGTGGGCCAAGGCCTCCAGTGCGGCCCGATCCCGCCCGTCGCCGGCGATGACCAGTGGCAGCCCCAGTTGGTTGAAGGCGTGCACAGCCAGGTCTATGCGGCGGTAGGGGATGAGGCGGGAGACGATGAGGTAGTAGTCGTTGTGGACGGCGGCGGGGCGAAAGCGGGAGGTATCCAGTGGCGGGTGGATGACGACTGAGTCGCGACTGTAGTAGCGGCGGATGCGGGTCTGGACTTCGGTGGAGATGGCGACGAAGTGGTCCACCCGCTGGGCGGCCTGGTAGTCCCAGCGGCGAAGGCGCCCAATGATGGGGCGCAGCGCAGTCTTGAGGGCCGGCGGAAGCGCCTCCCGGGCGGCGTAGGCCTCGAAGTCCCACACGTAGCGGGTGGGAGTCAGGCAGTAGCAGATGTGGACTGCCTTTCCCGTGCAGACCCCGTGGCAGAAGCCGGACTTATTGCTCAGCACGAGGTCGTAGCCGGAGAGGTCGAGCCGGGCGAAGGCCAGAGGGTAAAGGGGCAGGTAGGGCTGATGGTGGCGGTAGATGCCCGGCAGGTGGTCCATCCAGGTGGTGTGGATGTCCCAGGTGCGGTAGGCCGCGGGCATCCCCTCGCGCCAGTACATCGAGGTGTAGATGGGGGCGCGGGGGAACATCTCCACGAGCGTCGCCAGGACGTCCTCCGCGCCGCCAATCTGATTGAGCCAGTCGTGGACCAAAGCCAGACGCACGTTTTCACTCTGTCTTATGGGAGCCAGCAATCTTGCAGGAAATCCTCTGTCAGCGGGATGAAACGATCGCAGGTCTGGCGCAACAGCCTTGACTGTCCAGTCCGCCCCATCGCGTTCTCGACGTGCTTGCCCAAATCCTGGACTGCTTCTACAGCGGTTGCGAAGTCAGCATCTCCGCTCACCAGAATAGCAATATCGTACACGTCTCGGTATGCCAGTTGAAGCATGTCTACCGCAATGGCGACGTCTACGCCTTTTTCCACGACAGTGTTTCCCCGTGGTTCGAGATGCCCCAGTTTCAACGTCAGATAGGGGACATCTCTCAGTTTGTCGAAAAAGCGTTGTTGGCTCTTCGCCATCTCAGGGTGGTCCTGGGCGCGAACAGGAGCGTTGTAATAGTAGGTACGGACGAGGTGGCGGCCGGCGCAGAGTCGCCTCGCAAATTTCTCGAAGTCCAGGCTGATATGTCCAAAATCTCCCTTCAAGCAGTGGTAGAGGTTACTGCCATCAATGAAAATTGCGACGCGCTCAGCCATGTGCTCCTCCTGATATATGTGACAAGGGGCTGACAAATGCAGCCCCTTGGGGGTAATTACCCGCCTCTGCCGGGCAAGAGCGGGGAGTTAATTCTGTTCACAATGATACTACGAGAACTCAGATTTGTCAAGCATTCCGACCACTCCCGCACTGGCCGCCAACTCATCCGGTGGATGGGCGAAGGCCCCAGGCGGGCCAGCGCGGCCCGGTGTTGCGGGGTGCCGTACCCCTTGTGGCGGGCGAAGCCGTAGCCGGGGAAGTCCTCGTCCAACGCGACCATCAGCCGGTCGCGGGTTACCTTGGCGACGATGCTGGCGGCAGCGACGCTCAGGCAATGGATGTCCGCCTTTGGGAGCGCCCGCTGGGGCAGTGTCAGATCTGGCAGCCGTACGTAGTCTACTAAGAGCGCGTCCACCTGTCCGTCCAGCCCATCCACGGCGCGGGCCATCGCCCACCGCGTGGCCGGCACGATCCCCGCCTCATCCACCTCTACCGGGGTGGCCCAGCCCACTCCCACGGCCCCGGCCACTTTCAGAATGCGCGGCAGAAGCGCCTCCCGCCGCGCCGGACTCAGTTGCTTGGAGTCGCGCACGCCGGTCAGCAGGTCGAGCAGGTCGGGCCGGTCGAGCGGGAGCACCACCGCCGCCGCGCAGACCGGCCCGGCCCACGCGCCGCGCCCTGCTTCGTCCAGGCCAGCCACGTGGGCGTAGCCGGTGGCGCGCAGGGCAGATTCCTCGGAGAGATCAGGGAGCAGACGAGTGGTCATTGGGTTGGTTAGGTGGGGCGGTCGTAGAGGCCGGTGCGCCCGTTGTGCCGGATGCGCAGTACCTCTATCAGCATGTTCAACGAGTCCCGTATTGGGCTCACTCGGCTGCCCTCGCCGTAGTACCAGTGAATGGGCACCTCGACAATGTGGTAGCCCCGCCGCTGGGCAACGTGAAGAAGCTCCACGTCGAAGGCCCAGCCGTCAATTGTCTGTGCAGCGAATAGATCACGGGCCACGTCGCACTGGAAGGATTTGAAGCCACACTGTGTGTCCTGAATGCCGGGCACGGCCAGGAGGCGGACGATGAGGTTGAATACTCGCCCCATCAAGTGGCGGTACCAGGGCTCGTCGTAGCGCACTGCGTCGGAGGCTTCGCGGGAGGCGATAGCGACGTCGTACTCGCCCAGCGTGGAAGGCAGAAACTTGCTGAGTTCCTCGATGGGCATTGCCAGGTCGGCGTCGCAGATGAAAAGGTATTCTCCGCGGCCTTTGGACATGCCCTTGCGCACGGCTGCTCCCTTGCCGCGTATCGGCTGGGAGAGCACCGTGACGCACGGGTGCCGGGCGGCGAACTCACGCGCAATCTCCGCCGTGCGGTCGGTGCTGCCGTTGTCAACCACCAGGATCTCAAGCGGCACGTCCTGTGCCTCGACGAAGGCGATAACCTGCGGCAGCGTCGTCGGCAGGCGGCGTCCTTCGTTGTAAGCTGGGATGATGATGGAAAGTAGTGGTGTCTGGTTAATGTTCAACCTCTGAAGTGCGTTCTTCTGGCTCGCCCTCGGCCACCTGCGGGGCCGGAACGCGCTCGACGGCGGGGTAGACGAACTCCGGCTCCTGTCCGACGACGTAGTGCTCGTAGATGGCGGTGATGATCTCGGGCAGCGTGGCGTCGGTGAGGCCCAGGTCGGGCACGTCGTAGCGGCCGGGGACGGGGTGTGCTTCCAGCAGTTCCATCAGACGCGGATAGTCCTGCGCCAGGTCGCTCCCCTCGTTGCTGAAGCCGACCAATTGACCAGTGTGCCGGTCCCGCAGAAGTTGCAGCCGGAATTCGTAGAGTTCATCTTCGGCGATGTCCACTGGCCAGCGTTCACCAGGCAACAGGTCGAAGGTGCCCCACGGATTGTAGTAGTGCAATATGAGCAGTTTCCCCATTGTTCTATCCAGATGGACGGGGGTGAAAACTGGATACCCACCAGCGTTCACCCTCTAACTGTTGAACTACCACGCGCAGCCGATATTGCCCGCCCTCAGGAGAAAGAAACTGGCGACGGCTCTCATAGATGATATGTCCGATCTCCCAAACGACGACCCGTCCACGTCTCAAGATTGAGGGTATCAGAGCCAGATGTTCAAGCACCCATTCCTCGCCTCGACGAATGCGCCTGAGCATGATGTGATTTACCTCGTACTCTGCGTAGTAGTACACCCGTCGCCCGCCCTGATCCACAACGCTGTAGGCGACGGTCATCTCCTGGCCGCGCACCCAGTGGGTCGCCCCGGCCTCGTCGTAGTCGGCATTGCGGGGCGGCGGCGGCAACTCACACCCCTCGTTGACCAGGTACCCGGCGATACGTGCTTGCCGTTCGTGGACGTCTTCAGGAGCAGCAAGCCAGGCGATGAGGTCAGGCGTCATTGCTGTGCGTCCCCAATCCGCATGATACCCGCTTCAGGGACTTTCGTCAACTCCGGCCAGGATACGTTCCAGGTACGATCGGTCAACTGTTCGACTACGTTGCACCGCTCGCCGCTTACGGAGCATCTTGGGGATGCCCAACAGTCCCGCCAATTGACCGCGCAGGCGGGCCTGTGCCGCTGACCCCCGCCAGGCCCGCAGCGCCTCGGCGGTGATGCCCAGTTGCGCCCGCAGGATTGCCCGCCAGTGAGACCGCCAGAGATCGCTGGGGTAGTCCTTGGCCAGCAGGTAGATGAAGTTGCGCCCGTCGTAGAAACTGGCGGTCGTTCCTCCGCCGGTGGCGCTCAACTTGTGATAGACGACGGCGCGAGGGGCATAGACACACCACCAGCCGGCCAACTGCGCCCGCCAGGCCAGGTCCATGTCCTCGCAAGAGTAGAAGAAGTCCTCGTCCAGCAAGCCCACCTGATCCAGCATAGCTTTCCTATAGGCCGCGCTCCCTCCGCAGGCGCTGAAGACGTGTTCTTCGTGGTCGTACTGCCCCTCGTCTTTCTGCCACACCCCTCGATTGCCGGGGATGCCGTCCACGCGGTAGAAATCGCCCGCCGTGTGGAAAGTATCGCGCCGGTCAAAGAGGAGCATCCTGGAGGCAACGATTCCCGCTTCGGGGTGCCGCTGGAAGGCGGCCACGACCTCTTCCAGCCAATGGGAGTCGGCCTCGGTGTCGTTGTTCAGGAGGACGACGAACTCTCCCTGCGCGGTCCGCATCCCGGCGTTGCACGCCCCGGTGAAGCCCCGATTCTCCCCCAGCGGTAGCACACGCACCCACGCGTAGTCGCGGGCCAGGAATTCAAGCGAGCCGTCGGTGGAGCCGTTGTCGGCGACGATGACCTCGACGCGGGAGTAGGTCTGGCGGCGCAGGCTCTCCAGGCAGGTGGGGAGGTGGTGCGCGCCGTTCCAATTAGGAATGATAACGGAGACTAGAGGCTGGTCGCTCGTTGGTGGGCACTGCATGCTGGATACTGAAGGCTCAGCATTTGGTGCTTGTTGGTCCTCACTTGTCGGGCTGAAAAGGCGCATCAGATCCTCACTGTACCGGCCATTAGGGGGTTGCTACGGCCAAAGTCTACGTGCGATCATCGGCTACGTTCTTTCTCAGCAATTCCCGGTATGATCAGACCTGACAGGTTTTTACCCAAGACTTGCTATTCAACACAGTTGCCGAGTGACAAACGGGGCCTCAAGTGACGAAATTTGTGAAAACCTGTCAGGTCTTGACGCCAAAACGGGAATTGCTGGTTCTTTCTTGATTGATGATCACAGTGTCTAGAGGCAAAGCTGGGTGCTCAACACGGATTCCCTTCGCGGGCTCCCTTATGGGCCCGGAAGGGAGTTCTGCTTTCACCCGGGCGATCAAATGTACCGCGTCTGGCTCCGACCGGGTTCAGGATTTGAGAAACTCCTCCAAAGCGTCCTGCCAGGAACGCAACTCGATCCCCAGTGCTGCTGCGGCGGTGTTGGCCAATGGTGCGAAGCAGGGTGGGGTGGAGGCGCGTTGGAAATCGGCCAGGGTGATGGGCTCGACGGGCACGTGTTCCCGTCCGCTGATGCGCAGGATCTCGCGGGTGAAGTCGTAGCGGGAACAGTAACCGGCGTTGGTCAGGTGGTAGACCCCGTAAGCGTCGGTGTGGATGAGGGCGGCAAGGGCATCTGCCAGATCCGGCGCGTAGGTGGGGTTACCCACTTCGTCGGTCACTACCTGTAATGCGCCTCGCTCGTCGGCCAATTGGATGATGCGATGAGGGTTGCTGAAGTTGCGCCCACCGGGGGCATACAGCCACGCGGTACGGGCGATGTAGAAACGGGTGAGCAGGTGGCGCACAAACCACTCCCCAGCCGCCTTCGACCGGGCGTAGGGGTTGATGGGGTGGGGCGGGTCCCACTCCTGGTAGGGCTCTGTGGCCTTGCCGTCGAAGACCTCGTTGGTGCTGACGTAGACCATCGCCGCGCCGCGGGATGCGCAGGCCAGGGCGACGTTTTGCGTGCCCAGCGCGTTGGCTCGGTAGGCGCGTTCTGGGTCGTGGGCGCAGCCGTCCACGTCGGTCCAGGCGGCGGCGTGGATCACCACGTCGGGGGCGAAGCTGGCGATGGCCGCGCCGATGGCTGCCCGGTCGGTGACGTCCAATTCCGGCAGGTCGCAGCCTGCCAGCGTGTGCTCGACCAATGCCGTGTAGAGCGCGCGGCCCAGTTGTCCTTTGTAGCCGGTAATAAAGACGCGCATAATGTCTCCTTCCAGTAGGGCGGTTTTGCTAACCGCCGTCATTCGCCGAATGCAGCATCGTTGATGTCGCGCAAAATCTCCGGTTCCACGTGCCCCCAACCAATCTCGTAATAGCCCTTCTCGACCCAATGCAAATAGCTCGAATAGGGCCAATCTTCGGGCTTTGTGACTAATCCGTGCTTGACTGCGTTCCAATGAATGTAATCGAAATGCCGATCCAGGTCCTTTTCATCGCGGATGATGTGGTCCCGAAACCGATGCTGCCAGAGGTTCAGAGAGCCTCCGATACTGTAGTGGTCTTTATATTCGAACGTGTAGCTCCGTTGTACCGACTGCAAAATGGAGGAGAAGTTCGCTTCGCCCGTCGGTCGCATGAGTAGGTGAATGTGGTCCGGTAGAAAGATATCAGCGAGGATCTTGAAAGGTTTGAACTCGCGTACCGCTCGCATCTTGTCGAAGAACATGTTCACATGGTGTGAGTGATCTAGGTCAAACAGAACCCGCCGATCTTTAGTTACGAGCGTGAGAAACACAATCGCATTCGGTACATAAAACCGTCGCACATTGCGCATCGTTCATCCTCCATTGTAGGGCGGTTTTGCTAACCGCCGTTTCTCTCCCTCGTCACACCGGTCGGATAGCAAATCCGACCTACATCGGACAGTCTTGCTAACCGCCACGGTCGGATAACGATCCGGCTATGTAGGGCGGTTTTGCTAACCGCCACTCTCATCCTATCGCCATGCGGGTCGGATAGCAAATCCGACCTACATCGGACAGTCTTGCTAACCGCCACGGTCGGATAACAATCCGGCTACGTAGGGCGGTTTTGCTAACCGCCACTCTCATCCTATCGCCATGCGGGTCGGATAGCAAATCCGACCTACATCGGACAGTCTTGCCAACCGCCACGGTCGGATAGCAAATCCGACCTACATCGGACAGTCTTGCTAACCGCCATAGTCGGATAGCAAATCCGGCTATGTAGGGCGGTTTTGCTAACCGCCACTCTCATCCTATCGCCATGCGGGTCGGATGGCAAATCCGACCTACATCAGCCGCTGGTTGCATTGTTCACGGTAGCCACAGGCCCGGCAGCGGCGGGGTTCATCGTGGTTGCGGGTCGCATCCCCGGCCGCCAGATCGGCCCGCATGTCCTCCAACGTCGCCAGCAACTCGTCTTCCAGTTCGGGCGTGTAGTCCACCTCAAAGGCATGGTCGGCGTATTTGACGATGCCGTAGGGAGGCCGTCGCCCGTAGCACTCCTCGACCAACAGACAGTAGGCCGCCAGTTGGAGAGTGTGCGAGGGGTAGGGTTGGGCTGGGGCACGGCGCGATTTGACCTCGACGGGGATGACGTCGGCTCCGTCGGCCACTAGGTAGTCGGGCTTGCCAGTGAGGCGGAGTGCGTGCGAGAAAAGCGGGCGCTCCAGCCGGCCCCATCCCCCCGTGTCGGTGTAGACCACGCGGCCCTGTGGTAGCCCGCTGCGGGCTCGCTCGCGCCGCGACAGATTGAGCAGCAGCAGGCCCAACGCCAACAGGATAAAGAACCACAGTGCCATAACCCAACCAACTAACCAACTAACCAACCAACTAACCAACTAACCAACCAACCAACTGACCAACCACACCACCCCGACCACTGCCGCCAGCAACAGCACGCCATACGCCAGACGGCTCAGCCAGAGCGAGGTTCTCACCCCCCGCCCGTGGCGCAGGTGGGCCGCTTCACCCGTCGCCATCTCCCGGACGTGGGCCGAGGGCATGCCCTGGATGCTTCCCAGCCACCAGGCATGGGCGCAGTAGACGTAACGCCCAATCTCGCTGGCGCGGATGACGCGGTCGTTACTCATCTACTCATCTACTCATTTGCTCATTTACTCATTTACTCATTTACCCATTTACTCACTGCTCTCCCCACTCCCCACGCGATCCTCAAACTCGTGCAAGGCACGGACCAGCCGGTCCTGGCGCAGGCTGTTGGTCAGGTCGCCTCGTGTGCGCTCCAGCACGCCGCGCAGTTGGTCCACGCGGCGGCGCAGCCCGCCGGTGATGGCGTCAGGGAAGTCGAAGGCGCCCAGCACGTCGTAGATCTCATCCATCGCTTGCAGCAGCCGTTCGGCCTCGGCGGTATCGCCGCGCCGCAGTTCGTCCAGGCAGCGGCGGCGCATCTCGCTGGCTGCCTCGCATAGCCCGTTCAGGTAGGCTGGATAGGTCACTCCCAGCGGTTCCGGCTCTGGGAGAGGAACGTCGCTGGCCAGCGCCAGCGTGGCATGCGCCTCGACCAATTCCTTCAGTGCGTCCTGGGTGTAGCCGGCATAGAGCAGGTCGGGGTAGGGCACGAGGGCCTCCCGGATGCCATCCGCGACCGCGTCAGCCTGGGCCAGCAGTTCGCGGGCTGTGTCCCACTCGTCGCGGTGGCTGGCGCGGATGGCAGTCGCGCACAAGCGGATCAACTCGCGAGAGCGGCGCAGCGCCTCGTCGCGGGTGTCGTTGTGGGCCTCGAAGTCGGCCCGGATGCGTTCGGCGATTGTCTCTAAGTGGCTCATGTTGCGCTCCGGTGGCAGGCTCACGTTGTTGGTGGCTGCGGCGGTCTGGCAGCGCCGAAGAATTGCTGTGCCAGTTTATCGGCGTCGGATGGCAGTTTGACCTCGCCAAACTGTGCCTCGTACTTCTCCAGGTTTTCGCTCAGCGCCCGAAGGAGCAGTTTGGCGTGCAGCGGGGTGGTGATGATGCGTGCGTAGACCTTGGCCTTGGGAGTGTTGGGCAGCACGCGGGCGAAGTCAACGATGATCTCGGAAGCCGAGTGAGTGATCAGGGCGAAGTTGGCGTAGATGGCGTCCAGGTCGGGCGGAACTTCGACGTTGATCTGCATCTGGCGACGGCGTGGAGTTTTCATAGAGTACACCTCCATAGGGATGACGCGGATTTCAGGACATCAGCGGATCATTTGTCTCCGTCCCATCGTACTACAAAAGGGATGGGCTGTCAAAATCGGGACGGGTAAAGGTAGACCGCCGCTGCAGGAGCGGCGGTCAAGGCCGTGCTGCTGGCGTGGTCCGGCTGTTGAGGCGGCCAGGTCTGCTTTCCATAGTGCAGGAGCAGGTTCGTAGAGGGCGCTTTGGCACCCCCAGAGCGCACCGAAGTGCGCATTACGAACTGGAAAGCGTCCTACTATGGGCCCTGGCCCCTCATCGTGGCGGGGCCAGGGGGTGAAGCGCGCAGCAGCAGTGATGCCGGAAGCTGGCCTAGAAGCAATACGATTCAGTTAGGGACAGGCCAGACTTCGGAAGTCTCAGAAGTGCCCCAGCCAACATATCTCTTGGGGCAATTTCAAGCCGATTTTGCCTTCAAAACCTCCGACGGAAGACTTCCGAAGTCTTATTCGGACCGTATTGGGCCTAGAAGGGAATTTCTTCCCCTTCTCCGGCAGGGGGTTCCTCGGGCGCACCGGGGGCCGCAGCAGGGGGCGCTTCGCCGCGCCCGCCCAGGAATTTGACCGTCAGCGCCGTTACCTCATACTGGGCACGGGCCACCCCGTCGTTGCCCGTCCAGATGCGCGGGCCGCCGGTGGCAGGGTCGGGTTTCAGCTGGCCCTCAATTAGAACTTGCCGTCCCTTCTGGAGATACTGGTTGCAGACTTCTGCCATGCGCCGCCAGGCGGTGACACGGAACCAGGTAGTCTCCTTTTGCTGCTCTCCGCTTTGATCCGTCCAGACGCGATTGGTGGCCACTGAGAAGTTGGTGACCGGGGTGCCACTGGGGGTGTAACGCATCTCCGGGTCCCGGCCCAGGTTGCCGGCGATGATGATCTTGTGGTACATTATGACCTCCTTTGTGAATGGCTATCGGTCGAACATATGGCTATCTTACCCTGAAAGCCATGCAAAGTCAAATGCGAAGCCCCTGCCACAGGGCAGGGGCTTCGGATACATACATTGGACAGGGTTACCCCCATCCGCACAGCTTGCAGGCCTCAGCCAACTGCTACCTGCTAACGGCTGACGGCTAACGGCTAGCGGCTGACGGCCAACGGATTACACCCAACCGCGCAGTTTGCAGGCCTCAGCCACGCGGCTCACGGCCACGATGTAGGCGCCCATGCGGTTGGGAACACCGTGCTTCTGCGCCGCGTCGTGCACGGCGTGGAAGGCGGCAGTCATCTTCTTGTCCAGCCGCTCGTGGACGGTCTCCTCGTCCCAGTAGTAGCCATAAGCGTTCTGCACCTGCTCGAAGTAGGAGACGGTGACCCCGCCAGCGTTGCACAAGAAGTCGGGGATTACGTATATGCCGCACTTGTGGAGGGCTTCATCTGCCTCGGGGGTGGTAGGGCCATTTGCCGCCTCCGCCAGGATCTTGACCCGGGGGCAAATTTGCTCGACTGTCTCCCCAGTGAGGACGTTCTCTATGGCGGCCGGGATGAGGACATCCACGTCTTGGCAAAGCCATGCATTGCCCCCCTGCACCTCGTATCCAGCTTCAACTGCGGCGTCTTTGTTTATCGTTCCATAGGGGTCGGCGATGGTCTGGAGGAAGTGAGGGTCTATTCCTCCCTCCTTCATGTAGGCATAAGAGGTACGATCCTTGTGATCCCAGCAGGAAACGCACGTAATCTGGCCGCCTAGCATATCAACGTAGTTGATGGCAGCGGATTGCGCTACGTTGCCGAAACCCTGGATTGAGGCGGTCGCCGTTGTGGAGTCAATGCCCAGGCACTTGAATGCTTCGCGGACGGTCACGATGACTCCGACGCCCGTGGCAGTGCCTCTGCCCGCTGACCCGCCCAAGGGCAACGGCTTTCCGGTAATCGCGCCGGGAACGTGGTGCCCTACGAGTGTCTCGTACTCGTCCAACATCCAGGACATGATCCTGGGGCTGGTGGCGACGTCCGGCGCGGGGATGTCCATGTCTGCGCCCAGGATGCGGCCGACCTGACGGATGTAGGCGCGGCTCAGTCGCTCCAGTTCCCGCTCTGACATCTCCTTGGGGTTGCAGATGATGCCACCCTTCCCGCCGCCCAGCGGGATGTCGGCCACAGCACACTTCCAGGTCATCCAAGCAGCCAGAGCGCGGACCGTGTCAATGGTTTCGCTGGGGTGGTAGCGAATGCCTCCCTTCGCCGGTCCACGGGAATCGTTGTACTGGATGCGGAAGCCGTGGAAGACCTTGACCGTGCCGTCGTCCATGCGCACCGGGAGCGTGACGTGCAGTTCGCGCAGCGGCCAGCGCAACAGTTCGTGCGTCGCTGAATCCAGGCCCATGATCTCAGCGGCCTGGTCCAACTGCTTCTGGGCGATGGCAAAGGGGTTTAGTTCTTCTGACATGTTTGTTCCTCCGTTCAGGTTGTGCAATCAGTTTGTAGATGGGCACAGGCCTCGGTGCGAGAACTTCGGCCTGCGCTGAGGTTTACGCCCTCACTGCCCTACCGGGCGACCACCAGGCAATCTTTTGGCTACCAACGTATCATAGTTCGACCCTGCACACCTCCTCACTTGTTCTGTACCTGACTACAGTATAGCCGCTCGCTCCAGACACGCCAGTTACAAAGGGCACGTTTTGGCTATGACAATCTTCGGGGCCAGCACCGGGTTTCTCGATGACTAGCCCCGTCGAGCCTCCAGTTGGGCCCGTAGTAACTCCCGCACCACCTGGGGGTTCGCCTTGCCTCGGGAGGCCTTCATCACCTGCCCCATCAGCCAGCCGAGCAACTGTACTCTGCCGCCCAGGTACTGGCCCACCTGCTCTGGATTTTCCTCCAGCACCTGCGCGACTATCCTCTCCAGCGCCGCCGCGTCGGAGATTTGCGCCAACCCGCGCTCCTCCACAATCTGGTTGGCGCCCCGGCCGCTGGCGAACATCTCCTCCAGCACCTCCTTGCCTGTGCGGAGGTTGATGGCGCCGTCCTCGACCAGCCCGATTAGTTCCACCAACGCCTGGGGCGAGACCTCCACCGCGCCGATCTCCTGACCGGTCTCCTTCATGTGCCGGAACAATTCGCCGGTGACCCAGTTGGCGACCGTCTTGGGGTCGGCTTTGTTGACTGCGGAGGCGATGGCGGCCTCGTAGTAATCGGCCACATCCCTGTCGGCGACGAGTACGTCGGCGTCGTAGGCGCTGAGGCCGTAATCGGTGATGAAGCGGGCTCGCTTGGCGTCGGGCAGCTCCGGCAGTTGGGCCCGCAACTCCTCCACCCACTCGCGGCTGATCTCCAGGATCGGGAGGTCGGGCTCAGGGAAATAGCGGTAATCGTCGGCATATTCCTTGCTCCGCTGAGGCACGGTGACCTCTCGCGTCTCGTCCCAGCCCATCGTCTGTTGGATGACCGTGCCGCCGGCCTCCAGCGTCGCAATCTGTTGCTCAATCTCGTAGGCCACCGAGCGGGCCAGGGCGCGGAAGGAGTTGAGGTTCTTGATCTCGTGACGCGGGTTCATCTCGTCGCAGCCCACGGGGCGCACGCTGACGTTGGCCTCGAAGCGCATCACGCCCCTCTCCATATTCCCTGAGTTGACGCCCAGGTAGACGAGGATAGAACGCAGTTTGGTCGCGTAAGCCCGTACCTCCTCGACGGAGCGCATATCGGGCTCGCTGACTATCTCCAACAGCGGCACGCCGGCGCGGTTGAGATCCACCAGGCTGACGGTGCCCACGTGGTACAATTTGCCGGCGTCCTCCTCCAGGTGAGCACGGTTGATGCGGATGCGCTTGGTGCCCACCCCAGTCTTGATTTCTGGCTCGATATCCAGGTAGCCATTCACCGTCAGCGGCGGGAATACTGGGGTGTACTGGGAGATCTGGTAGCCCTTGGGCAGGTCGGGGTAGAAGTATGACTTGCGGGCGAAGCGGGTGAGGGGGGGGGCATCGCAGCGAAGCGCCAGTCCGGTCATAATGGCGATCTCGACCGCACGCCGGTTGATGACTGGCAGTGTCCCGGGCATCGCCGTGCAGACCGGGCAGACGTAGGTGTTGGGGGGCAAATCGCCGGTATCCTCCACCACCGGGCAGGAGCAGAACATTTTGGACGCGGTGTGAATCTGGGCGTGGACTTCCAGGCCGATGACAGGTTCGTATTCCATTCAGGTTCTTCGCATCTGTCCTCTATGCTGGCACGGTCTCAAATTGAAAAACACGCAGTTGCTCTGGAGCCGTGCGTGTACTTAAGGCAAGAAACTCAACGCCGACGACATGACCGTCCTCGTTGAAGTCAAGAATCACGCCTGGCCTCACTTCTTCCGATTCAACAACTGGCGACTCATCCAATCGAAAATACAGAGCATCGTTTTCTTTGTCCACTTTCAGTCTCATTCTTGCCTCCCCAGGCGGCGATCAAAGAAGAGCGTGACCACTCGCTTTGGTGTCACGTGGTGGTTGACAATCACTCGCAAGAAACGCCCGCCGTGTTCAGGGATAGCCTTGATGTAGTGCATATTGTTGTCAGTTCCAATTTCGGCATGGTCAGGAGCATCTATGACGTGCCACATCCATTCTTCTGGAATATCTCGCTCGCGCAGCATGTCTTTTGCGTGTCCTGAAGGTACGATATTGCGCATTTCCTCTCCCATATTATACCGCATTTCGCACCCTGCGCCACAGAACACGAGTCCTTCCACACCTCAATTTACCAATCTCCTTCCTCCCCTTAGATAAATGCGCACCACCCGTGGCAACAGGCTGGTGGTCACCTCGTAGTTGATCGTCTCAGCCCAGCGGGCGACCTCCTCGGCTGGGATGTGTCCCTCTCCCTGTCGTCCTATCAGCACCACCTCGTCGTGCAACTGGACGCCGGGGATGTGGCTCACGTCTACGACGAACTGGTCCATACACACGCGCCCGACGATAGGGGCCCGCCGCCCGTGGATCAGCACCGCGCCCCGGTTGGAGAGGATGCGGTGGTAGCCGTCGCCGTAGCCGACGGGGACGAGCGCCACGCGCGTGGGTTTGTCGGTGATGTACGTCCGACCGTAACTGATGCTGGCCCCGGCGGGCAGCGTGCGCACGCGAGCCACGCGGCTCTTGAGGCTTAGGGCCGGGTGCAGTGGAATGGCTGGCTCCACCTCGTCTGAGGGGCGCAGTCCATACAGAGCGATACCGCAGCGTATCATGTCCAACGCCATCTCCGGCAGGTCGAGCGTGGTAGCGCTGTTGGACACGTGTTTGAGGGGGAAGGTGAAGCCCGCCGCCTCTAATTGCTTCACCACGTCCATGTAGATGCTGAACTGGTGGCGGGTGAAGGACTTGTCGGCCAGGTCGGCTACAGCGTGGTGGGTGTACAACCCCTCCAACACCAGGCCCGGCAGCCCGCTCAGGAAGCGCACGAAATTGAGCACCTCGCCGGGTAGGAGGCCGTAGCGGCCCATACCGGTGTCCACTTTGACGTGTACGGGCAGCGGTTTGCCCCCGGCCACAGCCGCCGCCGACAGCGATTCGGCCTGGGGCTGGCTGTTTACCGTGGGGGTCAGGTCCCAGCGCACGACGCGCTCCGACTCGGCGGGCAGAGTGTAGCCCATGATAAGGATGGGGGCGGTGATGCCTGCCTGGCGCAGTTGCACGCCCTCCAGGGTACGGTGCACCGCCAGACGGGTCGCGCCGCCCTCCAGCGCCGCCCGCGCCACCGGCACTGCCCCGTGGCCGTAAGCGTTGGCCTTGACTGTGACCATTAGCTCCGCTTCTCCCCCGGCGCGGGCCTTCAGACTGGTGGCGTTGAAGGCGATGGCGTCCAGGTCAATCTCCGCCCAGGTCAGAACATTGTCCAACTTCACGTTTGCCCTCCTGAAGAACGCGGATTGGCAGGATTAACGGATCAAGAAGCAAAGGACATCCTATGCAAAAGCCCCCTGCGTCCAAAACGAGGGGGCCATCCCTTGCAAACTTGCCCACTTGCAAACTTGCAACTCACCCGCCCAGGTAAGCCTTCTTCACCTCTGGATTGGCGGCCAGTTCCGCCGATGCCCCTTCCAAGACGACATTTCCCGTTTCCAGGACGTAAGCCCGCTGAGCGAATTGTAGTGCCATACGAGCGTTCTGCTCCACGAGAAGAATCGTTGTTCCCTCCTGATTGATCTCCTTCAACACCTTGAATACGTCTGCCATCAACAGAGGGGCCAATCCCATGGAAGGCTCATCCAGGAGCATCACTTTTCTTCCGCTCATAAACGCCCGGCCAACAGCCAGCATCTGCTGTTCACCCCCGCTCAGCGTCCCGGCCTTCTGGGTCTTCCTTTCAGCCAGTCGTGGGAAGAGGGAGAACACCCGCTCAAGGTCCTGCCCGATATCTCTGCCATTCTTGCGGGCAAAGGTGGCCAAGCGCAGATTCTCCATAACAGTCAGGTTGCCGAACAGGCGCCTTCCCTCGGGGACGTGGGAGATACCAAGTTCGCTGACCACCTTGTCGGCACGATACTTGAGCAGATCTCCTCCCTTGTAGGTCATCTTGGTTCCCGCTTCGACGGGGATCAGACGGGATATCGCTTTCAGCGTGGTGCTCTTGCCGGCCCCGTTAGCCCCGATCATGCACACAATCTCCCCTTCATCTACCTGAAAACTAATGCCATGGAGGGCCCTGATCCCTCCATAGGAAACTCTTAGATTCTCCACCGACAACAGCATCAGGCCACCTCCTCTTTGCCCAGATAGGCATCAATCACCCTGGGGTTGTTTCGTATTTCCTCTGGCGTGCCCTCCGCTATTAACTCCCCGAAGCTTATGGTCTGAATAGTCTCGCAGAGGTCCATAACCACTCTCATCCTGTGCTCGATGAGTAAAATGGCCGGTCCTAACTCGTCTCGTATCTGTCGGATGACCTCCATCATCTCTACCATCTCTTCTGGATTCATCCCTGCGGTGGGCTCGTCCAGGAGTAACAGGTTGGGTTCAGAAGCCATCGCCCTGGCCATCTCCACTTTTCTCTGGACACCGTAGGGAAGATTGGTCACTATTTCGTCCGCGTAGTGGCTGATCCCCAACATCTCCAGGAGTTCATAGGCTACCTTTTCACTCTCGGCTTCTTCCCTGTGACGCCTGCCCGTCCCGAGAAAGGCTCCAACCAACCCGTAGTGGAGTTTCGAATAACGGGCCAGCCTCACGTGATCGAGGACGGTCATATGTCTCCATAGGCGCAGGTTTTGGAAAGTCCTGCAGATGCCCATGGCGGCGATATCGTAGGGTTGAAGCCCTACCAGATTCTTGCCCTCCAAGAGGACTTCTCCCTCGGTGGGTCTGTAGATGCCCGTGATGAGGTTGAAGATGGTGGTCTTCCCCGCTCCGTTGGGCCCGATCAGCCCTCGCAACTGGCCTTTATCTATCCCCAGTTGGTAGTTGTAAACGGCCCGCAAACCACCGAAGTAATGGGTCATGTCATTGACTTGCAGCAGGGGCATATCTCACCTCTCTTCCTCTGGTTCTTGTCGGGGCTTCAGGAGATCCTCGATATTGACTTCCGTGAAAGCGATCAGGCCCGTTGGACGCAGGATCATGAGCACGATGAGTAGCACAGGGATCACGATCCACTTGAAGAGCTGCAAAGGACGCAGTACCTCCATCAGGAGCTGGATGCCAAACGCGCCAGCGATGGAACCGATGACCGAGTTCAACCCACCCAGATAGACCATCGCCAGCACCTCGCTGAGTTTCTTTACGTCAAAGGTGCCTGGGTTGATATAGCCCATCACGTGGGCGAAGAGCCCCCCCGCGACTCCGGCCCAGAAGGCAGCGAAGAGGAAGGTCGCCATCTTTGTGCGACGGGTGTTGATAGTCATGGCACCGGCCGCGGTTTCGTCATCTCGTACCGCGCAGGCCGCCTTACCAATCGTAGAACGCGTGAAGTTGTAGATCGTCCACACGCAGATCGCCATCCAAGCAAACACGGTGGGTAGATTGGCCCACTTGGGCTGGTTCATGAGGCCGCGAGGGCCCCCGATGATTTCCAGATTCTCGATCACGCTCTTGACGATGAACATGAACGCCAGGGAAATGATGGCCAGATAATCACCCCTGGTCCGGAAAGAGGGGACGGCCACCACCAGGGCTCCCACAGCGGCCACCAGCCCGCCGCCGATCAGCGCGAGGGGGAACAAGAATGGCCCTAGTGCGGGGGGCAAAAGTGGAGCCCCGAAGACGTCGTCATTGACGAAAAACAAGACGGTCAAGGTCGAAGCGGCATAGGCCCCCAGCGCCATGAACCCAGGGTGAGAGCAGGAGAACTCCCCCATATAGCCATTCACCAGGTTCAGGCTGAGGGTGAGAATGACGGATATGAAAATAAAGCTCAGAAAGAGTATGCGGTAGGCACTGATGGCTCCCCACAAGTGCAGTGTGGCATAGAGCAACCCCAGGTGAACGACCAGCGAGACCCAGAGTGGGAATCTCTTGAGGAGCAGTCCGGCCAGCCTGTTGGCCAGGGAAGCGCTCAAGCGGGCCACGATCAAGGCCGGCAGAAGGTAGACCAGGAGGACGTAAGCCACTGCACTGGGGATCAGCGCGGGCTTGGTCAGCATGATCCGCAGGCCGAACAAGCCGGGGATGCCGGGCAGTCCGAGCGCTCGAGCCAAGGGGTGGCCCACGGCGTGCTCGATCACTATTGCAATCAAGGCCCCCAAGAGCCAGCCCAGCAGAGGGATTGGGGCTAACTGCGACCGGAACCTGGTGAAAAACGTGCTTCTGGCTCTCGCTTCCGTGGGCTGTACAGTAGTACTCCCTCGCACTTCCATCTCAAGTTTCTCCTTTTGGTCATACATGTCAGCACCTCGTGGCAACCTCGGATCACAGCCTGAGCTGGGCGCTGTAAGGCTCACCGAAGAAACCATGCGGCCTGAAGGTCAAAATGATAAGGATGATCGAGTAGGCGATCACATCGCGCAGTGTAGAGGGAAAGATCGCAGCCACAAATATCTCGATGAACCCCAACAGGAAGCCAGCCAGCGCCGCTCCCAGGATCGAGCCTCTTCCCCCCAGGATCGCAGCTACGAAGGCCTTCCACCCGATCAACAGGCCCATGTAGGGCTCAAGGACGGGATAGGCGATGCCAAAGAAGATACCTGCTGCGGCGGCCAGGGCTGAACCGAGGCCGAACGTCAGCGCCGCAATCGTGTTCAGCGGCACCCCCATCAGGGGGACGACGACGAAGTCGTAGGCCATGGCCCGCATCGCCATGCCCCACTTGGTCCTGCGCACGAACTGGTGCAAAGCGAACGTGAGCAACAGGGACAGGAAGACGATCATGATCTTGGTGTTGGTCACTGTGACCGGACCGAGCTGATAGGTCTGCGTCTCAATCAGGATGGGGAACTTCCGTCGCTGGGCACCCAATAGAGCCAGGTTGCCTGTCTCCAGGACGATCCCTATCATCAGACCGGTGATCGCAGCCGAGGCGCGAGGGGCTCCTCGCAGCGGTCTGTACCCCACCCTTTCGACGAGCATCCCCACGAAGGATGTCAGAAACATGGAGATGATGATGGTCAACGCCAGGATCAACCAGCCGGGTAGGGCAATGATCCCCAGCGAGGCAAAGGCTACCAGTCCACTCGAGACGAAAAACCCGATGTAGGCTCCGACCATAAAGATGTCGCCGTGAGTAAAGTTGAAAAGCATCAGGACACCGTAGACCATAGAGTAGCCCAGGGCGATCAAAGCGTAGAAGGAACCCCATTGTAAAGCGTTAAACAGGTGTTGAAAAAACGTGGCTAGAGTCACCTGCGTGCCTCCTCTCTCAGAATGAGGGACTAGAAGCCAGGGACCAGGTATCAAAAACTACGTGACCCAGCCCCTGGCAACTAGCCCCTTGAAAGGCTATGGACAAGCCGACTTGTAGAACTCGAATTCGTGAGCTTCGTTGATCTTGACGATGACCGCGCACTTGATGGGGTCACCCTCCTCAGTGAAGGTCATCCTGCCCGTGATCCCGTCGAAGTCCTTGATCTTGGCCAAGGCATCACGGATGCACTTGCGATCCACCGCCAGGTCACCAGTGAGATTGCCGCAATCTTGGATGGCCTGCTGTACGAGCAGCGCCGTGTCCCAGGTCAAGGCCGCCACATCATCCGGGACATAGCCATACTTCTCAGTGTAGCGGTCAATGAACTCCTTGGTGGCGCCCTTGGCTCCGGCGGCGGCGTAGTGAGTTGAGAAGTAGTACCCTACACAGTCGTCGCCGCAGAGCGGCATCAGTTCTGCCGAGCCCCAACTGTCACTGCCCATGATGGGGAAGGTCAGCCCCAGTTCATGGGCCTGCTTCGCAATCAGGGGAACCTCGTCGTAGTATTGGGGGGTGAAGAGGAACTCTGCGCCTGAGTTCTTGATCTTGGTCAACTGGGCGCTAAAGTCCCGGTCCTTGGTGGTGAAGGTCTCGAAGGCCACCACCGAGCCAGCGCCGTGAATCTCCTCCCAGGCCATCTTGAAGAACTCGGCCAACCCCTTGGGGTAGTCGCTGGCTACATCGTAGAGCACCGCTGCCTTGGTGAATCCGAATTCCTCAGTCACAAAGTTGGCCACTACTGGCCCCTGGAAGGGGTCGAGGAAGCAGCCGCGGAAGACCCACGGCCGATCCTGGGTGGTTCTGGGGTTGGTCGACCAGGGGCTGACCATCGGCGTCTCGTTGGCGTCCGCGACCTCCCCGGTGGGGATGGCCTGCTTACTGGCATAAGCGCCGATGATCGCCAGTACCTCATCCTCCACGATCAGTTTTGTCGCCGCAGCAGCGGCGGACTCGCCCTTGGACTCGTTGTCCTCGTGGATTACTTCGACCTGGTACTTCACTCCACCGACATCCAGGCCACCTGCTGCCTCAATGTCCTCGAGCCACATCTCCAGGGAATACTTGGCTCCCTCCCCTACCTTGGGGATGTCGCCGGTGAGAGGGGCGACGTCGCCGATCTTGATCACACCGTCGTAGGGTGCCCCACCGCCTCCCCCGCACCCTGCAACGAGGACGATCACAAAAGTCAGTGCCATACCTAGACTTACGATCTTCTTAGTCATTTTGTTCCTCCTCCTTAACTGATGGTTGCCGGAAACGATTGTCAGAAGTCGGTCGTCATGTGTTATTTCCCTCTCCCACCTCCTTTCGCCTGTTCACCAGGGCCTTGAACGGACTAGGTTCTGGCAAACCAGCACTCATCAGGATCAGCCAAGGCCCCATGAGGTCAATAAAAACTGTTCGCTCTTGTTAGTTATCTCTCGACGTACTGCCCACACTCGCGGTTTTTGGAAAATGATGCTTCAAAGTACGGAGATGATGCTGAGCGATGCCGTCAAGTTGCCCTAACAAGAGCGAATTTTACACCCAAGTAAATTGTACTCTGATTTCCAGAGGATGTCAAATGAAACCCAGCCAGCACGATAGGTGTTCCCGTGGGAAGCCTTGTTTGACAGATTGAACAGTTGTTCATACAATGCAGTACATTTGCCAGGTCCGCCTGAGGCGATGTAGGATGCTGGCGTCCATGGAATGACAAACCTCTTCCCGTTGCTCAGTATAGCCATGACTAACCATCTCCGAACCCCAGCCGCCTTGATAGGGACGATCCTGATTATAGTCGCGCTGGCTGGCATCGCTAGACTCCTTTGGGGTCTTCTCCCCATTGGAGTGCCTCCTTCGGACATGGTCTTGGTCCCCGCCGGTGAATTCATCATGGGTGACCAGGAAGGCAACCCAGATGAGTGGCCAGCAAGGAGAGTGTACCTGGAGGCCTTTTACATTGACCGATACCCAGTCACCAATGCGCAGTACGTCCAGTTTCTCAACGCTGTGGGAGGCCCGGCTGGTCAATGCGGAGGCCATGTCTGCCTGGATACCCAAGCGGAGAACCCAGACAGCCGCATGCTGTACCGGCAAAGGCGCTACGTGGTAGAGGCAGGGTACGAGCAGCACCCGGTGACCGGCGTGAGTTGGTACGGAGCACAGGCTTACTGCCAATACTATGGCAGGCGGCTGCCCACCGAGGCGGAATGGGAGAAGGCGACGCGGGGGACCGATGGGCGGGCCTACCCGTGGGGCGACAGATTTGATCCTCATAGGCTAAACTCCGACTATCGGATAGGCGATACCACCCCCGTGGGAGACTACCCGGCTGGGGTCAGCCCCTATGGGGCTTATGACATGGCCGGCAACGTATGGGAGTGGGTGGCCGATTGGTACAGGGCCTACCCTGGGAGCCACTACCAATCCCCGTTTTGCGGTGAAAAGTACAAGGTGGTGCGAGGCGGTTCCTGGAACCACCCTGACGGCGACGCCCGCACCACCCGCCGAGACATCGCCCACCCCGCTCGCTGCATCCACGTGGTGGGTTTTCGCTGCGCCCGCGAGCCATAAGTAGCAGATGGTTGTTCACAAACCCCTCGATGAACTTTCCGTGGAAAGTGACGGGATACCCAGGCCAGCCGCGCGCAGCAGGGCTTCGGACATCTGCCGCGCCCGCAAGGCTAGAAGTGAGCGGGCCTGATCCATTGGCCAGTTCTGTCTCCACACCATGATCTCCCGCTGCATCGCCGCTAGGTCGGGATGGGCCGCCGGAGGGGTATGGGGAGCACTCCACTCGATCAGCAGTGCAGTTTCTCTCAAAAGGTTGGTGACAAGAGGGTCGTACTCGGGGCGGGAACAGCGGGATGAGAGTCGGGCTAGAGTGGAGGCCAGGTTCCCCAACTGCTGGGGCCAGGCCATCCGTTCATACCGCTCCCGAAATGATTGTTGGTTCATCCTTGTCCCTCCATCAGCCGTCGCACAACGGTTTCTACCTGTGTCCGCAAGCCTGGATTCTGAATCTCCATCCCATAGTTCTGCTGCCGGGGACGGATGTTGATCAACGCCTCGAATCCCACTTCTCCAGTATTAGGATACCAGTCTGCTCCCCAGATGTCTTCCTGTCGACTTCCATCCTTCAGGAGAACTTGCTCACAGTCGGCGTGCAACTCCCCACCGCCAGCCAAGATACCTCTCTCTACGTCCACGGCCAGTTTGATCAGCAGTCTTTCAAAAACCTCTGACATTTCGGTAATCTGTTCCGGTGTAACGGACTCTCGGATGATGTGCATCATATCTTTTCTTTACGCCTCCGCGTGCTGCTGGAAGCGGGCAAGATGCTCCCGATTGTGCTCCCTACCCGTGCCTTCGCACGAACCGGTGCAGCCGCTCTAGCGCCTCCTCGATCTTTTCGTAGGCCGTGGCGTAGGAGCAGCGCACGTAACCCCGTCCGGCCTCTCCGAAGGCACCGCCTGGGACCACCGCTACCCGCTCCTCGTGCAGCAGAGTCTCGGCGAACTCGTTCTCGTCCATCCCTGTGATCTCGATGGAGGGGAAGGCGTAGAACGCGCCCTGGGGCTCGAAACACTTCAGGCCAATCTCGTTCAACCCGTCCACGATGAGTCGCCGCCGGCGGTCGTACTCGGCTGCCATCTCCTGCACGTAGGACTCCCCTTCACGCAGTGCTGCCAGTGCCGCGTATTGACTGACGGTCGGCGCGCTCATAATCGTGTACTGATGCACCTTGCGCATCATCCCCAGAATCTCAGCCGGGGCGGCGATGTAGCCAATGCGCCAGCCGGTCATGGCGTAGGACTTGGAGAAGCCCTGCAGCAAGACGGTGCGACTGTACATCCCCGGCAGGCTGGGGAAGCAGACGTGCTTCATGCCATAGACCAGCCGGTCGTAGATCTCGTCGGAAATGACCAGCAGGTTGTGCTGCTTGGCGATGGCGGCGATCTTGTTGAGGCGCTCGCGACTCATCACCGCGCCGGTGGGGTTGTTGGGGTAGCCGATGAGCAGGACTTTGGTGCGGGGAGTGATGGCAGCCGCGATGTCCTCGGCCGTCACCTGGAAGTCGTTCTCGACCGTGGTCGGCACGATGACCGGTACTCCACCGGCGAAGGTGACCTCCGGCGCGTAGGAGACGAAACAGGGCTCGGGAACGATGACCTCGTCGCCGGGGTCGAGCGTGGCGGCGAAGGCCAGGTAGAGCGCCTCGGAGACGCCGACGGTGACCAGGATTTCGCTGGCCGGGTTGTAGGTCTGGCCGTACAGCCGGTCCAGATGGTCGGCGAGAGCGCGGCGAAGTTCCATCAAGCCGGAGTTATTGGTGTAGTGGGTCTCTCCCCGCTTGAGGGCCTCGATGCCCGCCTGCACGATGGGCTCAGGGGTATTGAAGTCCGGCTCGCCGATGCCCAGGCTGATGACGTCCTCCATCGTGGCGGCGATGTCGAAGAAGCGACGGATGCCGGATGGGGGAACGGTGGCGATACGTTCAGATACGAAGTTGCGAACGTGGTGCATTTGAAGCCTCCTTGATGCGTAAACGTGATGCTGTTGCTCTGTTCTACTTCTCGAACACTAGTTCCAAGCGCTCGTCCCACATTAGTTCCGCAACACCCCGGAACTGGTCTTTGACTGCCAGCGGGATGAGGACTATGCTTTCGCCAAGGCTATCTCCTTTACCCTCGTGATAGCGGGTGGGCGTCAGGTCGCCGGCGCGGTAGCGGGCGTACATTTCACGGATCTGGGCTTGCGACTGGGTATTGTGGCAGTCCAGCAGATTGGTGCCGACCAGCGCCTCGCCGCCCCTGGTGGCATAGTGCTCAATGGCCAGGTCATTCATGAAGATAATGCGGTACTCTTCGTCGGCAATGGTGACCGCCGCGCGCAGTCCACCGAACAGCGTGCCTAGTTCGGTCGAGTTGATCGTCACTCACCTTTCCTTTGCTGCTGGTAGAGCCACCACGCGCCCGCGCCGAGGGCAAGGGTCAATAGGCCCAGGCCAGCGGCGCCGATGGCGACCGTCTTCGGCTCCATCCCCGGCATCACCGCGCCGCGCAGCCCGGCCTCGGCCCCGTATTCGGTGAACAGGCGACCCCATTTGGCCTCCAGCGCCGCCTCCACCCGCTTGCGGCCCACGAAGGGGTACCAGTAGACGTTGTGGTAGAAGTTGCTGGCGAAGTAGGACCAGGGCACCAGGGGGGTGCGGAGCAGCAGCGGTTCCAATGGGTGCAGCCAGCCGTGGTAGATCAATTTCTGCCCCCGGCTAGCGAAGGTATCCTCCTGGACGAAATGCCAGTTCTGGGACATCGCCCAGTCCCGGTCCTCGCCCACGATCTCGATCTCCTCTGGGTCGCCCACGCCCAGCCCCATCTCGTGCGCGATGCGGATGAAAGGAATGGAGAGCGGATCGAAGCCCTGCAACTTGGCGGAGGTAGCGTCAATCGCTACCTGGTCAGCGGAGGCCAGGATGACGTCCTTCTCGTGCCAGCGCATGGCGCGAGGACCGGGCCCGTCGCCGGCGAAGGTGCCGTCCATCACGGCAAACAGCCCTGGGTGGATGTCCTGCTGAATCATCAGCAGATCCACCAGCGTCTTGTGGATGACGGAGTGGGTCCAGTGCCGTTTCCTACCCAGCAGCCCACCGAAGGCATTCTTCATTGCGCCGGTGATGGTGGTGAAAACGTGCGTCTTGACTGTCGGCAACTGGATGATGTTGCGCCCGACGAGGAACTCGGGGATGTATACTCCCTCAGGATAGACCTGGTCCAGTACCAGGAAAGGCTGTTTAGGCTCGTAGCGCACCCAGTTGTACTGTGGCTCGAAGAGGTGGACATTGCGCAGGCCGTATTTTTCGACGACGTACTTGTGTTTGTTGTTCCTCTCGCCCACGTGGGCGTCCACGACGACGGTGTCGTTGTGGCCGGCGATCAGGTTCTGGTAGCCGGCGGCCTGCAGCGCCCGGATCACTCCTTCCAGTTGCCACGGGGCAGTCGAGCAGGCCGGGTACCAGGTCTGCCAGGAGATGTTGATTTTCAGGATGGTCTCTTTGTCTTGGGGCAGTGCCTCCCGCAAGCCCGCCAGTTCCATCAGGCGGACGTAGTCCTCTAGCACCGTCTCTGGGCGGGTTCTGAGGATAGCTACCTTGCCCCGGCCAGGGAAATCTTCAATCATCGTTCCTCCGTGTGTCTGCTGGCGAACTCGGCTAGGTTGCGGATGCTGTTCACTATTTCATCGGCGGTGGCGGTCTCAAGCAGCCGCAGGGTGCGGCGCAGCAACTCTCCGGTGGATAGTTGGCGGGAGACGACAATGCCGGTGTGTCGTCCTCCCTCATCCCACCATACCCGGTACAGTCGCGTGAAGTCGTCTGTGGCGACATCTTCGTCATTGCTGACTTCCTCGTGGTTAATTGTATCATAGTCCAGAAGGGACGTCAACTGATGCTAGAGGGGGCCTGCGCGCCAGATGTTGCCCTATCACCTATCCTGTGCTATCATATCGCTATGCTACGCAAACTCTGTATCCCTATCTGCGTCTCTTTGATACTGTTGGTGGCCTGCATACCAGCCACACCGCCCCCGACCCCCACGCCCACGTTCACGCCGTCGCCCACGCCGACGCCCTCCCCCACGCCGACGCCCTCCCCCACTCCGACCGCTACTCCTATCCCCCCACTGGCGCTGACCATCCGCTGGCCTCAGCGAGTCTCGGCCCTGCAGCCGGTGCCCATCGAGGTGAAACTGGTGCCGCCGCCGGGCGTCAGCGTGACCGCGACGGTGCAGGCCACCGTGTTGGACCCCGAAGGATTGCCCTACGGAGTGTTCGACCTGCTGCCACGGGAGGGGAACCTGTACGTTGCCGATGAGACGCTGCAACTCCCGCTCGAGCCGCCGGGGGGGGATTGGTGGCTGGCGGTGTACGTGCAATCCGTGCTGGAGATCGAAGGAGAGCAGAAGTTGGTTTTTCGGCCAGACCCTATCCGTTTCCGTGACCTGACGGACGATCTGCCCGCCGGGGTGGACGTGCGCGTGCCCCGGGACTTCGCGGAGGTGGTGACTCAGGGGGATCAGTGGGCCGGAGGGCGCGTGTGGCGCTACGGCGGTGGCGAGTTGGCACTGTGGTGGGCCCCCGGCCCTGTCGAGCCCTTGCTGCTCAACAACGCGGTCGTGATGCTGGAGACGACCCACGACCCGGATACGCCGCCTCGCGTGCTAGACGTCGAGGAGACGGGGTGGCAGGGCCAAACGGCTTTTCTCTTCCACGAAGACTGGCCCGGAGCGGAGGGAGGGCCAGGCGAGGCGTTGGTGATGCAGGGGCCTGACTACTGGCTGTATGCGCTGCGGGTGCGGGCTGTAGGGAGCGATGTCATTCCGCCGCTCCTGCGTCAGGTGTGGGAGACGTTTGCCTTTGTAGTGGTTGACGGCTGACGGCTAGAAAATGTTGATGGGTGTGCCGACCCTGCGGTCGCTTTTGATGAAGTCGTCCTCGTAGCCGCCGATGGGGTAGGCCCAGCGGTAGATCCAGCGTGCCGCCTCGCAGGAGACGTTCAGGCAGCCGTGGCTGCGCCGTATGCCGAAGTCGTTGTGCCAGTAGGTGCCATGAATGGCGGTGCCGCTCAGGTCAAAAAAGGTGTTCCACGGGATACCTGGCAGATCAAATATAGACACAGGCGGCGGGGGATCGTCCGGCTTCTGCGGGCGGTTGCTCATGTGGCGCGACGGCTGCTTGAGCAGTACGCACGTCTCTCCCGTGTGCGTATTCAGGTCCACCACCGTGCCATCCTCCAATTGCGACATCCCCACGCCGGAAGCGACGAGCGTGGTGAACACAACTCGCGCCCCCTCGTAACAGGTTAGCGATTGTTTGCTCAGATCCACCTCGATGCGCTTTTCACCTGCAAAAGGGTGAATGGGGGCCATCTCGGCGCGGGGGACGCGGCGCACGTCCCGCGCCAATACCCACTGATAGTCCGTCGGTGGCAGTTCGTCGAAGACTTTGTACCAGCCAGTGCCCTCCTCATCCTCGTAGGCATCCACGATGTGATAGACGGTGCCGCCGTAGAAGCGGTAGATCCTTCCCGCCTGGGGGTGGGGTCCGCTGCGGGCCTCGGTGAAGACCTGAGAGACCTCGCCCCAGAAGCCCCACTCGCCTACGTTGCGGATGAAGGGTTGAGGGGAATAGACGCGCACCGGGAGTACCCAGGCGGAGTGGACATAGCCCAGGGGTGTTTCATACCACAGGTCGTTGTGGGCGCTGAAGGGGGCATGCACCTCGCCGGTGATGAGGAAGGATTGGTCGCGATGGCGTGTGTCCAGCCGCGTGGCGGAGGTGGAGGGCTCGTCGTAAAAGGCGAGGGTGTGGATTGCCCGGCCCATCCAGACCCACGCATCGGTGTCTTCGTTCCCTTCTCCTGGTTCCGGTGGTATGGGATAGCGAGCGCGGGCGTGGAAGGCAGGCGCGAGCGCCGCTGCCGCAGTGGTAGCGGCGATCAGTTTGAGCATGCGGCGGCGGGTGATGGTGGCGGACATGGTTTGCTCCGAGGGGGGAGTATAGCATAGAAGGAGTGGGGGGGCAAGGGTAGGGCTGTTGGTTAAGCAGGAACGGGCGTCGTAACGGGAGGCTTGCGTCCACGTTGCTTTGTGGTATAACTGCCTCGGCAGGCACGTGCCCAAATCTAGTTGTGCAGGCCATCACTCTGGAGGAAGGCCCTCTGGGAGAGCGCCGCCGCTGAAAGGTCTCGGCATGATTAGCATCAGCAATCTACAGAAGATCATCGGACGCGACACGGTCGTTGCCATCGCCTCGCTTGAGGTGAAGGCCGGCGAGGTTGTCGGCATGGTGGGGCCGCCCGAAAGCGGGAAAACGACCATCGTCCAGGTTCTCACCGGGCAGACGAGGCCCACAGCGGGGATCGCCCGCGTTGCCGGCCTTAACCCTGCCGAGGATCGGGCTGAGCTTGGCCGCCGAACAGGGGTGCTCCTCGCCGAGAACGCTCTCTACGAGCGGGCTTCGGCCAGGGCTAATCTGGACTTCGCTTGCCGGCTTCACGGACTCCCGTCGTCGCGGGCCGGCGAGGTACTGTCCCGCGTCGGCCTGGTGGATCGGGCTGAGGTGCCGGCCGGGAAACTCCCCTACGGCCTTCAGCGCCGCCTCGCCTTCGGGCGGGCCATCCTCCACGAGCCTCGCGTCCTCATCCTGGACGAGCCCTTCGCTGGCATAGATCCGGAATCGGCCAGCATCATCGCCCGCCTCATCGCCGAGTTGTCCGAGGGGGGAACTGCTGTCCTCATCTTCTCCGATGACGCCGGGGGGTTGGCACGCCTCTGCGGGATGATCTACGAACTGGAGCGCGGGCGCATCGCCGGTTCCTACTCCCCCAGGAAACGGGAGAAAGCCGCCTTTCCCTTCAAGGTCCCCGTCAGGGGCGCCGACAAGGTCATCCTCGTCAACCCCGCTGACGTCCTTTACGCCCACTCCAAAGAGGGCAGGACCTATCTGCACACCGAAAGCGAGGAGTTCCCCACCCGCCTCACGCTGGCGGAACTGGAGGAGAGACTGCGGCCGGGTGGCTTCTTCCGCGCCCACCGCGCCTATCTGGTCAACCTCCAGCGGGTCAAGGAGGTCATCCCCTACACCAGAAACAGTTTCACCCTCGTCCTCAACGACCCTGAAGAAACCGAG
>Ga0209121_10000980_pt1 | contig 30040 bp, 29 predicted proteins | sample Cruoilmetagenom3_FD_187292 | JGI IMG/M metagenome (GOLD analysis project Ga0209121, IMG submission 187292) | Oil polluted marine microbial communities from Coal Oil Point, Santa Barbara, California, USA - Sample 3 (SPAdes) (version 2) | ecosystem: Environmental > Aquatic > Marine > Oil seeps ...
GAGACTTGGGTGCTTCCAAAAACAACTTCTGTAAGACTCCGAGGGATTGGAGTCGCAGTCATTGTGAGGTAGTGAGGGATGTTTTCCCCAATGTTGAGGAGATGTTCTCTTTGTTCTACGCCGAACCTGTGTTGTTCATCAACAATTACTAAGTTTAGATCATCTGGTAATTCCTTTTGGAAAAGTATAGCGTGTGTGCCTATTATTAATTTATTATTAGCATCTGAGATTGTTTTCTTTTCTGAAATACATAATTCAACATCAATTTTAAAAGGTTTAAGAAGTTGAGTCAGAGTTTCAAAATGTTGTTTTGCAAGTACTGTAGTTGGTGCAAGTAGAATACCTGAAAAGCCAGATTTAATAGTTTGTAGTATAACAGTTGCAGCTACTACCGTTTTCCCACTTCCTACATCACCATTAAGTAAACGGTTCATTGGTTTGTTTTGTTGTATATCTTCAAATATCTTTTTAATACATATTTGTTGATCATTTGTCAGTATGTATGGAAGAGATTTTAGAAATTGCTTTTCTAACTTCTCGTCTATCGTAATGGGAAGAGAAGTTTTTTGAGAGCGTTCTTCTATCTGCCTTTCGATTTTTATACCAATTCTTAACATTTCTTCAAAACTAAGTCTTTCTCTTGCAAGCTGTAGAGACTCTTTACTATCTGGGAAATGGATTTGTGTGAGAGCTTCCCCTATTCCTATGATTTTTTCTTTTTCAAGAAGCTTTTTTGGTAAATATTCTTTTATTAATCTTGGGATATCATTTTTTATCAAGAGTAAGAGTTTTCGAATTTGTCTTGAAGTAATACCTTCTGTTTCGTGATATGTTCCGAAAATCTTCCCTAATGTAATCTGCATACTACTATCGCCCACATATTTTTCATATGTAGGGTTGTAAATATTTTTAGTTTTACCTTTGGCTGAAATTTTCCCATCAAAGATATACCAATCTCCTGGTTTGAATGCTTTTGATAGGTATGTTTGGTTAAAATATATTAAATCAATTCGATTACTGTTATCTGCTACTCTCACTTTTGTGAAGTTTTTCCCATATCTTGTAAATATGTTCTTTACATCAACAATTTGTGCTAGAAATGTTCCTTCTTCTACCTTCTTGAAACTTTCAATATCCATGATATCTGTTGTATCACGGTATTTAAATGGTATAAATCTAATTAAATCCTTTATATTGGAGATATCCAGTTTTTTAAAGCTGTCTTGCATTTTTGTACCAACACCCTTTAGTGAGGTAATCTTGCTTCTTGAGGATATTTGCATTATATATTGATTAGACTAAGGATTACTGGGATGGCCATTCCTGCAATCAGTATGACTGCGATAAATATATTTAGAAATTTTTTTAGGTTTTCTTTTGTTCGTTTTTTCATAGGTAAATTATTTTACAATATTTGGAAGTTATTTAATAGCACGAGTAATCTTTGCTTTTGTACTTTCAGAGTGTGCACATTTAAGTAATCCAGGTTTTGGATGTGTTCTTCCTTTTTGTGTAACTATTTCTACGACATCTCCGGTTTTGATTATATGATCTAGACTAGTAGCTCTGGAATTTATTTTGGCAGCAATCATGCTATTTCCGATATCTGTATGTACAAGGTAGGCGAAATCGGTTACGGTATCTCCATTTTCTAATGCAATTAATCTTCTTTTAGGTGTTAATGAGTATATCTTATCGGGGAAAATATTAACATTAATTGGTATAGAGAACTTTTCTCTAGAGTTCTGTCGATTGTTTTCTATACTGTAGTGGGTTTCCTGTATCCAATCGTATTTATGTGATGCTTTTGCATATCTACCTTTACTCTCTTTATATGCTATATGGGAAGCTGGACCATATGTGTTGTATTCATACATATCTTGAGAAAGAATTTGGATTTCAATGGGTAACTTCCCTATCTTGGGAAAGATTATAGGGGCTTGCATTGCTTTGTATCCATTCGGTTTCGGATGGGTAATGTAGTCTTCGTATTCGTCTAAAAGTATTTCTCCTTGTTCCCATATCTTATCAAGTATTTTGTAACAGCTATCCTTATCTTTTGTAAGAATACGAATGCCTATGAGGTCTTTAATATTAGCTATCGGATGTAAGAATCCTTCGTCGATATACTTTTTAGATTTGAGATATGTGCTATGTTTGTTTTTAATCCTGGATTGTATTTTAATTTCTTTTTCATATTTTTGTAATAAGTTTTTTATATATACAAAGTAGGTCTTGAGTAGTTCTGTTGTTATATTTTCTTTTTTATAAAGTTTGGTAATATACTCATATTCATCTTTTTGAGTAATTCTAAAACATTCTTCAGTAATATCCTTTTGAATTTCTCCAAACCCAAGATATTCTGCTAGTTTACTATGGATATTAAAATTTCTTAAAACAATCTTTTTCTTTTCCTCATTGTCTTCAATAGAAGAGAGAGTGTGACTGTTTGATTGTGCATTGGCAAGTTGAATTAGTACTGGTCTAAGGTCCTTGACATAATTAAGGATAAATTTAGTAGTAAGAATATATGAAGAATCAGTATTTTTAATCACATAATCCATTTCATTGAGAGTTTGTAATATATGAGAGACCTCGGGTGAGATGTTTCGGTTAATATATTCAATATTTTCTTTGGTTATTTCTATGTGGTGAAGTAGTCCTGCAATTACAGTAGCATAATCAAATTCTTGATTCTGTAGTCTTGTGGCTATATCCAAACAGTGATCTATGTATTTATCACCAGAGAGTCTTGTGGTATCTTTGTAGAGTTTTGTTGCAAGTTCAATCGCGATATTAAGTATATCTTTAAATTCTTTTGGGCAGCTAGTTTTTAGTTTATCTTTAGTTTCCATAGAAAAAATTTCTTGGGTGGGGATTATATTTTAAAAATATGTATCCCTTAGAGTTTTGGTTGATATGTAATTTTGAGAAGTTTCTTTCCAACTTTAAGTATATGAGGTTGTTTGAATGAGATAGTAACTTGCCAATCAGAAATTTTTGAGTCATCCATCTTTACAGCTCCTTGTTCAACCAATCTTCTTGCTTGAGATTTACTAGGTGCTAAATCAAGTTTTACAATTAAATCGGTAATTATATACTGTTCGTTGTTAACCTTTTTTTCTGTAATATCTGTTTCAAGAGATTTTTTTTGAAAAACTGTTTCGAAGTATTCTTGAGCAGCCTTCGCTTCGATGGGATTCTTGAGTTCAGAGGTTAACATTAAGGCTAATTCTTTTTTAAGTATCATTGGGTTCTCACCTGAAGAAAGTCTGTTCTGAATTTCTTCTACTTCTGACATTTCTGCATTAGTCAGTAGTTCAAATCCAGTAACGATTTGTTCATCTGTAAAAGCCATGACCTTACCATATATCTCTTGAGCATTATCACTTAGTTTGATCATATTTCCCTCACTTTTTCCCATTTTATCTCCATGTGCAGTTGTTAAGAGTTTGCCAGTCATTACAAGCTTCTCTTTGTTAAGATGATTTCTTATCATATCTCTTCCTGCTAGCATATTGAAAAGTTGGTCATTTCCACCAAGTTCTATATCAATATCCATCATGACAGAGTCATATCCTTGCATTACTGGATAAAGGAATTCATTGAGAAATATTGGTTTATCCTCTTCTAGTCTTTTTTGGAACATTTTTCGTTTTAATATCTGTTGTACAGTGAATTCAGATGTTAAGCTGAGGATATCTGCAAAATTTAAGGGTTCTAACCATTTACTGTTATACAGTATTTGGATAGGATTCTCTTTGTTGTAAATATCAATAATATGAGAGGCTTGATCTACATAAACTTTAAGATTCTCATCTACTTCTTTCTTAGTTAAAACTTTCCTTGCAGAAGCTCTTGCTTCATTCTTATCTGAAGGATCGCCTATCCTAGCGGTAAAATCTCCAATTAAGAAAATAACATTATGTCCTAGTTTTCTGAAGTCCTCTAATTTACGCATCATGACAGTATGGCCAATGTGAAGTGTTGGTGCTGTAGGATCGAAGCCCTGGTATATATTCAAACGCTCTTCTGAGTAAAGCCTTTTTTCAAATTCCTCTCGACTTGGAAGAATCTGCTCAACGGCTTTATTTAAGATTCGATTGATTATCTTTTTGTCAGTCCTTACCTTTGGGTTATTCATACAAAAAATTATATCACATCTTCTAACCGATGGTGTCTAACCCCTTAATCTCATAGTCATAGATATTCATGGTTATTATTTTAAAACCTTTCTTTTTGTGTGTTAAACACCCAAGTTCATCATTTTTTAATTTTCTATATGTAAGATTAATATATGCCACGATTAAAAAGAAATTTTAGAATATGCTACTATTATCATCTTTATAATAGGGGGAATAGGAAAAGTATAGTCTTTTATGATTCAGCGGACTATCAATTTTTTCTTGATAATATCTATTATTATGCTAACAAATATTCGGTTAATATTCTTGCTCATTGCTTAATGCCTAATCATTATCATCTAGTTATTCAATGTAATGATCACGCTGAAAATATATCGAGTATGATGCAATCTGCGATGACAAGATTTTGTGTATATATAAACAAGAGATACGATTTGGTGGGAAGGACTTTCCAAGGGACGTATAAACATAAACTTTTAGAAACGGAATATGATTTATTGAGGTTGAAAAAGTATTTAAGGGAGAATCCTATTAAAGCTGGTATGGTTACTAAATCAGAGTATTATAGGTGGTTGAGAACCTGAGATAACTATTCTTTTGATAATTATAGGCCATCAGGGTTAGACACCTAAGGTTTTGGAAGATATTGTTTGTTTTTTAGTTTGTCAGGTAGGCACTGTTGATTTGATTTTTTATTAGGTAAGTTGTGGTCATATTGGTATCCTTTTGAGTATCCAAGGTTTTTCATTAGTTCGGTGGGTGCGTTTCGTATGTGTAACGGTACTGGTAAATTACCGTGTTGTTCAATATCTTGTTTGATTTTAATTTCTGCCATATATGCACTGTTATCTTTTGGTGCTTTGGATAGATATACTGTTAGTTGTAGGAGTGGTACACCGCATTCTGGCATACCTAGTTTTTGACAGGTTTCGTAAATGGTGTTAGCAAGTATTACAGCTTGAGGGTCAGCATTTCCTATATCTTCACTAGCGAATCTGAGTAGTCTGCGAGCGACGTATAGGGGGTCTTCTCCTGCTTGTAGCATTCTTTCTACCCAGTAGGCTGCGGCGTCTGGGTTAGAAGATCTCATGGATTTATGTATTGCAGAGATGATGTTGTAATGTTCTTCTCCATTTTTGTCATAGTAAAGGGGTTTTTGTATTGCATTTTCTAATATTTCATTCGTAACTTTCATTTTTTTACCATCTTCTTGACCAGCAAGGGCGAGTGTTGTAGCCATTTCGAGAATGTTTAGTGCTGACCTTATATCTCCATTGGATAAATTAGCCATTGTTTCGAATTCTTTTTTGTTAATCCTGATCTCCGGGTACTCTACTTTTGATATCTTTTTTAGTAAATCAAATATATCTTTTTCTGTGTGTTGTTTGAATACAAATACTTTTGTTCTTGAGAGTAGTGGAGAGATAACGGTGAATGAGGGGTTTTCTGTTGTTGCCCCTATTAGTATAATTATGCCTTTTTCTACATATGGTAACAATGCATCTTGTTGTGCTTTATTCCATCTATGTATTTCATCTAGAAAGAGAATTGTTTTCTTATTGTATTGTTGATTAGCAAGAGCTTTTTCAATTATCTTTTTTAGTTCGTTTTTTCCACTCATTACTGCTTGTAATTTGTAGAAGTCGTAGTAAAGATTTTGGGAGATTATATATGCTAATGTAGTTTTCCCTGTACCTGGAGGTCCCCAGAAAATCATAGATGGTATACGACCTAGTTTTAAGAAGTTCCTTATGGGTCCATTTGTCCCTATTAGATGTTGTTGACCAATAAAGTTTTCTAATGTTTTTGGTCTGTATTTAGAGGCTAATGGTTCATTCATATATACTATCATTATATTACAGTATAGGAAGGATTAAAAATATGTATCCAGAGGATATAGAACCTAAATTTTTATGAAGTAATGATTTTTACTTTTTTTATCTTTTTTAATTTTTCTAAAAATCTTTTATATTTCTTACTAATATTTTTCCCCCAATTGATGTAAACAACATTAACGTCGTTCAAATCTGCTTTTGTAAAATCCTCCGCATATATATGGACTCTTTTACTAAAAGGGAAAAGAATAAATTTTGATAGATTGGCAATCATTAGAAGTATTGGAGATATTTCATATCCAATACACTTTACATCTTTGTGTCTTTTCGCTACTTCAAACAGTACTCTACCATCACCACAACCTAGATCTGCAAAAACATCACCTTTCTTTAAATTCATTTTCTGTACTAGTTCCTCCAGTTCTTTTTGGGGTGTATGAGCAGTAGAAAGAAAAAGACTCAGTAGCATACTGATTATATATGAGATGATTAATGCTAATATCAAAACTGCTATTGCTAATGCTAAACCGTTTGGCATATGAGATAATAGAAAATAACTTAATATCTAGTATATGATAAACGGAATTCTATTAATAGACAAGGAGAAGGGAATTACATCATACGATGTAATTAGAAAATTGAAGAAAGAATTACCACAAGGTATAAAGATTGGGCATACGGGAACGTTGGATCCTTTTGCTTCTGGACTGCTAATTGTGATGATTGGAAGGGAAGCCACAAAGCTTATGAATCGATTCCATACCTTAAAGAAAAGATATATGGTTGAAGCAGAGTTGGGTTTTTCTACAGACACACAAGATATTACAGGTAGAATTACTAAATATTCGACAATGAAGGAGTTCCCGACTAGAGAGGATGTAGAAGGAGTGATAAATGAGAATTTCTTAGGAAAGATATTACAAACCCCACCACCCTACTCTGCAAAGAAAGTTAAAGGGAGGAAGGCGTATGAATTAGCTAGAGAAGGAAAGAAGTTTGAACTTCGACCAAAGGAAATCGAAATATATGAGTGTAAGATATTAGAATATGAATATCCTAAATTAAAATTAGAGATTCTTTGTTCTACTGGTACATATATTCGTACTTTGATAAATGATATTGGTGAGAAGTTAGGTATTTATGCTACTGCTATAGAGTTAAGAAGAACAGAGATAGGGAGTTTTTCATTAGAGAATAGTGGAGGTAGTATAATTGAGATAGATAAAGTAATTGATATATTAAATAATGGATAAGGGAAAACTATACATTGTAGCAACACCAATTGGTAATTTAAAAGATATTACATTTAGAGCTATTGATACTCTTAAAGATGTAATCTTCATACTTGCTGAAGATACCAGAGAAACGAGGAAACTACTTAATGAATACGGAATAGATACACAATTGATATCATATAGAGATCAGAATCATGAAAGAATGATAGGGAAAGTTATCGAGAAATTAGATATGGGTTTGGATTTAGCATTAGTATCTGATTGTGGTACTCCTTTAATATCAGATCCTGGATACAAGTTAGTTAGGGATTTAAGAGAGAAAGGTTATGAGGTACTTTCTATTCCTGGCCCAAGTGCAGTAACTAGTGCGGTGTCGGTAAGTGGTTTACCAACAGATATATTTACTTTTTTAGGGTTTTTACCTAAATCAGATAGTAAAAGAGAGAAGTTATTAACAAAATATATGAATTTAGGCGGTACTTTAGTGATTTATGAGTCACCAAACAGATTATTCAAATTACTGAGACTTATTCATAAGCTTAATAGTGAAAGTTTAGTGACAGCTATTAGAGATATTAGTAAAAAAAGAGAGAAAACATATTTTGGGAAAGTTATGGATGTAATATCTTTTCTGAATAAAGATGGCCTAGAAAGAAGTCCACATGGTGAATGGGTGGTGATGATTTCTAAGAAGAGTTAACCAAAAACTCTTTGGTAGTTGTCATCCGCAATAGATTCAAGTTTTTGGGCTGACATATTCTTAATTTCTGCAGCCACCCTAATTATTTCTTTAATCTGTGAGGATCTACCATATTTAATAAGAGCCTTCTTATCCCTCCTTACACTTTGTACTGTTAAAAATGGACCATCTGTTTCGAATAATATTTTATCTTCTGGAACCTTTTTCAGTACCTCTCGGACATTTTCTCCACTTGGGTATGTAATTATCGCATTAAACCCTATACAGAATCCTAAATCTAAAATATCTGATACAGGTGGTATTTCTCCAGTGTAACTATGAAAAGAACCATTAATTAGACCATTCCCATTCTTTGCAATGAGTGATAATGCGTCTTTTATACAATCGGTCTTACCAGAAAGTTCTCTTGCATGAATGCTGAGTGGTAGGTTATTTGTTTTTGCGAGTTGAAGATGTACTCTAAAACTTTCTTTTTGGACTTCCTTTAGAGCTTCTATCTGTTTATCATTAATCCCACTATTATACATTTCAAAGTAATCTAATCCTGTTTCTCCTATTGCTGTTAATTTATCTTTTTCTTGTTCAAATATTTTAATGAAATGACTTAGGAATTTTTTACTACCATTAAATATATCATCGTAACCGTTTTTACAAAAATTCCTTTGAAATACTGTTGGGTGTATACCTAAAGCGATATCTACAATATCTCCGAACTTTTTATTAATCTTTTCTGCTATTTGAAAAGTATCGTTGAAGTCTTCAATATCTGTTCCTTGTGTTAGAATTTTTTTACCACCCATATTTATGAACTCTTGGGTATCCCTTTCCCAGTTATCTTTTAGAGGTTTTAGTGCCAAATGTATATGAGAATCATGCATGAAGAGATTGTATCATATTTTAAAAATTAATTACGCTATAGTGTGGTGTATACAACATTGAACCTGTAATATGGTAGAATAACTCGCTATGAATCGTAAATGGAATCCGAACTGGTTAGTACTATTTACTATATGTTTATTAGTTACTGCACTAACAATGTTCTTAATAACTATAAAAGATCAGTTAGGATTAAAAAAATGTGTGTATGGTGACGGTGAATATAGTGTAGGTCAAACTATACCTGATGAACCCAGATGTTACTGTAATGAGAAAGGGGTGGTAGTCTGTGATACAGACGATGAAAGTGAAAATACATTAGAATCTTCTGAGTATATTAATGATGATTTGAGCTTTTCTTCAAAGTTTCTAAACTTTCTAGAGGTTAAATCTACCTTTGAGAATGTAAGGTTTAGTGAAGTAAGTAGTACCCAAGATGGTTTCAAGATTATTATTGAAAGATTAAGTATGTGTAGTAAGGATGAAGAACTACCACCTCAGATTGGTTATTATATGTTTTTAAGCTCAGATCTTTATCTAACAACAACTACTAATCTATTATCCGGTAATTACGGTAAGGAGTGTATGGTTTCAAATACCTTTCTAATTAACACTGATATGAGCGTATCAAAAATATATTATCAATCTGAGGATAAGGAGGTGTACAATGCTGATATTTGTATATTTGATGGGAAGATTTATAATACTGGAGATGCTTTTGTAGGTGAAAATGGAGAGGTTGTGATGTGTGAGTGATTCTTTTATAGTAGTCCTATGTATATACCAACAATACTGGCAAACGCAGTAAACAACCAGAATCTCATTACGATTTTGTGTTGTGGCCAACCGATAGCCTGGAAATGATGGTGTAATGGTGCAATTTTAAATACTCTCTTTTTGAAAAATTTTAGACTGACTAATTGGATCATACTGGAAAACATGATGATCCATGTCATACCTGTAATTAAAAAGTAAGGAATAAGATTATTTGTGACTAAAGCAAGATAGAAAAATGCGAAACCCAAAGGCATAGCACTAGGGCCACCATTCCAAAATCTTGCAGGTGGAATATTAAAGTATAAATCAACGATAATTACACCAAGTATTATCATTAAAATAGGGATAAATAGGTAGTGACCTTGTATTAAGAAAAGTGTTATAAACGCAATGTCAATGATACCAAACATCCCAATCATTAGACCATCTGAACCGTCTGATAGATCTGCTGCATATACAGCAAATTGTCCTATTATTCCAATCAAAACCACTATAATTGGAGATACGGCCAAGGTAATTACATTGAAGAATGAAAGCGAATTAAATTCTCCGGTATTGTAGAGGAGAAACATTATAAAGATATTAAGAATCATTGCTATCACTAACTTTATTAATCTCCACCAGAAAGTCTCTTGGAATACTCTTATCTTTTCATTGTTTTTGAATCCATTTGTAAAAATTACAACATCTATAAAGCCCCAGAATCCAAAGAGTATAAAGCCAATTAGAAAAACATGGATTGTAGGTGTTATATCTACCAAGAGATATGTAAGAAGGGGTACTAATACCCAAACTATCACCCCTCCCATATTAGGAGTTCCATTTGTTTTTTGGGCATTCATGATCCTTATAAACAGTGCATTTGTACCCTTATTTTCGGCGAGTATTGTTTTTTTAAGACCGCTAACCTGATTAAATTTGTAAAGGAGAGAAATGACAATTGGTGCAAATACTATTGAGGCACCAGTACTGATGAAAAGATTCTTTAAACCTGACTTAAGAACTTCTAACATGGATTTTTAATATTAAGTTATTAGACTATTATCTCAATTTTTCTTTGCAATTTCTAGGTCATTCACAATATCTAAAAATATATCATTCCACAAAGGAACCGCTGTAGTTGCAGAATACCCTGTAGTTTTGGGTTCAGAGAGTCTAACAAGCATAATCATCTTAGGATCAGAACTAGGTGCAAAACCTATATACGAAGCATTTGTTTTTCCTTCTTGATAACCTACTACGCCCTCTTTAATTACTTGGGCGGTACCAGTTTTAGCTGAAATTTCAAAATCTTTAACACGCTCTGCTTCATGTATTGGTATTCCTCTATCTTCGACAACAGCTCTCATCATTTGAGCTACTGTATTTGCTGTATCTTCTGATATTGGTTCTGATAGAATTTGTGGGACTGTAATTTCTATATCATCTCCTTCTATCATTGCATCTACAATGTATGGTTGCATTCTTTTCCCGTCGTTTGCAATTGTACTAATAGCAGAAACAATTTGAAGAGGAGTTGCAGAAATCCCTTGTCCATAAGAAGCTGTGATTAGGTCGAGTTTTGTCCATTCCTCATACGGTTTAAGGTAACTTGTAGATTCTTCTTGTAAACCAATATTTATCGATGTTCCAATACCAAATTCCTTCATTTTGGGAAAGTAGTATTTAAAACCTGTTTCTAACGCAGTTCTAGCAATACAAGGATTATTGGAATTTACAAACATTTTTGCAAAATCTTGTACACCACCTGGACGTTTGTTCCAAGTATATATTTTTCTTCCTATTAAATCTGCATATCCAGTAACCTTGTATAGATCGAGATATCCTGTACTGTCGGTACAGATAAAATCTTTTGGGATACCTGATTCTATAGCGATAGAGACTGTAATTGGTTTGTGAACTGAACCGTATTCATATACATCTGAAACTGCTAGGTTTCTGAATATCCAAGGTTCTTGAGTTAACCAGTATTCATTTGGGTTATAGTTAGGGTAGTTTGCCATAGCGATAATTGCTCCAGTCTTAGGATCCATCACTATTACAGTTCCACTTTTTGATTGGGTATCCTTGACTCCTTTCGCAAGGGCTTCTTCTACTTTTAGCTGGATATTAGGTTGGATTGTTAATCTAAATGTCTTTCCAGAACGAGCTTGTAATGGGTCATATTCTGCATTAAGAATTACATTCCCACTTGAATCTTTTTCTCCAGTGAAATATCCTGCCTGCCCTTCTATATCTGAGAAGTAATATCCTTCAATACCATACTGTCCAATATATTCCCCATCTGAGTTTTTCCCAATAAAACCGAGTACGTGACTTGCTAGATTGTTGTTTGGATAAGTTCGTTTAATATCTCTTTCAAAATATATCCCAAGATTTGGGACATCAAATACATCAATGGATTGAAGTGCAGCTTTCTTTTCATTAGATACTCCCTCTTTTAGAATGACATATCTAAAATCTTGTGTGAGTTTAGCATTGATTTCCTCAATTGTCATACCGAGAATTGTGGCTACTTCTGCTATGAATTCAGATTTCTTGGAAAAGAACTTTTCTCTTTCGGTTTCATCGGAACTTAAACTAGCATATACATTCCATATGGGTTCATCAACCGCAAGTATTGTGTCATCTGCAGCTAAAATCATACCTCTTTGGGGAAGTTCTTCTTGTGTATTCATATATTGTTGTGTTGCTATTGCAACAAAGTCTTTACCTTTGATTATTTGCCATCTAAATGCTTGAATTAGTACAAGCAGGCCGAGACAAATTACAGCAATTACGACAGTGTTGTAACCAGACTGAGATATTTTCTTCTTTGAAGTTTTTTTCTTGCTATGAAAATGATTAAGTTTACTCATACTTATCTTTCTGCCAAAACATTTTCAGTTTGAATGTAAATGGTGGATTGTGCAGAGGCTTTGTCAAAGTTAAGTCTCTTTTGTGCTAATTCTTTTACTACAACTATAGAATTAAGTTTAGCTAATTGTTCATTTATATTATTGTTTACCTCTACGAGATATTCTTTTTCACTGTTAAGATTTTGTAATTGTGTACCTAGAGGACTAAGTTTAGAATTGACAATTAATTGTGCGACAAAGAATATGATAGTTGTTATTAGAAATACTTTTTGTGTTGTATTTATTTTTCTCACTAGTTTAGTAATCAATATATTAAATTTTTATCAAAGTTCTTAATTTTGCTGATGAGGCTCTTGGGTTTTTTTCTAATTCTTGTTTAGTAGGTAAGTATAATTTATTGAAAAGTAATATTCCTTTTCCTTCTTTTACCTGTTTGTCAAAAAATCTTTTGACAATACGATCCTCCAAAGAGTGGAAGGTAATGACTGATACTCTCCCATTTGTTGATAAGATCTTAAAGGAGCTATCTAATCCTTTCTTTAAGCTGTTAAGCTCATCATTTACCGCAATACGCAGGGCCTGAAAAACCCTGCGTGACGGGTTCTTGTGGTTTGGTGTTGCCGGAACCGCCCCATAGATAAGTCTTGTAAGATCTCCAACACTATTTATTTCCGAGATATTTTGTTTAATCTTTCTTGCGATTGGTTTAGCAAAGTGTTCTTCTCCATAAATAGTGAAGAGTTTAGCTAATTCTTTTTCGCTGAGTGCTTTAAGCATGTCTAGAGCTGTGACTCCTAGTTTGGTGTCCATTCGCATATCTAATGGTTCACTTTCTTTTGAATAACTAAAACCACGGTTATGTGATTTTTCTAATTGTCTTGATGAAAGGCCAAGATCCATTAGTATTCCATCTGGTTGCTTATCGATATTGTTCTCTTTTAATATTTGTAGAAGTTTTGAGAAATTACCATACGCAAGTATCCAGTTAGAAGGTATTTGGTAGTATTCTTTTACAAAATCAATGGCATGTTGGTCTTGATCAATACTAAGGAGTAACCCTTGAGATGAAAGTCGGGACAGTATCTTATAGCTATGACCTCCATCTCCAAGGGTACAATCAATATAAAATCTATCAGGTTTTATACTCAAAGATTCAAGACTCTTGTCTAGTAGAACAGGTATGTGTACTTTATCCATCACTTTTTTTATTCATTTTACCTATCTCTTGTGCTATTTGATCGCTATTCTTTTTCAAATACTCTACTCTTTCTTCCCATTTCTCTTTATCCCATACCTCTACCCAATTGATTAAACCTATAAAGACGACTTCTTTTTTAAGGTTAGCGTGTTCAAATAGTGTTTGTGGTATTACAAAACGACCTTGGGAGTCTATTCCAATCTCTTTTGCCCCACCGACTAAGAATCTGCTTGTATCTCGAATGTTTTTATCTATAAAAGAGCCGTTTATTACTTCTGATGCTATTGTTTCCCACAATTTCTTATTAACAATAATCAATGCATCTTCGTAACCTCTGGTAAGAATTAGGTTGTTACCTAGTTCTTCTTTGAACTTACTTGGAAGTGAAACTCTCTTCTTTTTTCCTATTTTACTTCTATATTCTCCAATTAACATGTTTTACTATATCACTATTCACCACCCTTTACCACTTCCTGCCACTAATATACAGCTAAACAATTCGAATGGTCAAGTGAGAAATACTACAAGCTATCAATTATCTGTTTTTTGTTGTTAGGTTGATATAATTAAAAATTATAGCTTGTGACTTGTAGTAGAAATTATTGATTTTATGGTAATATAAAACAACTAAATTTCAAAATAAATATAGGTATGAATATTAGACTTTCATTAATCAGAGATAAATTACCCGAATTTGAAATCTTAAACTTTGAGGATGTTGAAATCACTGGAGTGAGTTATGATAGCCGAAGTATTGAAGAAGGAGATATATTCTTTCCTCTTGAGGGTGAGAATTTTAATGGTCATGATTTTATTTCTCAAGCTTTTAAGGGTGGAGCTGTTGTTTCGGTATGTGATAGTGGACATGTTACTGCTGTATGTGATTTGGGAAAGCCAATTATTGTTGTTGATACAATTGACGAAGGTTTAGAGAAGATAGTTAATACTCTTTTCTCAGATATCTCAGCCCCAATTGTCGCTATTACAGGGAGTACAGGAAAAACTACTACAAGAGGGATGTTAGTAACCATTTTAAAGAGTAAGGGTACAGTGCTTAGTACAGATAGCAATATTAATACCTTGTGGGGAAATGCTAAGGTACTTTCTAAGTATAATGGTCATGAGTATATTGTTTTGGAGTTAGGAATGGATCGTCCTGGTGAGATCGGATGGTCGTGTAGAGCTTTAGAGCCAGATTTGGGTGCAATACTAAATATTGGTTATGTTCATGCTGAGAATGTTGGTGGTATAGAGAATGTATTCAAGGAGAAGAAAGACCTAAGAGATTATTTACATCGTACTGGAAAACCTTTGGTATTAAATGTGGATGATGAATGGTTACAAAAAATTGAGAGTAGTTATACTTACCAACTTTTAACATATGGGTATGAGGGTAAAGATTATAGATTAATAGAGTCTAAAGTTTCTAAAGATGGTACTTCATTTGTTTTTGAACATGAGGGAGAGAAGTATGAGTGTACAATTCACGTCTATGGGAAAGAGTTAGCACATAATGCTTTAGCAGCTATTGCATTAGCAGATTTATTGGGTATAGAGGTAAAGGATAGTGTACGAGCACTTAAGTCACATAAGGGCTTTGGAGGTAGGTTTGAAATTAAAGAGCTTGGTGATGGTATTACAGTTGTAAATGATGCATACAATGCTAACCCGACTTCAATGAAAATGGCTATAAATACATTTGATGAAGTATTTGGGAAGAAGAAGTATGAAAGGATTGTAATATTGGGGGATATGAAAGAATTAGGAGAGGTATCCGCTAATCAACACAAGAAGATTGGGGAATTAGTGAAATCTAAAGATTTTGATAAGATATTTTATATTGGAGAATCTTTCTCAGATTTTGGTATAGGTGAAAGATTAGAGAATTGGCAGGAAGCTAAAGAGGTTATCGATGAGCTCAAGAAGAATCAAAAAGATATTGCAGTATTACTGAAAGCTAGTCATAGTATTGGGTTGTACAATATTATGGAATAGATTACTCTATCCATTCAATATCAGCTCCTAATTTGTTTAGGTTTTCAATAAAGTTTGGATGGGCCCTTCTAATTGCATCTGCATTATGAATTTTACTTTCTCCCTCCACTGTTAGTGCTAACATAAGAAGAGCTACTGTTGCTCTGATAATGTCTGGAGCATTAACAGTTGCAGGTTTGAGAGGCTTATTCCCATATACAATTATTCTATGTGGATCGCACATAACTATCTGAGCACCAAATTTAATAAGTTCAGGTATCCAAAAGAAACCACCTTCATATAGTTTATTCCAAAACAAGATAGAGCCTTCTGCTTTAACGGCTAAGGCCACCATTAATGGTATTAAATCTGCTGGGAAATATGGCCATGGAGCAGCCTCAATTTTAGGTAGCATATTCTTTGTGTATGGTTTCTGTACTTTTAGTTCTTGATTCTCTCGTACAATTGCAGTATCTCCTTCATACTCAATGTTTACCCCCAATTTTTTAAATACTCTATTTATTAACGGGAAATAGTCAGGTACAGAATTAGTTACTCTTACTTCCCCACCAGTCATAGCTCCAAGCGCTAGTAATGTAGTTATTTCATGATGGTCAGAAGAGATTGTAAAATCTGTTCCATGTAGCTCCTCTACTCCATGTACTATTATTTTACATGATCCAATATTTTCAATATTAGCACCCATTTGAATTAAACAGTTACAGAGATCTTGTACATGTGGCTCTGAAGCTGCATTTGTTAGTACTGATGTCCCTTTTGCCATAGAAGCTGCCATGATGAAATTTTCTGTAGTTGTAACTGACATGTAATCAGTCCATATAGAACCACCTTGAAGGCCTTGTGAGGTATCGATAATCAAATGATTATCGCTTTCAACTTTAGCTCCAAGAGCTTTGAGGATATCTATATGTGGGTCTAATTCTCGGATACCAAGTGCACAACCACCAATCTTAGATTTTACTTCTATATGATCCATTCTTACAGCTAACGGCCCAAGTAAGAGAACTGCACCTCTCATTCCTAAAGGGAAACCCTCATCTCCAAAATCTTTTCTTAAGTTGGAATTATTTATTGTTAAAACTTTCTCCTCTTTATTCCAATCGATATCAGAACCGAGGGATTTTAGTAAATCTATGAGTTTAATAACATCTAGTAACTCTGGAAAGTTTCTAAGGATTACTGTTTCATTGGTAAGAAGTGTTGCGCAAAGTATTGGTAGTGCTGCATTTTTATTCCCTGCTGGTGTTATTTCACCACTAAGTTTTTTTCCACCTCTGACTATTAAATCTGCCATGTTTTTTTATTAAAAAATTATATTAATTTCTGTATTTAACCGAATACCTGTGTTATCAAAAAAATCTTTCTGAATAATTTGAATTAAATTATATATCTCTTCTCCCGTAGCATTCTCATAGTTAGTAACTATCAGTGGGTGTTTAATCCAAGTTCCACATTTACCAACTCTCTTGTTTTTCCAACCTAGTTTATCCAGAATATATGCTGTCGGAATTTTTACCACTCCTTCATTTTCAGTAGTGTAATTGGGAAGTTCTGGGTATTTTTCAAGTAATCTTTTGTATTCAACTTCAGATATCAAAGGATTAGTAAAAGTACTTCCACAAGAACCGTACTTACCAACTTTCGGTAATTTTTCATCTCTGATATTACATATGCTGTCATATACTTTTTTAATCGTATACGGTTTACTGTAGTTTTTCTCTAAGTAATCAGTTATCCCTTTATATTGTAAATATTTCTCTGGTATTGCCTTATCTTTTTCCCATTTCTCAAGTTTGAAAGTTATAGCTGTAATTAGGGCATTATTTTTTAAATCGTGTTTGAAGATACTATTCCTATATCTAAATTTACATTCTTTATTGGTTATCTCTTTGATTTCTCCTGTTTTTGTATTAAAATACTCAACGGAGGTGATGAAATTTTTTACTTCAACACCGTAAGCACCAATATTTTGTACTGGGGTAGCACCACAATCCCCTGGAATATTAGCTAGGTTTTGGAGACCTAAATAGTTTTGATGTACACTCCACTCTACGAATTTTTCCCAATTTTCTCCTGCTCCGATTTTAATTGTGACTGTTTTCTTATTTTCTTCGACTATTCCTTTTCCTAGGAGATTGGGATGGATTACGATACCTTTAAAATCATTAACGAAAAGAATATTAGAACCTCCACCAAGTATTAGAAAATCTTCGTTGAATACCTTCTTATCGAAAATTTCTTTGAGATCCTTAACACTATCTACTTCAATATATTGGTTACTGTATGCATCCACCATGAAAGTGTTTAATTTTTTTAAAGATTTATTTTTACTTAATTTCATTGTAGTAAAGAGTATGACATTGTCTTAAAAATTATTTAAAGAGGTGTGAAAGTATCTGTTGAAGAGCTGTTGTTGGAAAAAGGTTTTTTATTTTCTTCCTGTTAACCCCCAGTTCCCTACTTAGGAAGTCTTTAATGTAGACCGAAATATTAATTGCTTTAAGATCCTTTTCTGGTAAGATTTCAGAGAGTCCTAAACTAACTAATGTTTGGGCATTTTTCGTTTGCTCATCATGTGTTACCCAAGAGATTGGGATAAAGATTGAAGGGATTTGTATCACGCCTATCTCATATACTGTATTTGCCCCTGCTCTTCCTATGTATAAATCTATATTATGGAAAAGGAAACCAATCTCATCCTTGTTAACATACTTAACAGGTAGGAATCTTTCTTGCATCTTACTATCTAATTGCTTATGGATATTCAATGCGAAGTCGTAATCATTATGAATTTGATTATCACCCATTTGTAAAACCACATTATATTCTTTTAGTAGAATATCCAAGTTTTCAAGTATATATGTGTTTAGGGTATGAGAACCCAATCCTCCTCCTGATATATATATTATTGGTAATTTATTTTTTTTAAACTTCTTAATCTTTTCTACTACTTTTCCTTCTCCACTCTTTTTTAGTACTGCTAATCTGACAATATTACCTACTTGAATTGTATTCTTATTTTTAAAATACTGGGTAGAAGATTTGAAGGTGATAAATATCTTTTTTGCAAATTTCCCAACAATCTGATTTGCTAATCCTACTGCTGCTGTTTGCTCATGTATATATACTGGGATACCTTTTAGCCATGCCGCTATACACACAGGGACACTTACAAAACCCCCGGAAGAAAATATTAGATCAGGATTATTGGACTTCATGATTTCAAGTGAATCTTTTAATCCTAGTATGGTTCGTAATGCTAACTTAATGGTTGATATGGCAAACTCTCTTTGTAGTTTTCCTGCTCTAATGAAGTAACATTTGAAATCTGCATCCTTAAAATGTCTTTGCTCCAAAGAGTTTCCGTATTCTTCTCCTACCATTCCTAGATCTCCACCTACATAGATAAGTTTTTTGAAACTATCTGGATAATGTTCTTTAATAGTTTCAATTAATGCAGAAGCTACAGAGAGATGTCCTCCACTTCCTCCTCCAGTTATTAATATTTTTTTTACAGTATTACTATTTTCTGTTGCCATTTAAATTTGTAAACCTAGATATATTAAGAAGTATAGCAATTCCAATCAAAGTTACAAGGGTACTAGATCCTCCGTAGGTAAAAAAAGGTAATGGCATACCAGTAAGTGGTATTAAGCCTACATTAGCTCCCATATTTAAAAATGCTTGTATTGTAAGCCAAATCACTATCCCCATTGCAAGTAATCTTCCTTCTTTATCTGGTGCGTTTTGTGCAATTTTGAATCCTCTTAAAAAGAAAAGAATCCACGCAAAAACTAATATACTTCCTCCTAAAAAACCTAACTCTTCGAGAATGATTGCAAATGTGGAATCTGTAAATGCAGTGTTCTCCACTAAATATCCGAATCTTTGTCTTGACTGTCCAAATCCTTTTCCAAGGAATCCTCCACTACCTATTCCAATGAGGATTTGTTGTATTTGATAACCACTTCCTTGAGGATCAATTACTTCTCCTTTAAAAAGTAGGGTAAAATATGTTTTGACTCTTTCTAACCTATACGGTTCAATTATGACAGCTATTGCTGCTAGTGGTACTCCAAGAAAAACAGCAGAGAGTATTGTCCCTATTGTATGAATACGGTTTTCTCCGGATATTAGGAACATTAGAAATGCAGTAATACATATTATCATTGTGGTTCCGAGATCTGGCTCCAGGATTATGAGAAAGGCGATAGAACCAACAATTGCTGCGAAGTTTATAATATGTTTTCCAAACCCATCTTTATACGCTGATTTAAATTTTTTGTACTTGTATTTTTGTTTTGATAACCAGGAGGATAGATAGATGATTATAGCTATCTTTGCGAATTCTGCAGGTTGTATAGTTCCTAAATTTCCAAGTGAAAACCATCTTTTAGATCCATTAATCTCATCTCCAGCGATTAGTACAAGCAGTAGCAATGCTATTGTAAATATTAATCCTGGTATGGATAGTTTAAGTAATCTATGATAGTCTCCGAAGTATATAAATATTCCTATCCCAATTCCTAATATTAACCATTGAAGATGTAGTATGAGAAAGTGATATTTATCAAAAAAGACTTGGTCTGCTACATACATACTTGCATCAAAGATCATCATTAATCCAAATATAATCATGAGTATGGATATGGTTAGAATAAGCTGGTCACACGATTTTCGTTTTTTTCTGTAAAGGTGTTTCTTCTTTTTGGTTTTTCTCGACATCATTATACTTCTAATATACAATATTAATGTATGAATGACCAAATGGTTTTAGTTGTTGGTGGTCCTGGTGGTAGTGGTTCTTCCACTATTGCTAAGCGTTTGGCAAAGTATTTCAATATTAAACGTATATATGGTGGAGAGTATTTTCGGAAAGAGGCGAAATCTAGGGGGTTTGATAGTTTAGAGGCCTTCTATGAGAGAGCAAAGAAAGAGGATATAAAAAAGATAGATCAGAGAGTAGATAATCATTTTAGGGATTTAGCAAAAAAAGGTGGTGTTCTAATTGAAAGTAAGATCTTTTCCGGTATTGCTACAAAAGAAAAGATTTCTTGTACTTCTAAGATTTGGATTACGGCGTCTTTGGATGTTAGAGTAGAAAGAGTTTTAGGTAAAGAAAAGATTAGAGGTTTTCTTAGGAAATGGTTTAGAAGAAGAGAAATTATTAATGATTTAACAAAGAGGTATGAGTATGATAAAGAAAGATATCACGATTTGTATGGAATAGATTATGACTCTCCGAATAAATACAATGATTTAGTTATTGATAGTTCTCATCAGGTTCCTGATGAGACTTTTAGTTTAATTATTAATTTTCTAAATAATGGAAAAGGTGAAGAATAGTACAAATACTTCTTCAACAAAGAAGAAGGTAGATCCCTTGGTGATAAAGGGGAAGGAGTATGAGAATACTGCTGTAAATCCTGAGGATTTGGATAACAGATGGTTAAGGTGGAAGTGTTTGAAATGTAATTTCGTTTATGAAGGTAAAGAACCTCTTAATGTTTGTCCGAAGTGTGGTAATAGTGATCCAGATTTATTTGTTGATGCATTTTAGTCTTAAATGCCGAGAGGGGGACTTGAACCCCCACTCTATTGCTAGAACGGGATTTTAAGTCCCGCGTGTCTGCCAGTTCCACCATCCCGGCTTGGAGCATTAGTATTTTAATGGATTATCAAAGGATTTTCAATATTGATTTTGGAGGTGACGATGGGACTCGAACCCATGATAGTGGTTTTGCAGACCACGGCCTTAACCAACTTGGCTACGTCACCAATACTATCTACCGAGGATGTCTTTAACGGTAGCAATCTCTAGTATTGAGTTTATGCTCTTGTTTTTTATTGAGCTACCGCTAATAATAGCAATTTTATCATCAAAATCCAACTCCCCGTATGAAAATACTATTTCTACAGCCCTTTCTATACTTTTATCCCTATCATCAGATAAGGATTGGGCATAATAACACTTAACACCACGAAGGAGATTATCTTCTCTAACTCTTTTAAAATCATTTGTTACTTCATATATTGGAATTGATAATCTATGTCTTGAAAGGGATTGAACACTCTTACCACTTTGAGAGATGACTAATACACTTTTTAGGTTAAGAGAATTTGTAAGATTAAAAACACTTTTACATAATTCATCTGTATCTAGAGAAGCAGTAGTTCTACCATATACAACCTGAGGAGTTAAGATATTTTCAACAGAGAGTGCAATGGTATTCATAGTCTCTACACTTTCGATTGGGTATTTACCTGTAGAGGTTTCAGCAGAAAGCATAATTGCGTCTGCCCCATCTATAACAGAGTTGGCTACATCACTAACTTCTGCTCTTGTAGCTCTAATGTTATATCTCATACTTTCCAACATCTGTGTGGCAACAATTACTGGTTTCCCAACTGCTCTACACCTATATATTAATTGTTTCTGAATCATTGGAATTTGTTCAAAAGATATTTCTACACCTAAATCCCCTCTTGCAATCATTATTCCATCTGAATATTTTAAAATATCATCAAAGTTATCAATACCTGCTTGATTTTCAATTTTAGAAATAATATTAATATCACTATCTCCCAGTAACTCCCTTGTAAGTTTTACAACCTTACTACTTTGTACAAAAGAAAGTGCTACGAAATCATACCCAAGATCAACTGCATATTCGATATCCTGTTTATCTTTCTGAGTAAGTAGAGGAAAATTAAGAAAACTATTTGGAATATTAACTGTCTTATGAGGATGAAGTATGGAATGATTTTGTACAGTACATACAATATTATTATCAACAATTTCTTTAACTTTTAATTCAATATTTCCATCATCGAGGAGTATTATGGTATTTCTGGATATATCTTTATTTAAATTGTCGTATGTAATCTGTATCTGGTCTTCATTTGTAATATCCTTTGTTGAAGGTATTAGAGTGATAAGTTGACCTTTTTTTAATACTCTTTCTGTTTCGAAACCAGCAACCCTGATCTTATTTCCTTGTGTATCAAGTATTAAAGACACTCTTTGAGATATTTTACGAATCATTTGAGAAACTCTCTTTAACTCATCAAAGTCTGCAAAGGAAGCATTTATTCTTGCAATATCTACTCCAGCTTCAACCATTTGTGTAAGAATGTCCATATCCCAACTGGATGGACCAATGGTTGCTACGATTTTAGTTTTACAAAACTTTGGGGCAGTCATATCACATAGTATATGGGATAGATTTTAGTTTTACAACCATATTTAGATGTATTAGTATATATGTAGAAACTATTTAACCTTTTTTACTGTCTATATGAAGGAATATATAAAAAATTTGCTACTTTTCTTTTTAATCTTTTTCTTTACTACTACGATATTCTCTGGAATTATTATGCCAAATCTATCCATTTATTATCTTTCTACATTGATAATACTTAGTACTGGAGTAATGATGACGAAACCATTTCTAAATTTTTTAACCATTAAAATTAATTTCCTTACTTATTTCTTGATGTCATCGATACTACTTATTGGGATATTCTTTTTATTAGAAATATTCATGACAGGATTCCTTGTCGAGATTATAACATTTGAAGGTGTAAGCTTAGACTTTTTGCAAATCAATGGATTTGAAATGGTTCCAGTTGTTACAATACTTCTAATTTCTACATTAAGTTCTTTACTTTGTTCAATCTTTTTTACTTTAGGAAAAAGTACTTAAGGTGTAGTATAATGGGAATATGAATAACAATATTTATAATACTCTATTAATTACCCAAATTGTAATATCTATATTACTTGTAATCAGTGTATTACTACAAAATAGGGCTGAGGGTTTGGGAAAAATGTTTGGTGGTGGTGGTGAAGTCTTTAGAACAAAAAGGGGGTTAGAGAAATTTCTTTACTATTTTACAATTACTTTGATTGTAATCTTAGTAGTACTTTCTCTTACGCTACTTAAGTTAGGATAGTGAGTATGTCTAAAAAAAAGAAGGTCAAAACAAATAAGAAGACTGTGAGTATGAAGGAAGCTTTTACTAAGGTTTCTCCTAAGAGTAATGAAAAGAACGTAAATCAATCTAAAAGGCGTACGATGAGGGATCTTTTTTGGGAATATCCTGGAAGTCTTGTAAAGGTTTTTAAGGTTACATCACCTTTGAGCACTATATTTCTTTTTATGTTACTTGGTTTTGGTGTGTTTGCTTTATTAAGAAGTAATACCTTTGCAGAGAATGTTACCTCAAAAAGGTATACACAGTATGTAGAGGGTCGTATTGGTGCTATATCAACCTTTAACCCATTATTTAGTAACCAGAATGATGTAGATAAGGCAATACAGGAATTAGTTTTTGAGAAATTGATATATATAGATATAAATGGAGATATTACTCCTGGAATTGCCACTTCTTGGGATATTAGTAAGGATGGAAAAACTTATCAATTCAATATTTCTACAGATCGTATGTGGAGTGATGGTACTTTGTTAACTATCGATGATGTATTGTTCACATTCCAAACAGCTATCAAACTTTCCGTGGATCATGGATATGATACTATTGGTTCTGCATTAATAGATGTTGAGATAGAGAGAGTTGATGAAGATACGATAAAGTTTGAATTACCTCAAACCAATGCTACTTTCCCTGAGATTGTATCAGTATATATTATTCCAAAACACATTTTAGAAGATGTAGTGCTTTCTGATATGCCTTTTAATATTTTTTCACGAAATCCAGTTGGGTCTGGTCCGTATAGGATATCAAGGAGTGAACCCAATATTGTATATTTACGTTCCTCCACATATTATAAACATCAGCCCACTATCTCGGATATTGTAGTTAGAATATATTCAGATGTTTCAAAACTACAATCTGCATTTAGAAACGGTTTACTTGATGGGATAGTATTACCTTACAATAAGGATGCTGAGTTTACCCAAGAATACCCATCTTACTCATCGAATGTAATTGATTTACCCTATCGAGAGAGAATTCTCTTTTTTAATTTGAGAAAAGATAAGTTTCAAAGCGAAGAGTTAAGAAGAGGTATTAGTCATTTGATAGAAAGGGATCAGTTATTGACTCAATCTGAGGTGTTTGGTAGTGTAATTTATGGACCGATTTTTGATGGAAGCTGGGCATATTCTTCTGATGCTAATTATCTTTCCTATGATGTAGCAAAGGCTATTACTAGTTTAAAGAATGCTGGATATACACAGAATGTGCAGAATGGGTATTTTCAAACAGAAGATGGGAAGTTACTTACTTTAGCAATTAGTTACCTTGATAATGATATGAATACGAATTTGATGAATACATTAAAGGAGCTATTAGATAGTGAGGGAGTGATTATTAATCTTGAACCATTTACATATTCACAATTAACTCAAGAGATATTGGCAACTAGAAATTTTGAAATTCTTATGTACGAAATAGAACTGAGTATTGATCCAGACCAGTATAATCTATGGTACTCCCTACAGAAAGAATATCCAAATCTTAATCTTTCTGGGTATGAATATGATCGTGTAGATATCCTTCTTGAGGAAGGTCGAGGTGAGTTAAAACAGATAGAACGAAAGAAGACTTATGCGTTATTTCAAAAATATTTAGTTGAAGATGCTCCTGTTATATTTCTCTTTAGACCTTCATATCTATATGTTGTTCGTGATAATCTAGACGGTATTAATTTTGAGAATATTACGAGGTTAGAGGATATATATAAGAATGTATATGACTGGGAGTTTATGAAGTAATCTCATTAATATATGCCAAGAGGGGGAGTTGAACCCCCACCCATTGCTGGACTACGTTCTGAACGTAGCGTGTCTGCCAGTTCCACCATCTTGGCCGAGGGTGTATATTATCATTTATTCTTCTACTTTTGACGTAAGAGATACTAAGATCTTCTTCTTATCTTTCTTACTAGGTTCCCTTTTCTTTTTTCCTGTATCTGAATCAGGGTCAAATTTTTTAAAGTTTTTCAAAAAATCTTTTTTAGTAAAGATTTTCTCTTTTTTAACTTTTTTCTTTTTTAATTTTGGTTTTCTTTTCTCCTTCTGTTTCTTTTCCGGTTTTTGTGGTTTAGGACTTTTCTCTGAAAACACTTCCAGTAGGGTTTTTTCAGGAGTATTATTATCCGAATTATTTAGCTTTTTAGAAAATTCTTGATTAACCCCATTTTCATCATTTTTTCTAATTAAGGTAATTAGAATTGAGGATATGAGTGAACCAAGGAGTAAGAAGCCTACAAGACTGATTATTAAATCAGGATTTTGAGTTAAAGTTGTAAGAAGATTATCCAAGGTGATACTCTTGAATGAGAATGATATAGTTTCATTTTGATCCTGAAAGTCAGATGCAGTAGTTAGACCACCATCTCCGAATGCGAGTACTGCCGGCTCACTTGGATTACTCGCATAGCCATCTTTTCTAGTATATGCAAAGACAGTATATATACCATCTACAGTTGTTTCCAATGCTATCGAAGTACTCCAATCACCATCAGAGTCAATATCAGCAATCTCTATAAAGTTAGTGGCATTTACGGATAGTGTGACTATTACTTCACTATTTGCAAATCCTGTACCAGATATTGTGAGGTAGTCATTTTCAAATGTAGGAGCTTTTATAATAGGTGGTCTTGGAATAATAACAGTATCGTATTCCAGTAATTTAGTTGCACCAAGTGAGTCTACAAATCGGAATTTAAGATGATGCTCTCCAATACCAAGGGATGGTAGAGAGTAAGGACTAATAATATCTTTAAAACCACTTTCATCTATATCTAACTCAACACCTACCTTTTCTTCAGAGGGGTCTACAAAGGTAACTATATGACTTGGATTATCTGTATATTCAGGTATTGAAATATTTAATTCATTTTCAATTTCCTCTAGGCGTTCTTCTTCAAGTTGTTCTACCTCTTGGGTATCTACATCATCTGTATCACCAAGTAAATCATCAACTGCAATATCTTCAGCAAAAATAGTACCTGTAGCTGTAAGAAGAATTAAAATTGTAAGTAGAAATTTTTTCATTTAGGTTGATAATAATGTTACTAACAATATTGTATAGATTGTTGAGAAATTTTTCTAGTCTATAGCTTTATCGATAAAAAGAACCCCTTTTAAATGATCATCTTCGTGTTGTACGACCCTAGCATTGATACCATTAAACCTTCGTTTTACCTTATTCCCCTTCCTGTCCATATATTTAACTTTTATCTTATTATATCTTTGAACATTCTTTTCAATATTGGGTATACTTAAGCACCCTTCAATATCTATATTAGTTTTCTCTCCTATATTTTGTACTTGAGGATTGATTATTAATTCAAATTTCCCTGTATCGTAGTTTAGAATATATGAAACCTTTTTACTTACTCCTACTTGTGGTGCTGATATTCCTCCAGATTCTACCCCTACCTGTTCCTCACTAGTTAAAGCGGTATGTAAAAGATTGTCTAGGAATTGTTGGAATTCTTCTGTTTTCAGTTCTTCTTGGGTAACATCCTTTGAAATTGCTCTTAAGATTTTTTCTTCTTTACTATTTTCTATTGTATAAATTTTGAGTTGCTTCATATAAGAGTATATCAGATTTCTATCCAGCTAACCCACTTCTACTATATTTCTTTATTTTAATATTTTGTATAGTTCCAGCTTCATACTCTTTTTCTAGCAGAATCTCGTGATTGTAGTATGTTATTCCCTTCTGTCTACCAGTTAGTAATACGGGGATATTTCTATTTACTAAACCTTTATGTTTTGTTTCTCTAATCTTATTTACTAAATTTTTAAGTCTTCTTTCTCTTTCTTTTTTAGTATCTAGATCTATATTATCAATCATTTTGTATGCAGCACTACCCTTTCTAGGTGAAAACTTTCCAACATATGCCATTTCTATATCGCAATTTTTTATCAAATCTAAAGTTTCAGAAAAATCTTCTTCTGTTTCTGTTGGAAAACCGATAATTACATCAGTTGTAATTCTAAAGTCTGGATTAAACTCCTTTATCTTTTTACAGATATTTAAAAACCTATCTTTTGTATATTGCCTATTCATTAGTTCTAATATTTTATTTGAACCTGATTGTACTGCTATATTACAATGTTTGATAAATTTATCATGTGTGGTTATTAATTCTATTAATTCATCAGAGAAGTCCTTTGGGTGTGAAGAAATGAAATTAATCCAAAATTCTCCTTTAATTTGTTCAATTTCCTTGAGTAAATCAACAAAGCTTTCCCCATTTTCTTCCCAACTATTTACATTTTGACCGAGTAGTGTTACTAATTTACCTCCATTAGATACGAAATCTTTTATATCATGTAATATATTTTCTTTGGGAAAGTTAACTAGTTTACCTCTTGCGTATGGGACTATACAGTATGAACAGAAATTGTCACAGCCATTGGATGTTGAAAACAGTCCCTGGTATTTATTATTCCTATCGTAATTAATATTTTTATTTTCAATCAAATCGTTATTATCAATTTTAAGAATTTTTGGTAGTTGTTCAATTTTTTTGATATTGACAAGATGTGTGATCCAAGAAAATCTTCTTTTCAGAATTTTCTCGTATTCGTCTACTGTCATATTCGTAGATCTATCGTATCTTTGGGCCATACAGCCAGTTACTACAACAGTTTTGTCTTTAAATACCTCTTCTCCAGCCTTTATACCCCACCCTGCTACCTTATCCTCTGCTTGTTGTCTAACACTGCAGGTAACAAGTACAATGAGATCTGCATTTTTCCAATCATCTACTTCTTGGAGTGAGTATTGTGTTAGTAAATTTCTGACGGTGTTACTGTCAGCAACATTCATAGCACAGCCATAAGTTTTAATGTAGAAAGTCTTTAACATATGGGTATTTTACCATATATTAATTACATACCTACTGTACATTTTTAATGGTTTCTAAAAGATTGCTTTAGTTATTACCATTTCCACTACCAGATCCTGAGTCTGTATTTCCAGCATCTTCATTTCCACTTCCACTTCCACCACATACCCCAGTATCACAAAGATCTAAGTTTTCTTGTAAACCTTGTTTTACTTGTAGTGCGGTATCTTCTCCTTTATTCTCTACCTTTTCCATTACCTGAATATGTTGTTCAAGTTGTTGTTGGTATTGATTTTGTACTCTTTCTAACTCACCATCTTGATATTTCTCTGGATTACTTTCAGCATTTCCTAAACAATCTTTTACTCTGTCCTGTTGGACTGTTACTGCTGTTAATACTTCTTCGATATTGTCAGTTGTGTCAACAACATTATTAAGTTCAACTACTCTTTCTTCTAGAATATTACTTTCAAGTTCAATGAGATTTATATCATCAAAAGTTAGTAATCTTTGAACATCTTCTATTGCTAGGTCTACAGCATAGAGTACGTCTCCAGGTTCTGATGCATCAGCTTGTGTGGCTAAGATTGTTCCACCACCACCTAGTACTACGATTAGGATCAAAAGTACGGTTAATACTTTTTTCATATATATATTAAATTAAAAATTAATTAAGGACATTTTCATCCTAACAATTCTCCAATCGATTGTCTACTATTAAGCCGACATATTATTTCTGCAAAATACTCCGCTACAGATACAACTTCTACCCATTTATGCTTTTGGAGAAAATCTTTGGGTAGGTACGAGGCATCTGTTGTAATTAATTTATTCAATATCTTCTCTTTATGATATTTTTCAAGGTTTTTAATAGCGTTGTTATTAAGTAGAGCGAATGTTGTAACACCAGTAATTTCTTCTGCTCCACTCTCTTTTGCTATAGTCATTGCTTTACAAAAGGTGGTTGCGGTATCAATCATATCATCTATTATATATACAGCCTTACCCTTGACATCTCCCATAATAGCCATACTCCTTATAGTATTAGCCTTCGAATAATTCCTATTCTTATAGGTAAAAGCTACACCTGTATGAAGATTGTGTGCATAGTAATTTGCTCGTTTTGCTCCACCTAAATCAGTTGGAATAATTACTGTATTCTCAGGGTTATGGATATCCTTTTTGATATATGGCACTAATATTTGACTACCTCTAAGATTCTCAATTTGTGCTGATCTAAAGAAACCTTGTATTGCAGGGTTATGAAGATCCATTGTTATTATATGATCTGCACCTAAATCTCCTTCTAGTTCCCAGGCAACCCTTGCTGCTGTAATATCTTCTCTTCCAGTTTGTTTATCTTGTCTTGCATAAGGAAAAGAAGGGACTACTGCTGTAATATAGTTGGCATCACACCTTCTACATGCTCCAATTACTGTATATAAAGCCCTTAAGTTCTCGTCTACGCTTCTACCATCAAAATGATTTTCAATATCTTGGATTATAAATACATCTTTCCCCCTTATACTTTCATTCAATATAGTTTTAATTTCTGTATTCGCAAAAAGTATTTCTTCTGTATCGAGTAA
>Ga0209121_10000981_pt1 | contig 30018 bp, 27 predicted proteins | sample Cruoilmetagenom3_FD_187292 | JGI IMG/M metagenome (GOLD analysis project Ga0209121, IMG submission 187292) | Oil polluted marine microbial communities from Coal Oil Point, Santa Barbara, California, USA - Sample 3 (SPAdes) (version 2) | ecosystem: Environmental > Aquatic > Marine > Oil seeps ...
GTTGAAGCGCGCATAACGAGTTATGTAAGCTTTGACACAACACAGAAAACAAGCAAAAGGACAAGCAAGGTGTATGAGTTATTTATTCTTGCTGACTTAGCAGCAAGGTAATCTGAATAAACTCTGCATTTCCCCACTTTCCTGGGAAAATTACGTAATAATGTTCCTTTCTTCTGATTATTTTTTGGTATCTTTTACTCTTCCTAACCAGCTTTCTTCTTTATTTATTGAAAAAAAGAAAGGGTTACTATCTGCTTCATCTTCATCAATTGTCATATATGAGGAAAGCCACACTCCCAATAAGTACCATATATGAAACATAATTTTCAAAATCAATATATTAGTCCATTCTAACAGCATAAATATTGTAATCATCACTTTTTCCCTTTCCTGAGCTTATTTCATTTTTGAATTGTGTATATTAATTGTGATTTTACCTGAATATAAAGCAACTTATATGCCAGAAAATCTTTCAAATCCGTTTCTCTTGTAAATTCCGCCAGTTAGTTATGAAACAGGTGGTAGCCAACAATGCTATTTTTTTGCCAGAAAAAAGATATAGTGGTATTCGTCATTTATTCGGGCTTGCTGATGGATGAATCTACATCTTTTGGAGCTTTTATTAATATGAAGAGTCTGCAATAGAGTCTTTATCTTCAACAACTGCGTTTTTTGCGCAGATGCTTGTGACAGGGGTCGGGGATCGCAAATGAACATCGAACATCGAACGCCCAACTTCGAATGTTGAATGGTGAAAATGAAGTGTTCTAGTATCGGATCCCTTTTTGTTATTAACTACCACGAAGAACACAAAGAAACTTTTTTTATCTTCGCGCTCTTCGCGATAAAAAAGTATCTTGTTCGATTGCAACTTTGCCGCCTTAGAGAGTAATGATATTTTCCTCCTTATCTCTCTGAAAAGTTCCTGTTTAAGTACTGATTGCCATATATTTCGATTGAAACAATCCACTTGTTGTGATATGGAGTCTCGCAGCAGGTGATTTGGAGGCTTTAATGGAAAATACAAGTTTAGGAAAAATGCTGGAAAATGTTAGCAGTAAATATCCGGGTAAGGTAGCTCTTCTTTACGAAGATAGACGGATTACTTATGAAGAATTGAATCAATCTGTAAATGCCATGGGCAATCGTTTAAGAGACCTGGGTGTAAAAAAAGGGGACACAGTTGCGTTGATGCTCCCGAACATACCCGAATTTGTCATATCATATTTTGCCACGGTGAAATTAGGTGCAGTTGCCGTAACTCTCAACATAGTGTCGACACCGTATGAACTGACATATCTTCTCGGTAATAGCGATTCAAAAGTATTGATAACAACCACTTCGACAGTTAACAGGTTTGAAAAGATAAAGACCGACGTTCCTTCGTGCAGGCATCTGGTCCTGACAGATAGTCCTGACGGGCAAACTTTTTTTCAGGAAGCTATCAGTACAGGACCGTCTGAATTTACCATGCCCGGAATCAATTGTGATGATCCCGCTGTAATGATTTATACCTCCGGCCTGACGGGCAAACCTCTCGGCGCTGTCCTTACACATAAGAATCTTTCTACTCAGACCTCTCTTCTCAGAGACGTTTGTGAAGGATCACAACATGACGTGGGGCTTTCAGTTATTCCCTTCTTTCATTCATACGGCGCCGCGGCAAATATGCTTACCGTTATCGGGCTTGGCGCCACTGCGGTACTGATGGATCAATTCAGTATCGACAGTATTTTCCAGACCATAGAAAAAGAGAAGGTTAGTTATATAGCCGCTGTACCCAGATTGTTTCTTGGAATGCTTTTGCAGAAAGATGCAGATAATTATAATGTAAGCTCCCTAAGATTATGTATTACCGGTGGTTCAGCCATGCCCCCTGAATATATTCCCATGTTTGAAAAGAGGTTTCATGTAAAGTTAGTGGAAGGATATGGTCTCACCGAAGCTTCTCCTGTCTGTTCGGTCCGCAGAATCACCATGGAGCAAAAACCGGGATCCATAGGAATCCCCATCCCGGCTGTGGAAGCTAAAGTGTTTGATGAAGGCGGCAGCGAGTTGCCGGCTGATGAAGTGGGAGAGCTTGTAATTAAAGGCGCTAATGTTATGGATGGTTATTACAAGGACAGAAAGGCAACCGCAGAGGTCATCAAAAATGGATGGTTGCACACCGGAGATCTCGCCAGGATTGATAAAGACGGATATATCTTCCTCACTGGTCGTAAAAAACGAATGATTATCACCAGCTCTTTTAACGTTTATCCCCGGGAAGTGGAAATTGTCCTTGACATGCATCCTGCCGTGGCATCATCGAGGGTAATCGCAAAGCCCGACCTGATGAGAGGTGAAATCGTCAAGGCCCTCATTGTCAAAAGAGACGATGCAACTGTTGACAAAAGAGAAATCATGAGGCATTGCAGGATATATCTGTCGTCGTACAAGATCCCACGGGAGATTGAATTCGTTGAAAACCTGAGTTAGCGCAGGGTTAGATGTTTTGTTTTTTGCCACACCTGCCGGAATTCCCTGAAATATTGGGAGAAAGGAACCAAATGTCAAAAATACCACAAAAATTAGATAAAAAAAGAGCGGATATTTACAAGGATGCACCTATCGCAAAATTCGGTGAGCGAAAGCCGGATTTTTCAACCATGGGTAAAAAAATAAAGAATACATATAAAAATCACAGGGAAGTTGTCCTGGTGGAAGCATGCAGAACCCCTTACGGCAGATTTGGAGGAGGATTAAAAAGTTTCGACGCATGTGAACTCGGGGCTATGGCGATCAAGGAAGTCGTCAGGAGAACTGATGGTAAGGTAAAGCCGGAAGACATCGACTATGTTTATATGGGACAGGTTGTGCCGGCGGGTTGCGGTCAGGTGCCAAGTCGCCAGGCGACCATCCTTGCCGGTCTGCCCGAGTGGGTTCCCTCCATTACAGTAAATAAAGTTTGCTCATCGGGAATCAAAACGGTTGATCTGGCGGCCCAGATGATTCAGCTTGGAAGAGCGGAAATTTGCATTGCAGGCGGCCAGGAAAGTATGAGCAACTGCCCTTTCTCGCTTCCCGATATGAGATGGGGATCACGAATGGGTTTGACCAGCAGGCCGGCTGTTGATCTTATGGTTTACGACGGCCTGTGGGATGCCTTCTACAATCGCCATATGGCCATTCACGGATCTGAAACGGCTGATGAATTCGGTTTCACCCGCGAAGATCAGGATGCCTGGGCATATCACTCACAAATGGGAGCCGCCGCCGCCATGGAAGAAGGAAAACTTGATGATGAGATATTCCCCGTTGAAGTGAAGCAGGGCAAAGGATCTGTAATCGTGGATACAGATGAGTTTCCCAGACCGAGCACAACAATGAAAGGTCTGGCCAATCTTCCGCCTGTCTTCGGCCACAAGAGCGCAGTTACTGGAAAACCTGGTAGTGTGACGGCCGGAAACGCTCCCGGAGTCAATGATGGCGGAGATGTTTGTCTTCTCATGAGCAGAGAGAAAGCGGACGAACTGGGAATGAAGCCCCTCTGCACTATTCTCGATTATGCAGAAGTATCCCAGCCGACAAAGGATATAGCAACAGTCCCGGGACTTTCCATCAAAAAAGTTCTTGAACAGAATGACATGTCTATCGATGACGTTAATCTTATTGAAATCAATGAAGCCTTTGCCTCTGTCGTCCTGATCAGCGCTCGGCGTATTCTCGGATTAACGGAAGAGCAAATGTACGAAAAGGTGAACGTGAATGGAAGCGCCATTGCCTATGGTCACCCCATCGGAGCAACGGGAGCCAGAATTCTCATGACCCTGGCCTACGAGCTGAGGCGCAGGGGAGGCGGCATCGGTGTTTGTGGAATCTGTGCCGGTCATGCCCAGGGTGATTCAATGCTGATTAAGGTTGAATAATCAAGAAAAAGGCGCAAGGAAAAAGATATAAAACCTCAAACTTTTAACATTTAGCCTGTACTTTATTTGAAAGGAGAATTTAGAATGCGAGATGTAGTAATTGTAAGTGGAGCGAGGACTGCTGTCGGTAACTTTGGCGGTTCGCTAAAAGGTGTAAAATGTGTTGATCTGGGAGCCCTTGTCATAAGGGAGGCAATAAAGAGGGCCGGGCTACGGCCTACCGTTAGTGATTTTGTTAAATCGTGCCGTCCGGACATCTTCGGTGAGTTTGACATGACTGAAATCAACAAGAAGTACTATGATTACGATGACTCTCTGAATCCGGTTTATTTTGATGAATGTATCATGGGAAATGTCATTCAGGCGGCCCAGGGACAAAACCCCGGCAGACAGGCAATGATCTATGCGGGATTGCCGGAAGAAACAGGTGGAATTACTGTGAACAAGGTCTGCGCCTCGGGAATGAAGGCCATTACTCTGGCTGCGCAAATCATCAAGTCGGGTGAAGCAGACATCATCGTGGCTGGCGGTATGGAAAACATGAGCAATGTTCCTTACGCATTGCCTGACGCCCGCTGGGGATACCGCATGAACATGCCCTTTGGCCAGGTTACAGACATGATGGTGCATGATGGTCTCTATGAGATTTTTAATGGATATCACATGGGGATTACGGCGGAAAATATTGCAGAACGATATGGATTTACAAGAGAACAGCAGGACGAGATAGGATTAATAAGCCATCAGAGGGCCAGGGCTGCCATTGCCAGCGGAGCTATTGCCGATGAGATCGTTCCCGTTGTCATCCCTCAGCGTAAAGGCGCGCCTGAGATATTCGAGGTCGATGAACGACCAATGGATACCACAATGGAAAAAATGGCCAAGCTGCGCCCGGCTTTTAAAAAAGACGGCACAGTCACCGCGGGTAATGCTTCCGGGATTAACGATGCTGCGGCAGCCGTTGTGGTCATGAGTGCTGATAAAGCGAAAGAACTTGGCCTAAAGCCCCTGGCAAAAATCAAGGGATATGCGTACGGTGGCATCGATCCTGCTTATATGGGACTGGGACCCATTCCGGCAACCAGAAAGGTATTCGGACAACTCGGTTTGACGATGAAGGACATGGATTATATTGAATTGAACGAGGCTTTTGCCTCTCAGACCCTGGCCTGTCTCAAAGAGCTGGAAATCGATCTCGATAAATGCAACCTCAACGGCAGTGGAATTTCTATCGGTCATCCCATCGGCTGCACCGGCGCCAGGCTTACTTACAGCCTTGCCATGGAAATGAACAAGAAAGGTTATAATCTGGGTTTGGCAACGCTTTGTATCGGTGGCGGGCAGGGTATGGCGATTGTTCTGGAAAGCATGTAGGTAACTATTTGACAGGATAAACATGATGAAAGATATACTAACTGTTTGTTCTTTATCAAAACGCGGTGAATCCTGTCTAGAATAAAATAAGGAGAAGAAGCTATGGAAGTAAAGACTTTTGGCGTTGTTGGGGCTGGTCAGATGGGGAACGGTATTGCCCAGGTTGCAACTCATCCCGGCGGACTTAACGTAATTATGAACGATATTGCCGATGAGTTTGTTGACAGGGGTTACAATACTATTTCGAAAAACCTTGACAGGCTGGTTTCCAAAGAAAAGATTACGGCCGACCAGAAAGAGGAAATCCTGAGCCGGATCACAAAGAGCACAAACCTGGAGGATATGAAGGATGCCGATTTCGTCGTGGAAGCGGCTACGGAAAGAGAAGATCTAAAGCTGGGAATATTTAAGAAACTTGACGAGATTTGCAAACCCGGCGTTATCCTTGCTACGAACACGTCCTCCATACCAATTACACGGATTGCAGCCGCAACTAAAAGGCCTGAACTTGTAATTGGAATGCATTTCATGAACCCTGTTCCTGTAATGAAACTTATTGAAGTTATTAGAGGCCTGGCAACCTCACAGGGGACATACGATCTGGTTGAAAGCCTTTCGAAACAATTCGGAAAGACACCTGTTGAATGTAACGATTTTCCAGGGTTTATTGCAAACAGAATCCTCCTGCCAATGATCAACGAGGCAGTTTATGCCCTCTTTGAAGGAGTCGGTACGGTGGAAGCTATCGACAGCATCATGAAATTAGGCGCGAATCACCCCATGGGTCCCCTTGCTCTGGCTGATCTGATCGGTCTGGATACCTGCTGGGCAATCATGGATGTCATCTACAAGGGATTCAGTGACTCAAAATACCGTCCCTGCCCACTTTTAAAAAAATATGTTGACGCGGGCTACCTTGGAAGAAAAACCGGAAGAGGATTTTATGACTACAGTAAATAAAGACAAGTTCGTAAAAAGTCAGAGTTTTTACCGTTTTGTCATTCCCGACCTGATCGGGAATCTATAACTGCTTGTAATTACTGGATTCCCGCTTTCGCGAGAATGACATATTAGCGAGTTTTTGACTTTTTACGAAAGCATCAATAAACATTAATTGAATTTTTTAACTTGCATCAAGGAAGGAGGAACAAGATAAATGGAATATAAAAATATACTTTTCACAGTAGAGGAAGGGGTCGCGATTATCACGTTCAACAGGCCCAAAGCGCTTAATGCCATGAATTCAGAAACGATGAGAGAACTCAAGGATGCGGTAACGGTGTGTAAGGACGATGACAGCGTCAAGGCGATTATCCTGACCGGTGCCGGAGATAAGGCATTTATAGCGGGCGCGGATATTTCGGAGATGCAGAACCTGGAACCACAGGATGCTCTTAAATTCATGGAACTGGGGCACGATACATTACGATTGCTTGAAACCCTTCCGAAACCCTCTATCGCGGCGATCAATGGTTTCGCCCTCGGAGGGGGAACAGAAATCTCCATGGCCTGCGATATGAGATTTGCATCGGAAAATGCGCGCTTCGGCCAGCCGGAAATACTTCTCGGTCTTATACCCGGGTGGGGGGGCACACAGAGGTTGCCCCGTCTCATTGGTATGGGAAGGGCCAAGGAAATTGTTCTGGGGGGGGGACAGCTCGATGCACAAAGAGCCTATGAAGTGGGTCTCGTAAACAAAATCTACCCTGCCGACCGGCTTATGGAAGAAACGAAAAAGTTTGCGAAGAAGCTGGCAGGCATGCCGGTCTTTACAATGAAAATGGCCAAGCACTCCATCAACTTCGGCTATGATCTATCCCTTGACAATGCGATCAGGCTTGAGGTGGAATGTTGCGCCCAGTGCTTCAGCACCAAAGATCAAAAAGAAGGAATGGCCGCTTTCCTTGAAAAGAGGAAGGCGAACTTTACCGGGCGATAAGTGGAGTTTGCGAAAGCGCCGGATGAACTGTGCGCGAATGAAAGACAAAGCATGTTGGAAGGAGAAACATTATGAATTTTGGACCAACCGAAGAACAACAAATGGTAAAAGATATGGTTGCACGGTTTGTTGATGATGAGATTAAACCCGTTGCCGCCGAACTTGATGAGACCCACAGGCATCCTCAGGAGATATGCCGGAAACTGGGTGAAATGGGGCTCATGGGAGTTTCCGTTTCTGCGGATTATGGTGGAGCCGGCATGGATAACGTGACCTATGTCATGGCAATGATCGAGATTTCAAGGGGGTGCGCGAGTTGTGGTGTTATCGTTTCTGTAAACAATTCACTTTATGGCCACCCTCTCAAAACCTACGGCAACCATGAGCAGAAGCTGAAATACCTTACACCTGTAGCCGGAGGTCAGGTCGAAGGTTGTTACGCCCTCACTGAAGCAGGCGCGGGTTCCGATGCCGGCGCGGTAAGATGCCGTGCCGAACTTAAGGGGGACAAGTGGATCGTCAATGGTGTAAAGAAGTTCATAACCAATGGCAATGTGGCAAACTATAGCGTTCTGGCAGCCAATGAAAACCCCGAAAAAGGGTACAAGGGAATGTTGACATTGGTAGTTGATTTAAAGAACACACCTGGATTCTCGGTAGGAACAATAGAAGAGAAAATGGGGATTCTCGCGTCCGGTACGGCTGAGATGGTCTTTGAGGATGCCGAAGTTCCGGCGGAGAACCTTCTCGGTGAACGTGGTCAGGGGTTCAGGCAAATGCTGGAAGGCCTGGATGCCGGTCGAATCGGAATAGGTTGCCAGGCCTGTGGTATCGGGAAATCCGTCCTGGAAGATTCCCTCCAGTTTGCGAAGGAAAGAGTCCAGTTCGGCAAACCCATCAGCTCATTTCAGGCAATTCAGTGGAAACTGGCCGATATGGCAACCGAACTGGATGCGGCGGAGTTAATGCTTCTCAGGGCGGCATGGCTGGAGGATAATGGTTTAAACTATGAGAAAGAGTCGGCCCAGGCAAAGATGTACGCCTCCGATGTGGCTATGAGAGCTGCTGTTGAGGGTGTTCAGATCTTCGGTGGATACGGCTACTGCAAAGATTATCCGGCGGAGAGACACATGCGTGACGCAAAGATCTGCCAGATATATGAAGGCACTAACGAGATCCAGAGAATGGTCATTGCCAGAAAGCTCTTAGGTGCGAGGTAGTTTTCTAAAGGCAAAAGGTTCAAGGTTCAAGGTTTTTCCCTTGCTCCTTGAGCCTTGTATCCTTGTTTTTCACCCCCTGACACCGGCATTTGATCTTATGGACTTCACATTAAACAGGCTATCCGACTATAAAGGCGTAAAAGGCCCCCTTCTTTTGATAATCATGGATGGCATGGGTCTCTATCGTGGAAATGATGATGGATATCCCGGTAATGCAATTGATATTGCCAAACCGGAAAATCTTCTCAATCTTTTGAAAAACGAAAAGATTGTAACGAAACTGAAGGCACACGGCACGGCAGTCGGCATGCCTTCGGATAATGATCAGGGAAACAGCGAGGTTGGTCATAATGCCTTCGGCGCGGGCCGGATCTTTGCGCAGGGAGCGCGTCTTGTGGGTGAGGCAATTACAACGGGCAGGTTATTTGAATCGGAAACATGGAAGAAAATAATAGACAATTCCCTGAACAAAAAAACTCCCGTCCACTTTATCGGGCTTATATCAGATGGCAACGTCCACAGCAACATTGCCCACCTCTTTGCGCTTATAGGTGAATGTGACAGGAAGGGCGTAGAAAAGGTATATGTGCATGGCCTGTCAGACGGCCGTGATGTTCCGCCCTTAAGCGCGCTCCGCTACTTCGGCGAATTGGAAGATTATCTCTGGTCGATACGTGTGGAAGCAGTCAAATCGGGTAAAAACCGCCTGTATTTCGTGGCATCCGGCGGAGGGAGAATGGTAACCACCATGGACCGTTACGAGGCGGACTGGTCCATTGTGGAAAGGGGTTATAATGCTCACGTGCTGGGTGAAGGTCCTAAATTCCCCGATAGCCTGACGGCAATCAGAAAATTGCGCGAGGAACAACGACTTGACGATCAATATCTGCAGCACTGGGTTATACATGACCCGAATAATCCCCGAAAACCTCTCACCGAAATCAGAGACGGTCACAATGTGATATTATTCAATTACAGAGGTGACCGGGCGCTCGAAATCAGTCGCGCATTTGTTGAGGATGATTTCAGGGGATTTAACCGCGGATATAAACCTGATGTTCTTTATGCAGGCATTCTTGAATATGATGTGGACACACACATGCCGCCTGAATATCTTGTTGCTCCGCCGGCTTTCGATCGGACTGTTTCAGAATACCTGGCCAAAAACGGTGTGACTCAATACGCCATAAGCGAGACGCAGAAGTTCGGCCATGTGACCTATTTCTGGAATGGAAACAATTCCGCCAAGTTTGACGAAAAGACCGAAGAATGGGTGGAAATTGAATCGGACCGGATACCTTTTGATCAGGCGCCGGCGATGAAGGCCCGGGAGATATCAACAGAAACAATAAATGCTCTTCGTTCGGGAAAGCACAAGTTTTTACGCTTGAATTTCCCTAATGGAGATATGGTGGGGCACACGGGATCTCTTCCCGCAACGGTAGATGCCGTAAAAGCTGTGGACGAAGCGGTGGGTGCTCTTGTTTCGGTGATTGATGAGCTTGGCGGTACTGTAATTATTACGGCTGACCATGGAAACTGCGAACAGATGATTGAAGTGAACAAGAAAACCGGAGAACCCGTTCAGGGAGCAGGCGGCGGATTCAAGCCAATGACAAGCCACACATTAAATCCCGTGCCATTTCTGATCCACGGACCCGATACCGATCGTTATGAAATAAATAACAAATTGACAGAACCCGGTCTTGGCAATGTTGCCGCGACTATTCTTACGCTGCTCGGCTATGAAAAACCGGATGATTATCTGGAATCAATCATCACAGCAATTTAAAATTCAAAATTAAAAATTCAATAAATTCCCAACTCACATCCGCCGGCCAGTGTTGCGCCCAGCTCGCGGCATTGTTCCAGAATTTCATCGGTAACTTTTCCCCTTGCAATAACAGGCTCATAAACCTTTTTAAGAGGATATCCAAGGGCTATACGTTCGATACTGTTCCGGGCTCCCCTTCCATCATTGCCAGCGCTGATAAAAATGACATAGGGCTTTTTAAAAATCTTTCCCTGCGACGGGTAAAAGGTGCGATCAAAAAAATTCTTAATTGCTCCCGACATATAGCCGAAGTTTTCCGGTGTCCCGATAGCGATCCCGTCACAATTTAAGAGATCCTCGAAGGTTGCCTCGAGGGCTCTCTTTACGATCAGTTCGGTATTTTCGATGCCGGCAGCGCCCTCAGACACTGCCTTTGCCATTTTTTCTGTATTTCCTGACTGTGAGTGGTAAACAATTAATATTTTAGCCATGTTTTGTGACTCTAAACCAGCGAACCAACAAAATTCTTTAACGCCCTGTTGAATGACTCTACGTTTTCCCACATGACAAAATGTCCGGAATCTTCAATCAATGCCAGTTCCGCCCCCGCGATATGATCTTTTATGAATTCTGAAAGGGGAGGAGGTGTCATCTTATCGTCATCCCCGCATATCAACAGCGCCGGCACATCGATGCCGGCAATCTCTTCAGTAATATCGAGTCTGTCGCAGGAGAGAAAATCACCATAAATTACATTCGGACTTGCTTTCGAAGTATTTTCCGTTAAAGAGGGAAGAAGCTTTTCCCGATTTCTTTTCGTAACCGAAAGTTTGGCAATGAGAGCGAGGGTCGAGTCAGAATCGTTTCGTATGCCGTCAAGAATCACAGCATTGACAGGCATTTTAACGCCACCACCCACAGGTACTATTCCTGAGAGCAGAGCGCCATATCTGACAGCGAAAGTCAGACTTATGGCAGCGCCGAGGGAATGACCGACAAGAACAGGTCTTTGTAATCCAAGTCCTTCAATGATCTTCTTTACCCATTCCACATAGAGCCCTACTTCCTGCTCCCCCTTTCCTTCAGACTGCCCGTGCCCCGGGAGATCCAGCGCCGCGATATTATAATCGCTCCCTAATCCTTCGTACTGGTTTTTCCAAAGCGTATGATCACATCCCGAACCATGAACAAAAACCAGGCTTTTTCTGTCCTCAGAAAAGCCCTCATCATTTATCCTGCAGGCAATCTTCAGCCCGTCTATTTCCTGAAACGTAATCATGAGATTCTCCTAAGGTGACAAAACCAAGCAAGAAATTCTTTTACCACGAAGAACACGAAGATAAAAAAAGCATTCGATACCAAGGCATTCATTTCCCCATTCAATATTCGATGTTGGACGTTCGATGTTCATTTTCGATTCCCGACAACCTATCCACCCGAGTAGTTACTATTTTCTTTTTTCCAGTTCCTCCGCCCTGAGTTGCTTGCGAAGGATTTTTCCCACATTTGATTTTGGAAGCTCCTTGCGGAATTCGATTTCCGTGGGCAATTTGTACTTTGCCAGTCTGGACTTGCAGAACTCTATCATTTCCTCTTCTGCTGCCGTTTCGCCTTCTTTAAGGACGACAAAGACTTTGATATTTTCACCTCTTTTAGGATCGGGGACTCCGATTGAACAGGCCTCCTGTACCTTGGGATTTTCATAAAAGGCCTCGTCGATATCCCGGGGATAGATATTAAATCCGCCCGATATAATCATATCCTTCTTGCGGTCCACGATACGGAAATATCCGTCCTCGTCCATCGTGGCGATATCTCCAGTATAACACCAGCCGTCTCGGATTGTATTCGCCGTTTCGTCCGGCATGTTCCAGTAACCCTTCATAACCTGTGGGCCCTTAATGATAAGCTCACCCGATTCTCCGACAGGCATGTCTTTTGTTCCCTTTTCAAGATCGACGATGCGGCACTCCGTATCAGAGATGGGGACGCCTATACTGCCAACCTTGCGGACGCCTCCCGCAAAGGGATTGATATGGGTAACAGGGGTGGTTTCGGTCAGGCCGAAACCCTCTACAATTACAGCTCCCGTGGTTCCTTCAAAATTACGAATCACTTCTACCGGCAGAGGAGCGCTTCCTGAAAAACACCCCTTCAGACAGGTCATGTCGGTCTTTTTCACATCGGGATGATTCAATATGCCGATATACATGGTTGGAACCAGGGGCGCAAAGGTGGGCCTGAATTTGCGTATTGCTTCCAGCAGCGGTCCCGGCTGGGGTTTGGGAACCAGCACATCACACCATGCCATATAAATGGAAAAATTCATTGCCGTAGAAAGACCGAAAACATGGAAGAATGGAAGTGCTCCCAGCATTATTTCCCCACCTTTGCTAAACGTGGGAAACCACGCCGCTATATGCTGCACCTGCTTGCTTAAATTGGCATGAGTAAGCATAACTCCCTTAGAAACTCCTGTCGTTCCGCCGGTATACTGATACATGGCTACATCTTCAAAGCCGATATCGACGGAAGGCGGGTGGGGAGAATACTTCGCGATGCAATCCTTCCATTTGTAAACATCGGGCGCCGGCTTGACGGAGGCGGCCAGTTTTTGCTTTTTGGCCACGAGGGGGAAGAGGAGATTTTTCGGGAACGGGAGATAGTCGCCTATGGAAGTATAAATGATTTGTTTGATCTTTGTCTCCGGCCTGAGATCGATCATGCGATTTCCCAGGAGGTCGAGCGTAATGAGAATTTTGGATCCTGAATCGTTGAACTGGTGTTTCAGTTCCGGATCGGTATAGAGAGGATTGTTCATCACAGTGACAGCGCCGAGCTTCATAATCGCATAGTATGCCACAACACAGGGTATTAAGTTGGGGAGAAGAATGGCAACGGAATCTCCTTTTTTGATTCCGAAATCGGCAAGGCAGGTTGCGAAACGATCCACCATTTCTTTGAGTTCTTTGAATTTCACAACATAACCCTGGAATATAAGGGCGTCATTGTCGGGAAATTCGTTTGCTGTTCCGGTTAAGATGTCAGGCAGGCATATTTCTTTATACTTAACGAACTCGGGGACACCTTTCTCGTAAGACTTCAGCCAGGGTTTATCCAGATAAGTTACTGTTCCAGCCATGTTAACCTCCTTTTCTCCATCCGTTTTAAATTAAGGGCATCGGGTCAGACCTGACCCACTATTATATTTTTTTACCACGAAGAACACGAAGATAAAGAAAAAATGCTTTGTGCTCTTCGTAGTGATTAGTAATAAAATCGCTTAAGTCGATGACACTGAGTGTATTATGATAATAGATTTTTTTCCAAAATGCCATAAAAAAAGCCCCCGACATAAATATCAGGGGCTTTTTGCTGTGCATATTTCCTGTTTTACTCAGAAGATTTTCCCTTTACGCCTGCGCCTCCTCACCAGAGGTTTCCTCAGTCTTTTCGGGCTCAGCCGGATTTTTGTCCTCTTCAAGGCCCATGGCATTCCAGACGATCTCGGCAATATCGAGAGCCGTCATCATCTCTTCCTTTTCTCTATCCTTGATGCCGTCTTCCATCATGGTCAGACAGAAGGGACAGCCGACCGCTATCGTATCCGCCTTTATTTCTATGGCCTGGTCCGTTCTCATATCGTTGATTCTCTCACCGATATCTTCTTCCATCCACATTCTTGCGCCACCGGCGCCGCAGCAAAAACTCTTCTCGTGGTTACCGGCCATCTCGGACAGTTTCATCCCGGGAACGGCAGCGAGTATCTCTCTCGGCTGCTTGTAAATATTGTTGTATCTGCCGAGGAAGCAGGAATCATGGTATGTGAACAGACCCGAAACAGGTTTTTTCAAACTGAGTTTGCCCTGAGCGATAAGGTCGGCAATTATCTCAGTATGGTGATAGACCTCAAAATTGCCGCCAAAATTGGGATAATCCTTTTTGAGGGTGTTATACCCGTGAGGGCAGGTGCAGATGATCTTCTTTACTCCATATTTATTCATAACGTCTATGTTCATCTGCATCAGGGTCTGTGAGAGATATTCATTCCCGCCTCTCATGGCGGAGTCGCCGCAGCAGCCCTCTTCCTCGCCCAGGATACCGAAACTTACACCAGCCTCCTTCAGGATTTTGGCAAATGCGACAGCAACCTTTTTGCCCCTGTCGTCAAAGGACCCCGAACACCCAACATAGTAAAGATACTCGACATTGGGATCTTCGGCAAGGGTTTTAACGCCCAGCTCCGGAGCCCAATCGGATCTCAGATGAGCGCCAATTCCCCAGGGATTGGAATTGTTTTCCATGTTTCTGTAAGTCAACTGCAGTTCCGGAGAGAAATCCGCTTCCATCAATACCTTGTACTGTCTCATACCGACAATCATTGGGACATGCTCATTGAATACCGGGCAGACCTCCATACAGGCCATACAGTTTGTACACGCCCACAGTTCGTCGAGGGCTATAACTTCACCTACCATAGCTTTTTGCGACTCCGGTATCGAGGGTTCTTCCCCCTCTTTGGCGGCATTCTTTGCCGCCATTACGACCGGCGCCCTTTCCAGCCAGTATTCCTTGATATCCTGATGCAGCTTCTTCGGAGAAAGTGGTTTGCCCGACAGATAAGCGGGACACACATCCTGACACCTTCCACACTTCAGGCACGCATCGGAATTAAAAATCTGCTTCCACGTGAAATCCTCAAGCTGCCCGACACCAAACGACTCGGCATTTTCAAAGTCGGCAATAGGATCAAGATGTCCCGTCGGTTTCAATGATCTCATATACTGGTTTGCCGGCGCGAGAACCATGTGTATCAGTTTTGAATAGGGAATATACGCGATAAAGCCAAAGGATATAAACGCGTGTATCCACCAGGTCCACTTGTGAATAATCTCTGCTGTATTATAGCTGACACCGGTCAGTGTCTTCGAAAGAGCGTATCCCACAAATGACCATCCGCCCCACGTGTATCCGTTCTCGTTGATGTTAACATGTAGCCTCAGTGCCTCAATTATGAATCCTGTTATTATAATGCCCGCTATCAAAGCCAGCATAATTGCGTCATCCGCGACGGTATCGGATTCCCCTCTGTATTCCAGCCGTTCCGGTTTCTGAATATATCGCCTCCAGACCGACAGCACGATGCCAGCGAGAACGGCCAGACCAAACACTTCCATGGTAAGTGAAAACCAGAGATAAAAGGTGCCGGGAAAAAAGGGAATAAGGAAAGGAAGGTGAAAATGCGTAGCATCAAAAGCCGCGCCCCAGATGAGAACGAAGAACCCGAAAAATATAAGCGCGTGCATGATGCCGGGATACGCTTCCTTGAATGTCTTTATCTGCAGAACAGTGTTGAGGAGAAGAGATTTGATCCGCTCCCACGGCCTGTCGGCCCGGTTTTCCGGCAGGCCGATCGCCTTCCACATCTTCCATCGCCTGTAAAAGCCATACACGGAAATCGCTATGGCGATCCCCGCAAATATATAAAGAATCAGTTCCGACGGGAAGGGGGCATTCCAGAAAACCTCTCTGCCCTCATGTCCCGCAGTGTATACCTCCGCGCCGTGAGCCATAATTACCTCCATTGTTTCGTAACTGCTCAGGTTATTAGCCTAAAGGCTGTAGACTGAAGGATACTGATGCTCTGCTAATGGCAAAAGCTGTATTTGGGAACAGTCTACTTGAATGACTATCTTTATTATAGGGTTTTGTGAGTTTTCCACCTAAAAGCCTTTAGCCTATCCACCTGAGTAGTTACATTATTTCTTAATGCGGCAGAGCCGCAAGGACGACCCCAAATTCACTCCCTCTCCCCTGGGGGAGAGGGTTAGGGTGAGGGAAATTGAGTTAACGCAGTGTAAATTCTTCGCATTACTGCATCAGTATTGATTAATACATCATTATTCCAGAATCGGACAACAGTAAATCCTTTCGATTCAAGAAACTTAGTACGTTTTGCATCATATTTGGCAGTTTCAGCATGTTGCCGCCATCAACCTCAATAATTAACTTATGAGATAAACATACAAAATCAACTATATAAGAACCTATTACCTGCTGTCGACGAAACTTGCAACCGGCAACCTCTCGATTTCTGAGATGTTGCCACATTTTCTTTTCAGCTTCTGTCTGCTTTCTTCGCAAGTCTCTGGCTCGGTGTTTCATTACATTATTTCCCCTCACCCTGGCCCTCTCCCATAGGGGAGAGAGAGCTCGTGTAAGGTCAGCTATCCGAGAAGCTGCTTTGCCGCTTTCGTTATTTCCGGCACAACCTTGAAAAGGTCGTCAACAATACCGTAATCGGCTTTAGAGAAGACAGGAGCGTCCGGATCTTTATTGACCGCTACGATATACTTTGAAGAACTCATACCGGCAAGATGCTGGATTGCCCCTGAAATACCGCAGGCAATATAGAGGTTGGGAGATACGATCTTGCCCGTCTGTCCCACCTGATCAGACTGAGGTCTCCAGCCCGCATCCACCGCGGCTCTCGAAGCGCCCACGGTAGCTCCAAGCACATCGGCCAGTTCCTCGATGATGCCGTAACCCTCGGGACCTTTCATGCCCCGCCCGCCGGATACGATAGCCTCGGCTTCCGTCAGGTCAAGCTTGCCGCTTGTGTCTTTCTGAATATCGACAACCTTTGTTTTTAACTCATCCGCGCTGAGGGCGGGATCAAATTTTACAACCGCGCCCGCCTTTGCGTTTTCCTCGGCGGGAAAAACATTCGGCCTTAAAGACGCCATCTGTGGGCTGCCCGAAACACTGATTTCACCAAAGCACTTGCCCGCATACATGGGCCTCTTGGCTATAAGACGACCGTCAACGATGTGAACCTCGACAGAGTCCGTGGCCATGCCCGTGGCAAGCTTGCCGACAAGTCTCGTTGAGAGGTCTCTTCCCTGAACCGACGCGGCTAAAAGAAGAATCGCCGGATCGTTTTCCTTTACGACTTTCGCGACCGCGGCCGCGTAAGCATCTGTTGTATATGGCTCAAATACCGGATCATCAGCCACATATACTTTATCCACGCCATATTTGCCAAGCTCAGGAGCGATGCCTTCCACTCCTGATCCTAAAAGCACGGCGCAGACTTCATCTCCCAGCTCATCGGCCAGCTTTCTTGCCACGCCGGCTATCTCAAAACTTACTTTTCGAAGGGCTCCGTCCCTTTGTTCCGCTACTATCCATACACCTTTTGACATTTTTTCCTCCTTCGTATCTCAACATCTGATAATCCCCTTTTCTCCCATTTGCTGAATGGGGTTCAGGGAAGATTTAACATAGTGTCCATCCGGAAATGGGTTCTTCAAAAAAAGGACACTGATAAGTTTCCCGTTCAGAAATGAGCAACTTTTCACAAGGTCAAGGAAATCAACGGATTGTGCGGAGGTAATGTACGCCGCACAAACAATCCCGCAGATTGACCTGTCTGCGTGCAACGCACAGGCAGACGCAGAGATTGCGGAAAAGGGCCACTTCTGGATGGAAACTAAATTACCTTCGCCTCTTCTCTCAGAAGCCTGACAAGTTCGGCAGCTGTCACAGAGGCGTCATCGCCCTCGATAATCTTCCCGGGAGCTCTTTCCGGAGGCGGCGTCCATTTATCAACTTTTGCTTTGGCATCAACAGACAGACCGAGAGCCGCGGCATCCTTGACATCGACGGGTTTCTTTTTGGCTTTCATGATGCCGGGAAGCGACGCGTACCGGGGTTCATTCAAACCCTTCTGGGCTGTAACTACGCAGGGAAGAGGACTTTCAATCACAAGCTGGGCGCCCTCTACCGGTTTTACAACCCGAACTTTCCCATCTTCCGCATCGAATTTTGTAACAACAGTCATCTGCGGAATATCCAGCAGTTCAGCCAGAATGGAACCTACCTGGCCGGAATCGTCGTCAACCGCTCTCTGCCCGCAGAAGATAATGTCATGAGGAATCTCTTTGATCGCCGCCGCCAGAGCGCTCGCCGTTGTATAGGCATCGGCATTGTCCAGAGCGGGATCGCTGATATGAATGCCCTTTTCGGCGCCCATGGCGAGGGCAGTTCTGATTGTTTCCATAGCTCTCGCGGGGCCGGCGCATACAACAGTCACTTCTCCGCCAAGCTTTTCCTTCAGTTTCAGGGCCTCTTCCACGCCATACTCATCATAGGGATTCATGACCCACTTGATTCCACCTTCTTCAATGCCGGACCCATCCGGTTTCACCTTGATCAGGGCTTCTGTGTCAGGCACCTGTTTCACACATGCTACTATATTCACAACAACCTCCTTTCGCGGACAAAGACCGGCACAACCCATGTCGATCATGCCGGACCACTCGCTTTTTTGTTTATACAAAATTAAAGGGGCTAAGGTCTAAGGTTCAAGGTCCAAGGTCCAAGGCTCAAGGTTCAAGGTTCAAGGAATAAAATAACCTTTTACCTTTTACCTTGTCCCTTTTACCTTTATCCTTTATCCTTGTTCCTTTTACCCTGTCCCTTGTTCCTTGTTCCTTTCGCTTATACCCTGTTTTTCACTATGTCATCCACGACGGAAGGATCTGCCAGTGTGGATGTATCGCCTATGGCGTCAATATCGTCGGCCGCGACTTTTTTCAGAATTCTCCTCATGATCTTGCCGCTCCTCGTCTTGGGCAGAGCATCCGCCCATTGTATCTTCTCGGGGGTGGCAATAGGACCGATTTCCTTTCTGACATGAGCCACGAGAGCTTTCTTCAGGTCATCCGACTTTTCTATTCCCGCGTTCAGGGTAACGTATGCGTAGATCGACTGGCCCTTGAGTTCATGGGGATAGCCGACAACGGCGGCTTCCGCCACGGCATCATGAGCAACCAGAGCGCTTTCGACCTCCGCGGTTCCCATCCTGTGACCGGAAACATTGATAACGTCGTCTATGCGACCTGTTATCTGGTAATAACCGTCTTCGTCTCTTCTTGACCCGTCGCCCGCCACATAATAGCCGGGGAACTGCTCAAAATAGGTCTCCTGAAATCTCTTGGGGTCTCCATAAACACCTCTCATCAAACCGGGCCAGGGCTTCTTGATGCAAAGAGCTCCCGATGCCACTTGATCCGTAATTTCATTGCCTTCCTCATCCACAAGCGCCGGCGCGACGCCGAAGAAAGGCACCGTTGCCATACCCGGTTTGAGATCGATGGCGCCCGGTAATGGGGTGATAATGATACCGCCATTCTCGGTCTGCCAGAAGGTATCGACGATGGGGCATTTACCCTTTCCGATTACCGTGTGATACCAGTTCCACGCCTCGGGATTGATGGGCTCGCCGACGGAACCAAGTATTCGTATCGATGAAGTGTCCGCCTTTTTGGCCCATTCGTCGCCCTCTCTGGCAATTGCGCGAATAGCCGTCGGCGCGGTGTAGAATATTGTAACCTTGTATTTTTCGACGATCTGCCAGAACCGGCTCACGTCCGGGTAGTTGGGCACGCCCTCGAACATGACAGAAGTAGCGCCGGCTGAAAGGGGCCCATACACTATGTAACTGTGTCCGGTAACCCATCCGACATCCGCGGTGCACCAGAAAATATCATCGTCATGATAATCAAAGACCATCTTGAAAGTATAGGTAACATATACGAGGTAACCGCCCGTGGTATGCATAACACCCTTGGGTTTTCCCGTCGAGCCCGAGGTGTAAAGGATAAACAGGGGATCTTCCGCGTCCATCCACTCCGGTTCGCACTCGTCGCCAACTTTGGCCATTTCGTCATGCCACCAGAGGTCCCGCCCTTCCTGCCAGTCACACTTGATTTTGTCACCGACTCTCTTTGCAACGATAACCTTTTCAATGGAAGGACACTCCTTGAGGGCCTCATCGGCGTTCGCCTTCTGGGGAACCGCCTTTGCGCCGCGAAAGGTGCCGTCGCAAACTACCAGCAGCCTGGCCCCGCTGTCCTGAATCCTGTCTTTCAAGGCATCCGAACTGAATCCTCCAAAAACGATCGTGTGGATGACGCCGATACGCGTACAGGCAAGCATCGCGACAGCCAGCTCGGCGACCATCGGCATATAGAGGCATACCCTGTCCCCTTTTTTCAGGCCATGCGCCTTCAACACATTGGCAAACTTTGACACTTCTTTGTGAAGTTCCTTGTAGGTATAAGCCTTTTGTTCACCGGGCTCGTTTCCTTCCCACTGGATTGCTATCTTGTCTCCTCTTGTGGCAAGGTGCCTGTCGAGACAATTGTAAGAGACATTAAGCTTTCCTCCCTCAAAATACTTGAGGTATATAGGTCCCTTCCTCATATCAAAGTTGTAATCCTCTACCTTGCCGTCCCACTTCTTGAACCAGTCCACGTATTCCGTCGCGACTTCACTCCAGAAACCTTCAGGATCCTCAATAGAACGTTTGTGAATCATGTCATACTCCGCGCGACTCTTGATATATGCCTTTGCCTTCACCGTCTCCGGTACCGGATAGACATCCTTCAATTCAACCTTCTGATCCGCCATCTTTTTACTACCTCCGTTTTTGATTTGTAGTTTTTGTATCAATGTCATTGACTTAAGCGATTTTATTATTAATCACCACTTAAATTTACGGGTCTCGCAAAAAGTCGAATTTCCCCTCCCCTGGCGGGAGGGGATTAAGGGGAGGGGGGCGTAAGTGAGTAAAACGACGTTATATTCACCCTCATCCATACCCTCTCCCATTGAGGGAAAGGGAGTTTTATGACTTTTTGCAAATATATCAAATTTGTGGGAGTATAAATTTGCACTCCTTATATGTCAAGGAAAATTTTCGAGGAACGAAGGGATAAGGGCAAAGGTTCAAGGACAAAGGTGCAAGGGACAAGGGACAAAGGGCAGGGATTGGGGGTCAGAGGGGTTTTTACATGTTTCATTATGCAAAAGCCCCATGGGTAATCGCTGTCTTTTACTGACCCCTGATAACTTTGCGGCTTTGCCGCCCTGCAATCTGCGAAATCTGTGGATTAATTTTTTTTGTGCTTTCGTGATAAAAAATACTTGACATTATAATTTCACGGTGTTAGCACAATTTAACAAGGGGTAGTTTTGCCCCGAGTTTATGTGAAGGGGGGTGATGGCGGAAAATCGGGTTGCGGACTTCCGGTTGTTGCTGTTATTGTATGGCCGGGGTGTTCGTGAAAAAAACAGGAGGAGTATCTTCCCTGCCGCGTGCTGCGCGGGTTATATGTTTCGTTCATATAATGGGAAGACAACAATGATGAGCTTGTAAAAAGTCAAAAAACACCATTTTCTGTCATTCCGGCGAAAGCCGGAATCCAGCAAATTCAACAACTTCTGGATACCGGATCAAGTCCGGTATGACGTTTTTGGGACTTTTTGCGAAGCCATCAACAATGGTTTAAGCTAAAAAAGTTTTTTGGAGGAGAAAAGATATGAAAAAGTTTTTAGTTATTTTGGTCGCCCTGGCACTGGTTGTGGCCTTCAGTATGCCGGCAGGCGCCGCGGACGTGAAGTTTAAGGGTTCGTATTATGTCAGGGGTTATTATGCTGATAATATGTCCCTGGGAAAAGATACGGCCAGCGATCAGTTTTATGCCCAGAGATTCAGACTGACGACGATTTTCAAGGTCGCCGAAGGCCTGAAATTCACCACTCGATTCGACGCGATGGAGCGATACTGGGACGGTGCGACCGGCGTTGCGTCGCCCGTACGTAAGACCAAGGATGAGAACAACCTGCGCTGGGAGAGGGCCTATGTAACCTTCGCTGTTCCCTTCGGCAAGTTTGACGTCGGTTACCAGATGAACAAAAACTGGGGAACCCTTTTCGGCAATGACACCGGTTCCAACGCGAGGATCAAGTTCACGACCGCTCTCGGCCCGGCTATAGTCGGCGCCATAATCGAGAAGGGCGAGGAAAATGACGTGACTACCGATTATACGGACGAGGATATTGATGAGTATATGCTGTTCGGCATATACAAGTTTGAAGCGGGTCAGGCCGGTCTGCTCTTTGACTACATGAGAGATGCAAGCGAGCGAGTTTCAGCACTACCTTACGTGACAACGGCCCTTACGATCTCACCATACGCCAAGTTAACCTTTGGTCCTGTGTATGTTGAAGGACAGATTTACTGGGCAACCGGAACAATGGAATTTGATAACGGAAATCCCGATGTAGATGTCGAGGGACAAACAGCGTATATCAAGGCCAAATACAACTTCGGTCCCGGCAATGTAGGCGCCCTGTTCATGTATGCCCAGGGTAATGACCCGGCCAGCACAGACCAGGAAGGCCAGCTTGGAATAGGCTCAGACATTAGTCCATGTCTGATAATGTACGGCGAGAAACTCAACAAATGGGCAGGGTCCGTTGGTGGAGCTTACACTAGTGGAATAAACGCTTACGGCGACGGTGATACTAATGTATGGCTATATCAGGTATTCGCCGACTACAAGGTATTGCCCAAGCTGAAGCTTGCCGCGAGTATAACTTACGCCGAAGCTGATGAGAAACCGGCGGGTTATGTTGACGATGAATATGGCATGGAGTATGATATCAGCGCCACGTACAAGATCTATGATAACCTGAGCTATATGGTTGGTTTCGGTTATCTGCAGGCAGGCGACTACTTCAAGGGTGATGACGCAGCCAACGAGATAGACGACAACTACGTTATCGTTAACAAACTGCAGTTGAAGTTCTAAGTAGCTAAACTTTTACCTGTCTGCATGCAAAGCACAGGCAGGGAACCATCTAACCGAAAAGCCCCGGCGAGCAATTCTCCGGGGCTTTTTTTATGAAATTTCTCACGCAAAGACGCAAAGCAAGGGGTCAAGTCTCCGTTTGACTTAGGTGCTTGTCGGCTCTTACAATCTTCTATCTCATGCAAAGACGCAAAGCACAACCTGACAACTTGCTGTTGACCGCCAAGTGTTAGTGTGGTAGCTTTTTCTATATTGAGTTGAGTATTATGGAATTAGGAAGGAAATGGGAAAGGTGAAGGTTGTATTTTCCGAATATGCTCTATTTGAAATGAGAAGACGTGGAATCGAAAAAGGATCTGTAAAAGAAGTGGTTGAAAGACCTCAGCAGCAGATTCCTTCAAGAAATAATAAAATCATTCTGCAGAGTAAATACTTAGACAGTCTGCAGAATAAAGAAATGCTGTTGCGTGTGATTGGCAGAAGGACCCGAGAAGAGTTTTTTATAATAACCGTGTATAAAAGACTTCAAGAATAGAAAAATATTGGCAAAAGGAGATTATAGAATGAGAGTAATCTACGATCCTGAAACAGACACGGTCAGCATCGTTTTTCGAGAAGCGCCTGTAAAGGAAAGTGACGAACTGCGGGAGGGACTTATAGTCGATTATGGAGAGGATGGCAGGGCCGTTTCCATAGAGTTGCTGGATGCCACCGAAAGCATAGCTGAACCTCAGGGCATACATTATGAAATAAAAGGTAATAAAGTCGCCGTCTTATGAAGACAGATTGTGTTAATCGGAGACGGGCTCACATGTATTCTCACGCAAAGACGCAAAGCACGCAAAGAACAACCTGAGCCGAACAAGCCGGGACCAGGATGAACATCGAACATCGAACTTCCAACATCGAATTTTGAATGGAAAAAGTGGAAAAGAAGACAGGTACGCAGGTGTGTGGAATCAGGCAAACAAACCAGGAAAATATATAGAAGAATTCTTGACCAAATAACAGAAAGATGAGAAACTTAAATTTAGCGGTTTTTTTGACGAAGCCGTCAATGCCGGTTCGTCGCTACTTTATTAAGAAAGGAGGCCGGGTTATCTATTTTTTACGGTTAGGGACAAGTTAAGATATTAAATCTTTATCAAGGAGGAAAAATCATGAAAAGAATATTTGTTTTTGCTTTATCCGTTGTGCTGGTTATGGTGTTTTCGTTTGTTGATGTTAAAACATGCCCCGCCAAAACAAGATTCGTAACCATCGGAACCGGCGGTGTGACCGGGGTTTATTATCCCACAGGTGGCGCTATTGGCAAGATTGTCAACAAGAAAAGGAAAGAATACAATCTCAGGGTAACCGTTGAATCTACCGGCGGTTCGGTCTTCAATGTCAATGCTGTTATGGCCGGAGACCTTGAGTTTGGTATCGTTCAGTCTGACCGGCAGTATCAGGCGTGGAACGGCACAAAAGACTGGAAGGACAAAGGACCGCAAAAAGACCTTCGGGCTATCTGCAGTTTCCATCCGGAATCTATCGTACTGGTAGCCGGAGACGACACCGGAATTAAAAAGTTTAAGGATCTCAGAGGCAAACACGTCAATATCGGAAATCCCGGATCCGGCCAGAGAGGCAACTCCACGGACGCGCTTACGTCATGTGGAATAGACTGGAAAAAAGATATGAGGGCTGAGGGTATTAAGGCTGCCGAGTCGGCCAAGATGCTCCAGGACGGCAGGATAGACGCGTTCTTCTATACGGTGGGACATCCGAACGGTTCCATTAAAGAAGCCACAAGCGGGAAAAGAAAGGTTCACTTTGTGCCTGTTACAGGCTCATGTATTGACAGACTCGTTGCCAAGTGGCCTTATTACGCGAAGGCGTACATTCCGGTAAAATTTTACCCCATGGCCAGCAACAAAAAGAATGTTTCCACCTTTGCGGTTAAAGCAACTTTTGTAACCAGCGCCAAAGTTCCTGATGATATCGTTTATGCTATCACCAAAGAAGTTTTTGACAATCTTGATGCGTTTAAAAAGTTGCACCCGGCTTATGGCGTGCTGACCAAAAAGAACATGCTGGAAGCGTTAAGCGCACCCATTCATCCGGGCGCCATGAAGTATTACAAAGAAGTTGGTTTAATCAAATAAATGTAAAAAGGGCGTGGCTGACACCACGCCCTTTTTTGCGCAGATGTTGGTGTCGGAAATCGGGGATCAGTAAAAGATTGATGCGTTCGTAAAAAGTCGAAAATACCCCCTCTCCCTTGATGGGAGAGGGTTGGGGTGAGGGTGATAAAGCTGGCATTCCAACAAGTTACGTCCCCCTCCCCTTTATCCCCTCCCACCAAGGGAGGGGAAGTACGACTTTTTGCGAGACCATCAAAGATTAATTACGTAAAAGACAATGATCAGCCATTGGGTTTTTGGCACAATGAAACACGTTGTAAAAACATCCCTGATCCCTGACACCTGATAGCTTTGCGGCTTTGCCGCATTAGTATAAAGGAAACCGCAAATATGGTAAAAACAGACAAAGATCATGATCAAACGATTGATGATGGAGCCAGAGCCGCTCAAAGAATTGCTGAAGAGGCCGAGTTTGGTTCAAGAAGACTTTCGGGAATAAGCAGATATCTTATTCCCTGTATCGCGGCTGCCTGGTCCCTTTTTCAATTGTCTCTTCCCCAGTTAATCATGCTGGATTCGGTCTATATACGCTGCATCCACCTGGCTTTTGCCATTGTGCTGGTTTACTTAAGTTATCCTGCTCTTAAAAAAATACAAACAAAAGGAATCTTTTCTTTCCTGTCAATTAAAGATCGGATTCACTTTATTGATTACACATTAGCCATCCTCGCTGCTCTGGCTGCTCTCTATCTTGCCGTTAATTATGTGTCACTGAGCGCGAGGCAGGGCGCGCCCACAACTACTGATATCATTGTCGGAATAGCGCTTGTTGTATTGCTGCTGGAAGCGGCAAGGCGCTCTCTGGGGCCGTTTCTCGTTGTTGTTGTTTCTGTCTTCATATTTTACAGTTTTTTTGGCAGGTACATGCCCGATGTTATCTCCTTCAAGGGGGTCTCACTAAGTCGTTTTATAAGCCAGATTACAATCTCTACAGAAGGCATTTATGGAATTCCCCTCGATGTCTCGGCTACCATTGTCTTTCTTTTCGTTTTGTTCGGTTCCATGCTGGACAAGGCCGGGGGAGGAAAGTTTTTTATCGATCTCGCCTTCAGCCTCCTGGGACATTATAAGGGGGGACCAGCCAAGGCGGCGGTTCTGGCAAGTGGTCTGACCGGCCTGGTTTCCGGGTCAAGTATCGCCAACACAGTAACGACAGGCACATTCACCATACCGCTCATGAAGAGCGTGGGTTATCCGGATTATAAAGCGGGAGCCGTTGAGGTTGCGGCAAGCACAAACGGCCAGCTTATGCCCCCCATCATGGGAGCGGCCGCGTTTATCATTGCCGAGTACTGTAATCTTAAATATCTTGAAGTCGTCAAAGCCGCGTTTATCCCGGCAATAATTTCCTATATTGCATTGATCTATATAACACACCTGGAAGCTTCAAAACTCGGGATGAAAGGGCTTCCCAGAGATCAACTGCCACGCTTTTTCAAGACTCTATTTGGTGGACTTCATTTTTTAATTCCCATGTTTTATCTTATCTATGAATTGATGATTCTGCGTCACTCCCCGGAACTTTCCGCTTACCGGTCCATTCAGGTGTTAGCTGTATTGATCGTGGCACAGAACCTCGTTAAGGCACACATGGCCAGGGAATCCTTAGTGGACAGCCTTAAACTCAGCCTTCGCCAGATCTGGGATGCCCTTGTGGCGGGCGGGAGAAATATGATGGGGATAGGCGTTGCTGTCGCTGCCGCCGGCATTATAGTGGGTGTTGTCACCATGGGCCTGGGGGGACTGATTGTTGAAGTAATAGACACCATCGCCGGGGGCAATATCTATTTATTGCTCGTTATCACCGCCGTCGCAAGCCTTATCCTTGGAATGGGACTCCCCACAACAGCCAATTATATTGTCATGGCATCTTTAACTGTGCCGGTTATTATTACACTTGGGGCTGATTATGGCCTGGTGATTCCTGTTATTTCAGCTCATCTTTTCTGCTTTTTCTTCGGCATCCTGGCTGATGACACTCCACCTGTGGGTCTGGCCGCGTACGCGGCGGCGGCTATTGCGAAATCCGATCCGATTAAAACAGGGATTCAGGGATTCACTTATGATATTCGAACGGCAATTCTCCCATTCATGTTCATCTTCAATTCCGATTTGTTATTGATAGGGATACACTCATGGTGGCATATCGCTTTTATTTTCGTTTCCGGCGTTCTTGCCATGTTTGCATTTGCCGCCATGACTCAAAACTATTTTATCATCAAAAACAGAATATATGAGGGTCTTCTCTTAGGAGGAGTGACATTTATATTATTGAGACCGCAATTCTTTGTTGATCACTTTCACTTTGCCAATAAAATTACCTGGTCTTTCATAGGTTTTGCCCTGTTCGGCCTTGTCTATCTCGTTCAATTACCGAGAGCCCGTGTTGCGAACAGGGAAAAGATATAGCAGTGTCCGGCAGGAGGAGAAAATGTTACTATCAATAAAAAACATTTTATACGCAACAGATCTTTCACAAAATTCAGCATTCGCATTCCGTTACGCCATGTTACTGGCCGATGCATCGGATGCAAAGATAACGATATTATACATTCTGCCCATCGTGGATTCAGCAATGGAGGTTCCAATTATTACTCAGATGGGGGAGGAACGTTATTATAAACTGCGGGAAGAAAAATCCAGAGAAACTATCAAAAAGATAGAGAAAAGATTGAGTGATTTCAGCAGGAAAGAATTAAAGAATGGTCAAGGGGGGAAAGACAAGGTTGCATCCATCCTGATTCATGAAGGAGATGCCGCGGACGAAATCCTGAACACCGCGGACAAATTAAACAGCGATATTATCGTTCTGGGGGCTCACGGCAAAGGAATACTTACGCATACCTTTCTGGGAACAGTGCCTGACAAGCTGCTCAGACGGAGCAGAAAACCTGTTCTTGTGGTCCCTATACCAGGGAATGCAGCTGACATTGACTTGTAAGTACTCGGGTTTAAGGTTCACTGTTCAAGGTTGATTGTTTTTTAGCCACTGAACCGTGAACCGCTAAATGTGAAATCTTTAGATGGAGAGAGATCATGAGAAAGAAATTATTTATTATATCGGCAACCTTTTGTCTGCTTCTGATTTCTCTTCCCTGTGCTGCGCCGGGCGGTGAGCGCTTCATCGACAATGGAGACGGAACTATGAGTGATACATCAACCAATTTGATGTGGTCTAAAGAAGACAATCTCGGTGACATTAACTGGCATGATGCAAAGGGTTACTGCAAGACCCCTCCCATATCCGGATATAAATACTCGGACTGGAGAATGCCGACAATCAAGGAGCTCAGGACCCTGTATAACAAAGACACAGCCGGATATGAAACGGATTGCGGGCTGAGGGCAAAAATTGACCCAGCCATCAGGTTAAGCTGTGCATGGGTTTGGGCTTCCGACAATAAGACCATCTCGGCTTATGCCTTCAGTTTCAGGAAAGGTTATCAATATTCAACCCTCAAACTCAATAAGAAACTCTTTAGAGCTCTTCCGGTGCGAAATATTAAATGATGTACCCCGGTTCGATCATAACCCCGGATTTTGCGGGAAGAGAAAGGAGATCTTTCAATGGGAAAGAAAACAAATGAAGATCACGTATTTTATAGAAATCCGACAAAGTATTACCCCACAGCAGAGAGGGGAAAGGGGATTTATATTTACGACAGCGAGGGGAAACAATATATCGATGGTTCCGGCGGCGCAGCAGTCGTTAATATAGGTCACGGGGTTAAGGAAATTCAGGAGGCCATGTTGAAACAGGCAGGCATGATTTCCTTTACTCATGGTTCTCAATTTACAACAGAGGCAGCGATAGAACTGGCAGACAAGATAGTTAATATTTCACCCCCGGGGCTGGACAGGGTTTATTTTCTCTCCGGTGGTTCAGAAGCCGTGGAGACTGCCGTAAAAATGGCACGTCAGTACCAGGTAGATCGTGGTGTTCCTTCCAGGTACAAGGTTATATCGCGGTGGACAAGCTATCACGGTAATACCCTGGGCGCCCTGGCGCTGAGCGGGCACACGGGACGGAGAAAGTATCACCAGCCCTTGCTCCAGCACACTCCTCATATTGTCCCGGCCTATTGCTATCGGTGTCCATTCGGAATGAAAAAAGAAACGTGTAATCTGGAGTGCGCCGAGGATCTGGAAAGGGCAATTCTATATGAAGGACCCTCTTCGGTTTCCGCTTTTATAGCTGAACCGGTCGTCGGCGCAACGGCAGGCGTTTTAGTGCCGAAAGACGGATATTTTCAGAGGATACGTGAGATTTGCGACAAGTATGATGTTCTACTCATGGTCGATGAGGTCATGACCGGTATCGGAAGGACGGGAAGATATTTCGCCGTTGATCACTGGAATGTAATACCCGATATGATTATCTGCGCCAAGGGCCTTGCCAGCGGCTACACCCCTATCTATTCTGTTGTCACAAAGGAAAAGATTCGCAAGGCTATCATGGAAGGTAACGGAAACTTTGTACACGGCCACACATACAGCCAGAATCCACTTTCCTGTGCCACCGCTTCGGCCGTTCTTGATTACATAGACAAACATGATCTTATAAATCGCAGCGCCACTATGGGAGTTTATCTTCTGGATAAATTAGAAAGTCTGTACAAATATCCCATAGTAGGAGATGTCCGGGGTCTGGGCCTCTTTGCGGGTGTTGAATTTGTAAAAGATAGAAAAACTAAAGAAACCTTTGATCCGGGATTGAAACTCAATGCCCTTATAGGCAACAGAGCTTTTAAAAAAGGGCTGATATGTTATCCGGGTGGCGGTGGAGCTGACGGTGTTAACGGTGATCACATTCTTCTCGCCCCTCACTTTATTATTACGGAGAAACAGATTGATAAGATTGTGGCAATTCTTGATGAATCGATCAATGAAATCGTCAAAGAAAAGAATTTGTAGACATAAAGAAACGGATGCGGCAAAGGCACAAAGGTAAAAGG
>Ga0209121_10000982_pt1 | contig 29986 bp, 31 predicted proteins | sample Cruoilmetagenom3_FD_187292 | JGI IMG/M metagenome (GOLD analysis project Ga0209121, IMG submission 187292) | Oil polluted marine microbial communities from Coal Oil Point, Santa Barbara, California, USA - Sample 3 (SPAdes) (version 2) | ecosystem: Environmental > Aquatic > Marine > Oil seeps ...
AACTCAGGCGAATGGTTCTTTCGTTTCTTCATTCTGGATCACTTCTTTCATCATGCGATCCACCTTAACAATTGGTCCGATTTTTCGCGACCACCTCTGAAATGCGGCCCGCAACCGATTTGTGCAACAAAGCCCTAGTGGTGAAGTGTCCGGTCATTACCACCCCAAGGCAAATGTGCCGACCCGGGGCGGCACCATTTCCCGACCGGCCTTTCTGGCCGATCGGGACCGGATGATCCTGCCATCCTATGGCACTTATACCGGCGGCTTGCGCAGCAACGATGCGGCCCTAGTGGGCCTGATGCGTCCCGAGGCCATTGCGATCCTGACAGGGCGCCCCCCCATGCGGTGCCGATGCCGCGCTAGGGTAGCTGAATTTTCAGGCCGCTCGGCAAGCCCTTGCGGGCTTTTCTCGCAAGTTACCGCGTCAGGCGGTCAGACCTTCAGGCTCTGGCAAGCCATTGCTGCGGCAACAGGCCGTCAGGGTGTTGGCCAGCAGGCAGGCAATGGTCATCGGCCCAACCCCGCCCGGCACCGGCGTGATTGCCCCGGCCACTGCTGCAGCGCTTTCGTAATGCACATCGCCCACCAGCCGGGTTTTCACGCGACCTTCCTCATCTGTGCCCCGCTCAGGCGCGTCAATCCGGTTGATACCGACATCAATCACCGTGGCCCCTGGCTTGATCCAGTCACCATGCACCATCTCGGGACGTCCCACGGCAGCCACTACGATATCGGCGCGACGTACCACCGCTGGCAAATCCCGGGTACGCGAATGCGCGATTGTGACGGTGCAATTGTCGCCCAGCAACAACTGCGCCAACGGCTTTCCCACCAAGTTGGAGCGCCCGATAACCACCGCCTCCAACCCTGACAGAGATCCATGATGGTCGCGCAACAGCATCAGACACCCCAGCGGCGTGCACGACACGAGCCCCTTTTGCCCGGTGGCCAACAGCCCGGCAGACAGAACATGCAGCCCGTCTACATCCTTTTCCGGCGCTATCGCACTGATAATGCGGTTCTCGTCCAGATGATCCGGCACCGGGAACTGGCACAAAATGCCATGCACCGCAGGATCAGCGTTCAGCTTTTCAACCAACGCCAGCAAATCAGCCTCACTGGTGTCGGCATCCAGCTTGTACTCGTAGGAATTCATGCCAACCTCAAGCGTCTGCCGCCCCTTGTTGCGCACATAAACCTCGCTGGCCGGATCTTCGCCCACCAGAATAACTGCCAACCCTGGCGTGATACCATGCATTTCCTTCAGCGAGGCCACCCCTTTGGCCACCTGCGCGCGCACCTTGGCCGCAAAGGCCTTGCCGTCGATACGTTCCGCAACCATGTCTCTCTCCTCGAAAAATTCCGTAAACAAATTCCGTATACAGTTCGGGGCACCGCCTGCGCGCCCGCGCGCGTCAGGTGGCGGGCAAGGCGGGCTCGATGCCCGCTTGCCCGCTACCCTGCCAAAACCGTCAGAACAACCCTTCAACCTCGCCTGCGTCGTTCATGCCAATCGACATCGCCGCTGGTGTACGTGGCAGGCCCGGCATCGTCATGATCTCGCCGCAGATCACCACGACAAACCCGGCCCCCGCCGCCAACCGCACCTCGCGCACCGGAACCGAATGGCCGGTGGGCGCGCCGCGTAAATTGGGATCGGTCGAAAACGAATATTGCGTCTTGGCCATGCAAACCGGCAAATGACCAAAGCCCGCCTCTTCCCACTGACGCAACTGATCGCGGATCTTCTTGTCGGCCAACACCTCATCCGCATGGTAAATCCGCTTGGCGATGGTTTCGATCTTTTCGAACAGACTGATATCATCCCGATACAGCGGCGCAAACTGCGCCACACCCGCATCTGCCAGCTCGGCCACACGCGTCGCCAGATCAATAGCCCCCTCTGACCCCAACTCCCAGTGACGGCACAGGATCGCCTCGGCGCCCTCTGCCGCCGCACTATCGCGGATCACCGCAACCTCTGCATCGGTGTCGGTGACAAAATGGTTGATCGCCACCACAACCGGCACCCCAAAGCCCTTGAGGTTGGAAATATGGCGCGCCAGGTTCGGACAGCCCTCGGCCACGGCGGCGACGTTCTCCGCATCCAGATCGGCCTTGGCCACGCCACCGTTCATCTTCATTGCCCGCACTGTGGCGACCAACACCACAACAGCAGGCGAAATACCCGCCTTGCGGCATTTGATATTCATGAACTTTTCAGCGCCCAGATCAGCGCCAAATCCGGCTTCGGTCACCACGTAGTCGGCCAACTTCATCGCTGTTGTGGTGGCTGTTACCGAATTACAGCCATGCGCAATATTAGCAAACGGGCCTCCATGCACAAAGGCTGGGTTGTTTTCCAGTGTCTGCACCAAATTGGGCTGCATCGCGTCCTTCAACAGCACGGTCATCGCGCCATCGGCCTGAATGTCGCGGCAATAGATCGCCTTACGCTCGCGGGTATAGGCGACAATGATATTGCCCAACCGACGCTGCAAATCTTCCAGGTTTTTCGCCAGACACAAGATCGCCATGACCTCACTGGCCACGGTGATGTCAAACCCGGTCTGGCGGGGAAAACCATTGGCCACACCGCCCAGCGAAACCACCGTATCGCGCAGCGCCCGGTCATTCATGTCCAGAACCCGGCGCCAGGTGATCCGGCGCTCATCAATCTCCAGTTCGTTGCCCCAGTAAATATGATTGTCGATCATCGCCGACAGCAGGTTATGCGCGCTGGTAATCGCGTGGAAATCGCCGGTGAAATGCAGGTTCATCTCTTCCATTGGCACAACCTGCGCCATGCCACCACCAGCCGCACCGCCCTTCATGCCAAAACACGGGCCCAGCGAGGCCTCTCGGATGCAAATCGCCGCAGTCTTACCGATCCGGTTCAGCCCGTCGCCCAGACCCACTGTAGTGGTGGTCTTGCCCTCACCCGCCGGGGTCGGGTTGATCGCGGTCACCAGGATCAGCTTGCCATCCTCGCGGTCCTGAACCGAGTCGATAAAATCCTGGCTGACCTTCGCCTTGTCGTGGCCATATGGCAGCAAATGGTCGCTGGAAATGCCCAGCTTGGCGCCAATTTCCTGAATCGGCTTCTTGTTTGCCTCGCGGGCAATTTCGATGTCTGTCTTAAAGCTCATTGACCTATCCTGCACAAAATCCCCGCCGCCGCAGCGATGCGCCGACCCTACGACACGCATAGCCGCAGGCCGCACCCTCTATGGGCCGATTTCCGACATTTTCAGCCCCCGATGCGGCGTTGACCCGTGAACCGGTTTCACATTGGAAACCAAATGCACCTGTTGGCCTCACAGCGCCCAACCGCGCTGGTCCGGTACAAACAACTTCAGCCGCTCGCCCAGAATCAGCGCGCCGGGCCGCTCTACCCAGGCCGTCACCCCACGCCGGTCTTTGGCCGCTGGCTTGAACGCCGCGCCATATCCCGGCACGTCCGCCTCAATTTCGCGCCCAGGCAAGATACAAGGGCGGTTTTCCATATCCACCGTTAATGTCACGCCAGACGGGCCCTGCAACCGCGCCGAGGGCGGCACATGGGTGAAATCGGGAATACCACGCACCACAATCGCCCCCCCCAACAATGCCGGATCAAGCTGTTCCAGCCCCATCGCGGCGGCCGTCGCTGCCATCTCCTCTTCGGACAAAACCGTCAATTGCCGCACATTGCGAATCTCTGTGCCCTTATCATAAAGATTGCGCACCCGCACACAGGATGGTCGCAACGCGCCTGCATGCCGCCCCCCGGCCACCCCGTCAAAGCCCAGATCCAACCGCGCCACCGCTTCGGCCCGCAAAGAACTGCCCGCCGGAACATGACCCAGCCAAACCACCTCGCCAGAATACTCTGTGTCTCTTAATGTCGGCATCACACACCTCGCGCTTGCGTTGGATTCGCAGGCCATATTACGCGAAACCGCGCCAACAACCATCCTTGCACCCTGCTTATCCACCCCTGGCTTTTTCTTGTTGGTAAATACTCAAATCTCACCCCCGCCATCTGCGCACCGGACAAAGAAAAAGCCCGGACGGTAAACCATCCGGGCCTTTCAATTCGTATCTGTGTCAAATCAAGCCGTTGGTTCCGGCTCCATCCCGCCCTCGGGTGGGGATTTCTTGGGCTTGGTCTTGGGAATCGCGGTGACGCTGGGGGCGCTGCCCTCTGACGGCGTGTCATCCTCGTCGTCGTCCAGATGCGGTGGCTCACCGTTGATCACCCGCTTGATCTCATCCCCGGTCAGGGTTTCATATTCCAGCAAACCCTGCGCCAACCGCTCAAATTCTTCGGTCTTTTCGCCCAGGATCTTGAACGCCAAGTCATAGCCTTCGTCGATAAACCGCTTCACCTCGGACTCGATCAACTCTTTGGTGGCTGCCGACACCGAAAATCCGCCCGCACCGCCATTAGCCTGATAGCCTGCCGCCGCTTCCTGATAGTCGATATTGCCAACCTTGTCGGACATCCCATAGCGCATCACCATCGAGCGCGCCAAAGCCGACGCTTGCTGAATGTCGCCAACCGGGCCAGACGACACGCTGTCCGCACCGTATTTCAGGATCTCGGCCGCCTTGCCCGCCATGGCCATGGCTATCCGCTGTTTGCACTCATCCTTGAACAATTGCAGCTTGTCCATTTCCGGCAGGCTCATCACCATGCCCAACGCACCACCGCGCGGGATGATCGTGGCCTTATAGACCGGATCGCATTTGGGCAGGGACAACCCAACCAGCGCATGCCCGGCCTCGTGATAGGCGGTTTTCTCTTTCTGGTCCTGGGTCAGCACCATCGACCGGCGCTCGGCCCCCATCATCACCTTGTCCTTAGAGTGTTCAAAATCCTCCATGGTGACAAACCGCCGCCCGAACCGCGCCGCCATCAAGGCCGCCTCGTTCACCAGGTTGGCCAGATCGGCCCCAGAAAAACCCGGTGTGCCGCGGGCGATGATCCGCAGATCCACGTCGGGACCCAACGGCGTCTTGCGCGCATGAACGCCCAGAATTTTTTCGCGGCCCTTAATATCGGGATTGCCAACAACCACCTGGCGGTCGAACCGACCGGGGCGCAGCAATGCCGGGTCCAGAACGTCCTTGCGGTTGGTCGCGGCCAGAATGATTACGCCCTCGTTGGCCTCAAACCCGTCCATTTCCACCAGCAACTGGTTCAACGTCTGCTCACGCTCGTCATTGCCGCCGCCATAACCGGCACCGCGATGACGGCCAACCGCGTCAATTTCGTCGATAAAGACGATACAAGGCGCGTTCTTTTTGGCCTGTTCGAACATATCGCGCACCCGCGATGCACCCACACCCACGAACATTTCCACAAAATCAGAACCCGAGATGGTGAAGAACGGCACACCCGCCTCACCGGCAATCGCCCGAGCCAGCAACGTCTTACCAGTCCCCGGAGGGCCAACCAGCAGCGCGCCTTTGGGAATCTTGCCGCCCAGACGGCTGAATTTCTGCGGGTTGCGCAGGAATTCAACAATCTCTTCCAGCTCTTCCTTGGCCTCGTCGATACCGGCCACATCGTCAAACGTGACGCGCCCATGCTTTTCGGTCAGCATCTTGGCCTTGGATTTGCCAAAGCCCATGGCGCCGCCTTTGCCGCCGCCCTGCATCCGGTTCATGAAATAGACCCAGACACCAATCAGCAACAGGAAGGGCAACAGGGTGATCAGGAACGATTGGAACCCGGATTGCTGCTGTTTTTCGGCCCGGACCGGAACATTGTTCTTGATCAACAAATCGGTGATCCCGGCATCTTCGGGCTTGATGGTCAGATAGTCCTGACCGTCCGAGCCGCGGAACCTGATTTGCTCGCCATCCAGCGTGACCTGCCCCACTTCGCCATTTTCCACCGAGCTCACAAACTCGGAAAATGTGATCTCGCGGCTTTGCAGCGTCGTGCCCGACCCGCTGAACAGGTTGAACAGGGCAAGGATCAGCAAAAACAAAACAACCCAAAAGGCGATATTACGTGCGTTACTCAAGGAAACTCTCCTAGATTTCGGGCCAATATGGTTTCAGGCCCGCTTGTATCTTAAAATAGAGATGATTGAGGCAGGTTCAATGCGATAAAAGCGAAGCATAGAACTCTTCGCTACCACCGACCAGCTCTGCGTGCCACCCATTAGGCATTCCCGCCAGGGGCGCGGCCACCAAATCATCGCCGTCCCACACCGCCATCGAGGCCGTCAGCGCCGCATGCGGGTGCCCCGTGGCGCGCCAATCGGGGCATTGCATCAACCCGCGCCGCCCCAGCGCGCGCAGCTCGTATTTTGCCTGATCGGTTGCATGCCTTGTCCGCCAACGGCCATCCCAGATGGCATTGCTGCCACAGCGGGTCCGGCGTACTGCATTGAATTCACGACAAATCCAGACCCGCTGCCCCAGCTGTAGCGCGCGGCAACCGCCCAGCGTTACCGGCCTGCCCAGCCGGACGGCATTCAATGCCTCGACCATCGATGCCCGACGTGGTGGGTATTGGGCACCACTGATCCAGGCAATCACCCGCAACAACAGGCGGCGGGCAATTTCGTCCGGCAAAGTGCGGAACGTTTTCAGGTCCAGCACCGCGTCCCCCCCATAAATGGTAACGCTGTCGCGGGCCGCTAAAAAACTGTACCAATCCAGCGCTTCGCGCGCCTGAGACATGTTTCGCGCCACATCTGCCAGTGCCCGGGCCGACACTCCCAGAGGTTCAAGCACCTCCAGCGCCTGGCGCATCTTGATCCGATCAAAGCGCAAATCAGAATTTGACGGGTCTTCGACCCACTGCGTGTTATGCAATTGCAGATAGTCGCGCAGCTCACTCCGGGTGATCCCCAGCACGGGCCGGAAAATGGTGATCCCGCCCAACGTCCGGCGCACCGGCATTGCCGCCAGGCCGGTAACCCCCGAGGATCGCGCCAGCCGCATCAGCACGGTTTCCGCCTGATCGTCCGCCGTGTGGCCAAGGGCCAGAATGGCGATCTCGTTTGATTTGGCCCAGTCGATCAGCAACCGATAGCGCGCCTGCCGGGCCTGATCCTGAAGATTGCCGGTTTTGTCCCAGCCTTCCCATTTCAGCGTGCTGTGACGAACCCCCAGGCTGGCAGCAAGGTCTGCCACCATCTGGGCCTCCTGCGCCGCCTCTGGTCGCAACCCGTGATCGACAGTTGCAGCAAACAGTTCAACCGTACCCGGATCAAAACACCGCGACAGAATATGCATCAGCGCGATGGAATCGCCGCCACCCGATACCGCTATCCCCAGCCGCGCCGGGGGCGCGGTATGAAATTGGGCCCGCACCGCTGTTAGGATATCGGGGTCTCTCTTGTTCAAGTGCAGCCCACGGTCGCCATTTCCTGGCGCGCACGGGCAACGGCGTCGGTCCCAGGAAACCGAACCCCGACCTCGCCCAGCGTTACACAGGCCTGATCCCTTTGCCCCAGACGGCCCAGTGCCGCGCCAAGTTCAAACAGGGCATCCGCAGCAACAGGCCCGGTTGGATTGCTGGTGAAGCTGCCCAGATAGGCGCGGGCCGCCTCGCGCGTGTCCCCCAATCCATCCAGTGCCTTACCCCGGCCAAGATTGGCCTGGGATGCCAGCGGGCTGCCGGGATAGGCCGCATCAAATTGCGCGAATAGGTTGGCGGCCTGCTGGTAATCCCCTGCCGCCAGCGCGTTGGCGGCAGCTTGATAATCCGCCTCCTCGCCCATCGCCAGTTCGCTACCGGGCGACGTGCCGCCCGTGCTGGCACTGCCAGTGGTCTGCACCGATCCGCCGACCGCAGGGACCGCACCACCGCCCAAAGTAGTTGTTTCGGATAGCTGGCTGACATCACCGCCTTCCAGCTCGACCAGACGAAACTCCAGATCGCCGATCCGGTTGGTGCCGTCGATCACCACCCGGTCCACCCGGTGCTCCAGCTGCTCTGTCTGTGACGTCAGGCGCTGCAACTCGGCCTCGATCGCGCCGACCCGGTCCAGAACACTGGCCTCGTTCAGCGTCACCGTTGGCGCGCCGGTGGTCGACAACTCGCGCCTCAGGCGCTGTATTTCCACATGAAGCACTGTCAGCTCCTGGCGAATATCCGCCAGGGTCTGTTCATTTTGTGCGGCGAGCCGACCCGGCGCCAACCCCACCAGCACGACCAGTGCCAGAATTGCGAAACGCATAGTCTTACCCCGTCAAACCACCCGTCAAAATCGTAACTGCCCGCCGGTTCTTGGCATAGCAATTTTCGTCACTGCAAATCTCTATCGGACGTTCCTTACCAAAACTTACTACTTTCAGGCGGCTGCCTGCCACACCGCGCGAAACCAGAAACTCGCGGGCCGCATTGGCCCGGCGTGCGCCCAGCGCCAGGTTATATTCGCGGGTGCCCTGTTCGTCCGCATGTCCTTCGATCACTGCTGTGTAATCGGTGTTCGTAGACAACCAGTCTGCCTGCCCCTGCAATACCGTGCGCCCTTCGTCCGACAGGGTGGACTGATCGACCGCAAACAGGATGCGGTCGCCGACATTCTGCTGGAAATACGCCACCGATGTCGGATCCGATGCCGATCCCGGCTCGCCAATGCCACCGCTATTCAGGTTGGTTGCATTAGTGTCGTCATACCCGGTTGCATTGGTACAGGCGGATACCGCCAGCACCGCACATAAAGTCAGTACTTTGCCCAAAATGCTCATGCCTGCCGCCTCACCTTACTTACTCTTTGTTAATCTTTTGCTTAACATAATTAATACGTGTTGGAAACGCTGCCCTGTTGGGGTTTTATCATTGCTGCAACGGTGACCATGACGGATCTGACCCGCCGTCAGGGGTGCGCACCGGACGCAGGTTGCGCCCTGTAATATCCACCGAATACAGCGATGCCCGCCCGCTTGCCCCCTGTGATTCACGGGTAAACATGATCACCCGGCCATTTGGAGCCCAGGTTGGCCCCTCGTCCAGAAACGAGGCCGTCAGCAGCCGTTCTTCGCTGCCATCAATACGCATCACACCAATGTGAAACCGGCCCTTATTCTGTTTGGTAAAGGCAATCAGATCGCCGCGTGGCGACCAGACCGGCGTGCCATAGCGCCCCTTACCAAAACTGATGCGCTGCGCCTCGCCACCGCCTGCGGGCATGATATACAACTGCTGCGTGCCAGAGCGGTCGCTTTCAAACACGATCTGCTGGCCATCGGGGGAAAAGCTGGGCGCGGTCTCGATCGACGGTGCGCTGGTCAGGCGATGGCGTTTTCTGCTACCAATGCTTAGCGTATAAAGATCGGTATTGCCGCCCTGAGACAGCGAAAACACCACCGTCTTGCCATTCGGGGCAAAGCGGGGCGCAAAGCTCATCGTGCCTTCGGGGCTGTCCAGAACCCGGCGTTTCACCTTGCCGACATCCAACACATAGATCTGCGGGAACCCGGTTTCATAGCTGGTGTATAACAGCCGGTCCCCATTGGGCGAAAACCGTGGTGCCAGCACCAGCGCGGCGCTGTCGGTCAGATACTGCACATTGGCGCCGTCATAATCCATGATGGCCAACCGCTTGCGGCGGTCATTCTTGGGGCCAGTTTCCGATACAAACGCCACCCGGCTATCGAAATAGCCGCCCTCGCCGGTGATCCGGCTGTAAACCGCATCCGCCACCTTATGCGCCATCCGTCGCCAGCCATCAGTGGCCCCGACAAATTGTAACCCGTTGCCCAGCTCGGCCCCCGAAAACACATCATAAATCCGGAACCGCACCGTCAGCTTGCTGCCTGATACATTGACCGCGCCAGCCACCAGCGCCTGCGCGTTGATCGCCTTCCAGTCAGCATATTGCACCGGTGCGGAAAAATCGCTGATCTGACTGATAAATGCGTTGGCCGGGATTTCCCGGAACAAACCGGTGCCCGACAGATCAGCGGCAATCACCCGCGCCAACTGCGCGCCGACATCCGCCGCCGCCGCGCTGTCAGGCACAAAATCCGGCACCGCATAGGGCAAGGGTTCAATCACCCCTTCGGTGATTTCAATCCGTAGTGGCCCCTGCTGGGCGAATGCAGGCGGTGCCAACACTGGCACTGCCAGCACCACAATACCAACCAGAAAGCTGGCCAGAACTTTCATCATTTGATCCGCATCCTTTCAGGATTGAATGTCATCTCTATGTCGCGCCACTGCCCGTATTTGTCAGGTGGTAAATCATATCCGTTCTTACTGCAGCGAATAATCGCCCGCCGGGCCGCGCCAAATGCTTTTTCTGCCGCCGCAGCAGACCCGCCCGAAGACGACAGCATGCGGATGGAATTAACATCCGGCTTACCATCACGAGTCAGCGATACCCCGACAACCACTGTGGTCTTTAACGCCTCGGACGACAAAGAGCCAACATTCCAGCATCCCTGAACCGCCACCCTCAGCGCATCTTTCTCGCCCGAGGTCAGTGGCGGACCACTTGCCACCGGTGCATCGGGTTCTGCCCCGCCCAACGCCTGCGCCAGCGCGTCGTTCACGGCACTTTCAGTCGCCCCGCTTGATTGCGCCGGTGTCGAAGGCGTGGCCGGTGCCACCGGACGCCGCGGCTTGCGCGCCTTTGGACGCACAGAGCTGGTCGGGGCCAGGCTGGCCTGCTGTTCATCCGCTTCGGTCACAATCTGATCTGTGGCCTCTTCCGGCGCTGTGGCCTCTTGGGTTTCGCGGTCAATCTTGGCGCCCTCATCCGGGGCCACCTCGGGCGATGTCACCTCATCCGGCGTCGTGTCAGGCGGTGGCGGGGCCACCGGCTGTGGCGCGATCCGCTCCACCGGGCGTGGCAAGGGGCGCGGTGGCACAGACTCGGGCAGCACCACAACCTCGGGGGTTGGCGGGGTCAGAACCGGTGCGGTATCGCTGGTCTCGGCCTCGGGCGCGGGCTGATCCGGCAGCGCGTCGGGCGCCACGTCCGGCGTGGGTTGATCCGCCGCGGCTGGTGGTGCCTGATCTGGCTGGGTATCGGCGCTGGCCGCAATGTCCGGGCTGTCCGCAGCCGGGTCCGGCTGGCTAAGGGCGGCAGGCTGGTCCGACACCACGGGGGGGACCTTGGTGGCGCTGAGCGCGGCAAAATCAGCGGCCGAGATCACCGACACCTCATGCACCTCGAATGGCAGCGGGTCTGACCGAAAGGCCCCGCCAAAGATTGCCACACTGATCAGAACCAGATGCGCCACCGCCGAAATTTTTGTGCCGGTCTGCAAACCGCCGCCTCACGAGTCCGGCTCGTCCAGTGTTGGCCCGCCGATATCGGTCACCAGGCCCACATTGGAAAACCCACCCGCATTCAGCGCGCCCATCACCTGCATCACATCCCTATAGGGCACCGAACCGTCAGCGCGCAGAAACACCCGGTCCGTCTCGCGTTCTGCCGCAATGGCGCGCAGCTTGCCGACCAGTTGATCGCGCGCCACCGGGGTGGTCATGATCTGAACCTCGCCAGCGGCGGTGATTGTCACACTCAGCGGTTCTTCGCTGTCCGCAGCCAACGCACCGGCAGCGGTTTTTGGCAATTCTACCGGCACGCCCACCGTCATCAGCGGGGCGGCCACCATGAAAATGATCAGCAGCACCAGCATCACGTCGACAAACGGCGTGACGTTGATTTCCGACATCGGCCGCAACTGGCCGCGCCCGCGCCTGCGACGGCGCCCGCTGCCCCCCGAACTGGCTTGCTGAGCCCCGGCCCCCATCGCCTAGGCGTCCAACTGGCGCGACAGGATCGTGGCAAACTCGTCGGCAAACGCCTCGTAGCCGGATACAATCCGATCACTGTCAGAACTTAGCTTGTTATAGAAAATCACCGCTGGAATCGCCGCCAGCAGGCCCAGACCGGTGGCCAGCAACGCCTCGGCAATGCCGGGTGCCACCACCGCCAGATTGGTGTTTTGCTGTTCTGCGATTTCGATAAAGGCGTTCATGATGCCCCAGACCGTACCAAACAGCCCGACAAACGGCGCGGTCGACCCAACGGTTGCCAACACTGGCAACCCCTTGGTCAGCCCTTCGCTTTCCTTGGCTATCGCCACATCCATCGACCGGTCGATCCGCGACTGCGCCCCGGCGATCAACCCGCCATCATCGCGATGCGACCGCCGCCACTCGGTCATACCGGCGGCAAATATCTTTTGCGAACTGCCGCTAGGCTGCGCCCCAATCTGGTCAAACAACGTGTCCAGCGGCTCGCCCGACCAAAAGGCCTCGTCGAACACCGCAGCTTCGCGCCGCGCCGCGCGATAGCTGATATGTTTCTGGATAATGATCGACCAGCCCCAGAATGAGGCCGCCGTCAGCATCAGTATAACCAGTTTTACGGTAAGGGTCGCGCGCGCAAAAAGACCCCACAACGAGAAATCAATCCCCTGCGCCAGCGCCAGAGTATCTGCTTCCATGTACCTGCTCATATCCAGCGGCCGTATTGTTTCGGCCTTGTTGATAAGAACGCTATCCCAGAACCGGGTGAAATGCCAATACAACCGCCTGTTACCCGGCGATTATTACATCAATGCGCGAATCTCCGCTGGCAAACGCACCGGCCTGCCCGCCTCGTTCATGCAGGCGGCCGTGACCAACGCCCGGAAAATCACCTTGTCACCGTGTTTCACAACCTGCGCCATCACCAGCCTTGCGGTGGTCACATTGGTTGCCTCGGTTTCCACCGTCAGGTCATCCTCGAACCGGGCGGGTGCCAGAAAGTCAGACTCAACCCGCCGCACCACCCAGACAATTCCGGCGGCCTTCATGGCATTCTGGTCAATGCCCAATTGGCGCACCCAGTCGCTGCGCGCCCGTTCGATATAGCGCAAATAGTTGGCGTGATAGACAACGCCCCCCATGTCAGTGTCTTCATAATAGACGCGGATCGGAAAACTATGGCTCATGGCGCGGCCTCCATACGGGCAAACAGACGCAGCGCGTGCGACGCATCCTGCGCCACCACAGGCATCACCGGATCATAGGCGGCGCGGATCAGCCCGGCAATCTCGGGACGCAATATGGTGGCGTTACCCGCCACCGCCAACGGCGAGTGGTCGCGGAATGCGGCCTCTGACCATAGCAGAAAAACCTGCACCACCTCGCCCAGCGCCAGCGTTTCGGCGGGCTGCTCTGACATCGCGCTGTCCATCCGCAAAAATACAAACGCCGCCTTGATCGCACCCGAATCGTCAAACCGGAACGCCCGGTACCGGCTGGCCCCGACCGCCTTCAGCCGCGCCACCAACGGGGCAAGGTCCGGCACCAACCTGTCCAGATCCGGCACATCCAGCAACTCGTCCCAATCGCGGAAAAAGAACAGCATGCAATTGCTGCCCAGCTCCGGGTCGACCTCGTCCATGGCATGCCCGGCCAGGGTGGCAACCGCCTCAAACGCGCCCTTCACCACCGTAAGCGTTTCTTCGGACACCCCAAACACCACCGGTGCAATCGGTCGCCCCCAGCGGGCAAACTGGTAATCCCCACCCTCGCGGGTGAACATCGCCTCTATCTCATCAGGAGCCACAACCCACCCTTCTTCTGTTCGGCAATGCCCCAACAGACGCATTGCGCCAAAATCTCACGCCCCTGCTTTCAGCCAAATGCCAATCTCAGGATTTTTGCCACCACACCCCGGTATGGTCAATCTTGTGGATTTCATCCGTAATACCCTGCGCGTCGCGATAATCATGAATCGCCGTGCGACAGGCCTTGATCCCACCGTAATCGTCAACGATCAGAAACCCGCCCTTGCTCAGCTTGGGATACAGAGCCTCGATAGCCTGAATCGTACTTTCATACATATCCCCGTCCAACCGGACCAGCGCAAAGGAAGGAACCTCTAGCTTGGGCAGGGTATCTTTGAACCAACCGACCACAAATTCCACCTGATCATCCATCAGGTCATAGGCATCAAAGGTGTTCTGGACAGCTTGCACACCAATCGCAAGGCGACCGCGAGTGTGATATTTGCTGCCCTTGTCATCCGGGTATTCCTCGTCATTCGGGGGTGGCAGCCCTTCGAAACTGTCGGCCAGATACACTTTTCTGTCCGTCACGTTCCGGCATTTCATGACGCCACGCATCATTGCCGAACTGCCGCCGCGCCAAACTCCGGTTTCGATAAGGTCGCCGGGAATCCCTTCGCGAATAACCCGATCTGTCAGATACGCTGTGTTGCGCAGCCGCTTTAGCCCGGCCATGCTGTGCCCCACAACCGGCCAGTCACGCCCCTGCGCGCGTTTCTTGGCGTCGAATTTCACCTTATTTCCGCGCCGGACGATATTCCTTTGAGCGCCATAGATCATGTCGGTAAGACAACGCGCCATCAGATCCACATACATGTCGAATGCTGGGTCATCGACCTTGCCAAGCGCCTCTTCACCGCTATTGGTAATGCTCACTTGCTGGTTCATTCTGCTTGTCCCTTTTTTAGAGATTTCTGCAAATATCTATGAAAGGCGCGACACTGCGCGACAAGGTAATATTTCTGAGGGCAACAGAACCCAGTTTCAGTTGTTGCGCGAAAGACTCCCTGCTTTCGGACGCCAGTTCATTCAAAAAGATCGTTTTGCCCCTTGGGTGCCGCCATGCCCAAGTGCTCCCACGCTTTGCGTGCCAACATCCGACCGCGTGGCGTACGCTGGATCAACCCCTGCTGCAACAAAAACGGCTCAATCACTTCCTCCAGCGCATCACGGCTTTCACTTAGTGCCGCCGACATGGTCTCAATCCCCACCGGGCCGCCGGCATAACTCTCGGCGATCAGCCGCAAATAACGCCGGTCGGCACTGTCCAGCCCCAGATGATCAACCCCCAGCCGGGTCAGCGCACTGTCTGCCAGCGCCTGGCTGACGGTGCCGTCACCCTCGACCAACGCAAAATCCACCACCCGGCGCAACAAGCGCCCGGCAATCCGCGGTGTGCCCCGGGCGCGTTTGGCAATCTCGCGCGCCCCGGCATCATCCGCTGGCGCGCCCAGCTTGCGGGCATTGCGGCGCACTATCTCGTGCAATTCATCCACTGTGTAGAATTCCAACCGCGTCGGAATGCCGAACCGGTCGCGCAATGGCGTGGTCAGCAACCCCATGCGGGTGGTCGCGCCAACCAGCGTAAAGGGCTGCAATTCGATCCGCACCGTGCGCGCCGCAGGGCCTTCGCCAATCACCAGATCCAACTCAAAATCTTCCAGCGCCGGATACAACACCTCTTCGACCGCCGGGTTCAGCCGGTGAATTTCGTCAATGAACAAAACGTCGCGCGCCTCAAGGTTGGTCAGGATCGCTGCCAGATCACCAGCGCGCGCCAATACCGGACCAGAGGTCATGCGAAAATTCACCCCCAACTCGCGCGCCATGATCTGCGCCAGCGTGGTTTTGCCCAATCCGGGAGGGCCGTGAAACAGCGTGTGGTCCATCGCTTCACCGCGCATCCGGGCAGATTGAATAAACACACGCAAATTGGCGCGTGCCTCGGCCTGACCGATGAATTCGCCCAACGTCTGCGGACGCAACGCCCGATCATTGTCTTCTGGCAGCGGTTCAGGCCGCAAGGTGGGATCGACTTCCATCATTCTCTCCTGCGAGGACGCCCGCCAGGGCGGAAGAGCACGCGCCTCACCCTTTTGGCGCCAGCAGCTTCAGCGCCGCACGAATCAAAACCGCCTCACCTGCGTCCGGCTCTCGCCCCGAGACCTCGGCCACAGCAGCCGCAGCCTCCCCCGGGGCATAGCCCAGATTGGTCAGCGCCGACAAGGCACCCGCCTGTGCACCCGCCTGTGCACCCGCATCCGATCCGCTGCCAGAGGCAGCAGGCCGCAAGACCACCGACGCATCGGACTCAATCACCTCATCCTCCGGGCCACCCATCGCCCCTGAAACCGTACCGTCCATCGCCCCGGCCATGGTGCCGCCCATCGCCATCACACCCGGCGCCTTATCTTTCAGATCCAGCACAATCCGCTGTGCCAGCTTGGGGCCAACCCCCTTGGCCGCCTTCACCATGTTCCAGTCACCCAGCGCAATCGCCCGGGACACGCCATCGGCGCCCAACGTACCCAAAATGGCCAGCGACACCTTGGCCCCAACCCCCTGCACCGAGGTCAGCAACCGGTGCCATTCTTTCTCGATTAGATTGGGAAAGCCAAACAGCTGCAGCAAATCCTCGCGCACCACCAGATCAGTATAAAGCGACACCGCCTCATCCACCCCCGGCAACATGGCCAGCGTCCGGTCAGAGCAGTAAACCATATAGCCAACCCCGCGCACATCAATCAGCACGTGATCCGCCGCGCGATACGCCAGCCGCCCGCTTAACCAGCCGATCACAGCGCCACCTCGCGCAGCTTTGGCCCATCGACACCACCGTAATGGGCGTGACAAATGGCAATCGCCAGCGCGTCCGCCGCGTCCGGCCCTGCCGGATTGCAGCCGGGCAGTTGCAGACGCACCATGTGCTGCACCTGGCCCTTATCCGCGTGCCCCACACCAACCACAGTCTTTTTCACCCGGTTGGGCGCATATTCCCCCACCGGCAACCCGGCCTGCGCCACGGTCAACATCGCCACGCCGCGCGCCTGGCCCAGCTTCAGCGTGCCCGCGCCGTCCTTGTTAACAAATGTCTGCTCGATCGCCGCCTGTTCGGGGGCAAAACGCTCCACCACGTCGGCCAACTGCTCGTAAAGCGACAGCAGCCGCGCCGCCAAAGTATCGCCAACTGACTGGCAATGGCCGTTGGCCACATGGCTTAACCGACTGCCCCGCGAGTCGATTACGCCCCACCCCATGGTCCGCAGCCCCGGATCAATGCCCAATATCCGCATATTCTGCCCCGTTCCTGATCGGGCTCTGACCGGGCCTTGGCCGACCTTACCCTGTTTTGTTGCTTTTATGATCCACTAGCACGAACCGCGAACATGATCCAAGCCTTTCGCCACGCCGCCCAAAAACGACAACCGGCTTTCCATCCGCGACCTCGGGTCAAAAAGCGACCTGTTTCTCGACGAAAAACGACACCCGATGACCCCTATTTTCACAAGTATTTCAAATAAGTTACAGTGATTTTGACCTATGCACAGACTGCATGTGACCCATGCATTTTTTGCGACTTGTGTGGTGAATTTCACGCCCCTATTTGCGCTTCATCAAGACACGACAAGACACGACGCAAACGCCAATCACACACAAAGGAACATGGATATGGCCGCTTATTACGTTACCCGCACGACCTATGACTCTCACGCATTCTTCGGCCGTATCGGCTCGTTTCTGGCAACGGCTGTCAGCAACCTTACCGCATGGAATGACGCCCGCGTCACCCGCAACGCCCTGGCCAGCCTGACTGACCGTGAACTGGACGATATCGGCCTGGTTCGCGGCGACATCGATCTGGTTGCCCAAGGCCGCGCCCTGCGCTGAGCGACCGCCAACCGGACCAATCCGGTTTCAGAATGAAAATGCGCCGCGTGATCTGATCACGCGGCGTTTCTTTGTCAAAATGACTTGCTAAAGTTTCGCATGCAGTCTTAGCGGAATATTGGACCGATCTGTTCGGCGACCAATTGCGATATTGGGTCAATCTGCATCACAAAGGCCCCGCCACGTTCAACCAACGTGCCGTTTTCCAGACGCGCCAACCGTTCTTCGTAGGCAAGCGAGCCAAGATTGGCGATCAAAAATCCTTTGAACGCAATGAACGCCAGCGAAAACAGCAGAATCGAGCGGCCAGAAATCCTGACCCGCGCCCGTTTGGGTTTGGCGACAATCAGCCCATCGGATTGCATGTGGGTGGTATAGCCGCGCGACATGGCGCGGTGCTTGCGTTCAAGCCGACGCAAACGCTCATCAAAATGCAGCTGGTCCTCGACCATGGCAGCCTCCGTAACCTGGCCCCCACCAGCGGATGACACATAGCTAAGAACCAATTATGGCAAAATCTGGGCAGCCGCCGTAAATAGCGCTTAAACCTGCCTGATTTACGCCTTCTTTCGCATGACTAGCGTCGTCCAGTCACCAATCTGTTCCTGATCAGTCAGATTGATGCCGGATTGCGCATAAACTTCGATAATCTTTTTCGCCTGTTCGTTCAAAATTCCCGAAAGAATCGCGATTCCGCCGGGGCGAAGATGCAAAAACACCTCGGGGGCCAAGGCAACCAGCGGCCCTTTCAGGATATTGGCAAAGATCAGATCAAAGGGCGCCGCCTTCAGATCCGGATGATCGAACCCGGCGGCCTCGACACAGGTCACCCGGCCTTGCATGTCATTGGCCCGCAGGTTGGCTTCGGCCACGTCCACCGCCACCTGGTCAATATCACTAGCCAGCACCGTACCCGACCAGACCCGCGCTGCCGCCATTGCCAGTACCGCCGTACCACAGCCGATATCCGCCACCCGGTCGGCGACAAACCCATCGGCCATCAACCGGTCAAGCGCGCGCAGACAGCCCAGCGTGGTACCGTGATGCCCGGTACCAAAGGCCATCGCCGCCTCGATCAGCAGCGGCACCGCATCATCGGGCAATTTGTCGGCATCGTGGCTGCCATAAACAAAGAACCGCCCCGCCTGCACCGGTGCCAATTCGCGCCGCACATGCGACACCCAATCGTATTCCGGCACCTCGGACACCACAAAGGGTTTCGCGCCAAAAGCGGCCGCCAGCAGCGCCAGCGCCACCTCGTCCGGGGCATCCAGGAAATAGCCGCCAACCTCCCACAGGCCAGACCCGTCCTCGATCTGCGACACACCAACCCCGGTGGGTTCGGGGTGCATATTCTCCATCGCTTCGCCCAGCGCTTCTGCGGCGGCTCTTTCGGTCAGGATGGTCAGGGCGGTATAGGTGATGGGCATCAGTGTCTCCGGAAACGGTCTGCATGCGCGTAGGGGCGCGGCAGGTCAAGGTCAAGCGGTGGCAGCATTCTGGCGCGACAGCAGGTTGACATACTGCCAGCCCCACAGCACCGCGCCGGTCCCGACAACGATACTGGCAATCGCCTGCGCGTATACCACGCCACTGGCCCAGTACCACCCGGCCATCAGGATCGCCAGCGGCAAGGTCAGAACCCCGTCGCGCACCCAGTTCGACAGGGTCGACCGGACCAGCGCGTTGAAAGCAGCGTTCGACACAAACAGCGCCGTGGCAAAGGCAAACCCAAGCGCTGTCAACATCCGTGGATCACCCAGCCGCGACACCCAGAACAGGTTGGCCGCATCCACGATAAACACAAACGTGACCCCCATGCCCCAGCCAAGATCATGCGCACCACATGACCCATTGTCGGCCCGTTTAGAAACCGCCCCTGCTCAGCCATGCCGGGCCATATCTGCGCCTACTCGGCCACGGATGCGACATAGCGCGACAACAAGGTCTCGTTGCCCGGTTCGGGGTAGCGCGGGATCAGCATCGAAAGCCCCAGCGAAACCATTGCCATACAAGCCGCCAAGGCAAACACCGCCGCTGGTGACACCACCCACAACAGGCCCAGCACCACCGGCAGGAACACCGCCGCGATATGGTTGATGGTAAAGGCCACAGCCGCCGTGGGCGCGATATCGCCCGGATCGGCGATCTTCTGGAAATAGGTCTTTAGCGCAAGTGCCAGACCAAACAGAACGTGATCCACCACATACAGGCCCGCCGCCAGAACCACGCCCCAGCCATACCAGTAGATGCCGCCATAGGCCGCAAAAACAATCACCAGCCCGGTATATTCCACAATCAGTGTGCGCCGTTCACCAAAGACACCAATCGCTTTACCCAGAAACGGCGCGATCATCATGTTGATCACCAGATTGATCAGATACAGCCCGGTCAACTCGTGCACATCAAAGCCGAATTTCTCGACCATCATGAACCCGGCAAACACCATGAAAATCTGCCGCCGTGCACCGGCCATGAATTGCAGCGCATAGTACAGCCAGTACCGGCGGCGCAGGATCATCTTTTTGACCTGCGGATGCGGTGCCTCGAACTGTGGATAGGCCAGCAGACAGAACACCGCCAGCGTCGCCGTGACCCCGCCTGCCGTCATGAACACGATGTTATAGGTCAGCCCCAGCCGGTCCCACATCAGCACGATCAGGATGAAAACCACCAGCGTCACCGCTGATCCGGCCCCCATCAGCCAGCCCAGAATCTGCGGCGCCTTGTCCTTGGGCAGCCATTGCAGCTGCAACGACTGGTTCACCGTTTCATAATAATGAAAGCCAACCGAACTGAGAAAGGTTAGCATCAACAACCCGCCCAGGCTGGGAAACCAGGCGGTAAAGGCGGTGGCAACCCCCAGCAAAGCCAGCGAAATAAGCCCCAGAACCTGCTCGCGCACAAAGATGATGATCGCGATGACACCCACGGCCAGAAAGCCCGGAATCTCGCGCACTGTGTGCAACAGGCCAATATCGGCACCGTCAAATCCGGCCGCCTCGATCACAAAATTGTTCAACAACGCGTACCAGGCGTAAAACGCCACCGGCATCGACAGCGCCATCACAAACAACAACGTCACAGGCCGCCGCCAGAACGGCAGACTGCCCGCATCGGATATTTTTACAGTATTGCTCATCAATCGCACATACGCCCGTTCCCGCCTTTTGGCGAGATCAAAGCGCTGCGGACCTGATCTGCATCAATGCACAAAGCGGCGGGCGGCCTTAATACATCGCAAAACTGGAATGGACTGGAGATGGCTGTGGACCTTATCAGCCTTGTCGAACGCATCGGAGAAGCCCCCACAGCAGCCCTGTTTGGCCTGCTGACTGGCACGGTGTTTGGCATTGCGGCGCAACGCTCGCGGTTCTGCCTGCGGGCGGCAACAATCGAATTCGCGCGCGGCGCGATGGGTGACAAAGTATCGGTCTGGCTGCTCACCTTTTCCACCGCGCTGGTCTGGGTGCAGGGCGCACAATTGCTGGGCCTGATGGATAGTGCGGATGCGCGGATGATGGCAGTGCCCGGCAGCTGGTCGGGTGCAATCATCGGCGGGCTGCTGTTTGGTGTCGGCATGGTGCTGGCACGCGGTTGCTCGGGCCGCCTACTGGTGCTGGCCGCCACCGGCAACCTGCGATCCGTGGTCTCTGGCCTGATCTTCGCGGTTGTGGCGCAGATGAGCCTGTCTGGTATCCTATCCCCCCTGCGCGACCACATCGCCGCCCTCTGGACAACCCCCGGCGGGCGCAACATGGACCTGCTGGCAACACTCGGCCTGCCGCAATATGGCGGATTGCTGATCGGCCTGACCATTGCAGCGCTGGCGATCATCCTGTCGCGCCGCAACCAGATCGGTGTCGCGCGACTGATATTCGCCTCGGGCGTCGGCTTTGCCGTAGCTCTGGGCTGGGTGCTGACCTATGCGCTGTCACAGGTGGCGTTTGACCCGGTGCAAATCGAAAGCGCCACCTTCACCGGCCCCTCGGCGCATACGTTGATGTTCTTTCTGGAACGCAACTCGGTCCTGGAATTCGACATCGGCCTAGTCCCCGGTGTTTTCCTGGGTGCCTTCATCGCTGCCGGTCTGGCCAAAGAGCTGAAGTTTCAAGCCTTTGACGACGCCGAAACAATGCGCAAGGCAATGATCGGCGCAGCCCTGATGGGCTTTGGCGGCATGCTGGCAGGCGGCTGCGCTATCGGCGCCGGGGTCACTGGCGGGTCGATCTTTGCTGGCACCGCCTGGGCCGCGCTGTTCTTCATGTGGGTGGGGGCGATGATCACCGATTATCTGGTCGACCAGCCCGGTAAACCCGTAACGGTCTGATCTTTTTCTTGTGAAAAATACTCCCGCCGGAGGCATTGAAAATTCTTACGTTCCGCTTGAGGTTGGCGCGGAGTTTTGAGTATTTATAACAAGAAAAAGCACTGGACTCAGTAAAAGCTTTGCGGGTCGATATCTACGCTTAGCCGCAGATCTCCTTTCAGACGAAGCGGTTTGATCCAATGGGCCAGCGCGTTTTGCAGGGGCGCGCCTTTGGCGGCCTTGACCAACAGGCGTACCCTGTGGCGGCCGCGAATGCGGGCGATCGGAGCGGGGGCGGGGCCGAAGACCTGGGCGCCGATGGCGCGCATCGCGCCGTCATTACGCGCCAGCGTATTACCGAGATCGAACACTTGCGCCACATCGGAACCCGACAGGATGATCCCTGCCATCCGCCCATAGGGCGGCACGCCCGCCGCCTGGCGTTCGGCGGCCTCGGCGCCCCAGAACCCGTCTTCGTCACCCGACAAGATCGCTCGGATCACCGGGTGTTCGGGCTGAAAGGTTTGCAACAACGCCGTGCCCGGCCGCTCGGCCCGCCCGGCCCGCCCGGCGACCTGGCGCATCAGCTGGAACGTGCGTTCAGCGGCGCGCATGTCAGACCCTTGCAGCCCCAGGTCAGCGTCGATCACCCCGACCAGTGTCAACAGTGGGAAATTGTGCCCTTTAGCCACCAGCTGAGTGCCGATGATGATATCGGCGCCACCTTCGGCGATCTCAAGTATCCCGGCCTTCAGCGCCCGCGCACTGGCAAACAAATCCGAACTAAGTACCGCAATCCGCGCCTCGGGGAACAGCGCCGTCGCCTCTTCGGCCAGCCGCTCGATCCCCGGCCCCACCGGAGCCAGCTTGCCTTCGACCTGACACGACGGGCACACCGTAGGGATCGGGGATGTCTCGCCGCATTGATGGCACATCAGGCGTTGCAGGAACCGGTGCTCCACCATCCGCGCGTCGCAATGGGGGCAACCGATCTGTTGCCCACAGGCCCGGCAAAGCGTTACAGGGGCAAAGCCGCGGCGGTTGATGAACAACAGCGATTGTTCGCCCTTTTCCAGCCGGTTGGTGACCGCCGCCGCCAGGGTAGGGGAAATCCAGGTGCCGGCGGGCAGTTTCTCGGCGCGCATATCGATGGCGCGCATATCCGGCAGCACCGCCGCGCCAAACCGCGCGCTTAGCTCCAGCCGGTCGTATTTGCCCGCTTCGGCATTGGCCCAGCTTTCCAGACTGGGCGTGGCACTGGCCAGCACCACCCGCGCGCCACACATCGCGGCGCGCAGTACCGCCATGTCGCGGGCGTTATACAACACGCCATCTTCCTGTTTGTAAGACGTGTCGTGTTCTTCATCGACGATGATCAGCCCCAGATCGCGGAACGGCAGGAACAGCGCCGAGCGCGCGCCAACCACCAGCTGCGCGTCCCCCTGCCCGACCATCCGCCAGACCCGGCGGCGCTCGGTCATCGTCACGCCGGAATGCCATTCCGCCGGATGCACGCCAAACCGCACCTGAACCCGGGCCAGAAATTCAGCCGTCAGCGCGATTTCCGGCAACAGCACCAGCGCCTGGCGTCCCATGCGCAAACATTCGGCCACCGCTTCCAGATAAACCTCGGTCTTGCCAGACCCCGTCACACCTTTCAGCAGTGTGGTCCCATAATCGCCCCGACGCAGCGCCGCCTGCAAGATTTTGGATGCGGCCGCCTGATCCTCGGTCAGCACCTTGCCCGCGCGCTCTGGGTCCAGCGTGGGGAAGGGCAGATCGCGCGGGCTGTCCTCTTCGCGCACCGCGCCCAGCTTGACCAGCCCCTTGACCACAGACCCCGTCACCCCGGCCATCTCGGCCAGCTCTTTCAGGGTAAAGGACAGCCCGCCAAATTCTTCGAGTACCGCCAGAACCCGGGTGCGCGCATCGGTCATCCGCGCGGGTAACTCATCGCCCTGCCGGTACACCTTGCGCATCGACGGCGGGTCGCTCAGGCCCGGTGCCCGGGTCGCCAGCCGCAACATCGCAGGTATCGGCGTTAACGTATAATCCGCCGCGCGCATCAGAAAACTGCGCATTTCACCGCGCATCGGCGCCACATCCAGCACCCGTATCACAGACCGTGCCTTGGCCAGATCAAACCCGCCCTGCCCCGGCCCCCAGACGACACCCAACACCTTGCGCGGCCCCAGCGGCACCTCGACAAACGCGCCCAGCCAGCATCCGCCCTCGGGCGCCTTGTAATCCAGCGTCCGGTCCAGCGGCTGGGTGGTCAGAACCGCCACCAGGTCACCTTGCTCAAAGAAATCCGGGCCGCTCACATCTCGCCTTTCACTATCGGGTCACACATCTGGTCAATATCGGGGTTTCAGCATGCCAGATCATCAGGTAAAGCCAAGCCAACCCAAGGCCAACCCACCAAAGGACGCGCGCCCATGAAATTCTTTGTAGATACCGCCGAAATCGACGCCATTGCCGAACTGAATGATTTGGGCATGGCCGACGGCGTCACCACCAACCCGTCGCTGATCATGAAGTCTGGTCGGGACATTCTGGAAGTGACCAAAGAAATCTGCGATCTGGTCGACGGCCCGGTCTCGGCCGAAGTTGTCGCCACCAAATCCGAAGACATGATCGCCGAGGGCCGTAAACTGGCCGGGATCGCCGAAAACATCGCGGTCAAAGTGCCGCTGACATGGGATGGCCTGAAAACCTGCAAAGTGCTGTCGGGCGAGGGCCACATGGTGAACGTCACGCTTTGTTTCTCGGCCAACCAGGCGCTGATTGCCGCCAAGGCAGGGGCGACATTCATCAGCCCGTTCATTGGGCGGCTGGATGACATTAACATGGATGGCATGGAGCTGATCGAGGATATCCGCACAATTTATGACAATTTCGGCTTTGAAACCCAGATCCTTGCCGCGTCGATTCGCACCGTCAACCACATCACCGATGCCGCCCGGATTGGGGCCGACGTCATCACCGCGCCGCCCGAGGTGATCCGCAAGCTGGCTGACCATCCGCTGACCGACAAAGGTCTGGCGACGTTTATGGCCGATTGGGCCAAGACCGGGCAGAAAATTCTGTAATAAGTGGCGGATTGCCGCCCGCTGGGGTGGTATATCCGCCGAACATCATCGCAATTAAGGAAAATTATGCCTTTCTGGCTGACTTTTGAGAAGCAATTTCAGAAAGAGGTGCTATAAACCTCGCCAAAACCGACAGAGGCACAGATGAGCAGTAGCCCGAAAATTATGCCCGATCTGCGTGCGGCGATCATTGCCACGCCTGATGCTATTTTGGATGATCAGGCCGTGATGCGCGCCCTGATTTCCGCCAATGAAAAGTCCATGGGCGGCAATATTGTCGATTTGCGCGGCATCGCGATGGAACGGTTAGAGGCGCGGCTGGATCGGCTGGAAGACACCCATCGCAGTGTGATCGCCGCCGCTTACGAAAACCTTGCCGGGACCAATCAGGTGCATCGCGCTATCCTGCGGATGCTCGACCCGATGGAGTTCGAGGTTTTCTTGCGTGATCTGGGCGGCGAAGTGGCCGAGATTTTGCGCGTGGACGCGGTGTCTCTGGTGCTGGAATCGGTGCAAAGTGACAATGACCCGGCGGTGCTGCAAATGGGCAATGTGCTGACCGTGGCAGTGCCCGGATTCATCGACGACTACCTGACCCACGGGCGCGGCGGACAGGTTCGCCAGGTGACTTTGCGTCAGCTGCAGGGCGCGTCAGAACAGGTTTACGGCGAGGCCGCCGACTGGATTCGGTCTGAGGCATGTCTGCGGCTGGATTTCGGCAATGGCCGCCTGCCGGGGATGCTGGTGATGGGCGCAGAAGACCCGCATCATTTTACCCCGCAACAAGGCACTGATTTGCTGGGATTCTTTGCTGGTGTATTCGAACGATCGATGCGCCACTGGCTGTCTTGAGCCTGATTTCACCAGCAGCACGCGACGCCCTGCAACACTGGTTGGACGGGCAAAAGGCACTAGCAGGCGCGGCAGACAATACCATCGCTGCCTATCAGGCCGATGTTGCTGAATTCCTGTCCTTCATGACAGTGCATCACGCCCAGCCCCAGGGGTTGGGCGCGCTGGAACAGATCACCATATCAGACATGCGCGCCTGGATGGCGCAGTCCCGCGCAGGCGGGGTTGGAGCGCGGTCTCTGGCGCGCAAACTGTCGGCGGTCAAAAGCTTTTACCGATGGCTCGCGGCGCGCGAAGGGTTTGAACCCACTGCGGTTCTGTCCACCCGATCCCCGAAATTCCAGAAAAAACTGCCCCGTCCGCTGGCCCCCGATGCCGCACGTGCGGTGATTGACGCGGTAGACCTGCAATCCACCACCAGCTGGGTCGGCGCGCGCGATGTGGCCGTTGTAACCCTGCTTTACGGCTGCGGCTTGCGCATATCCGAAGCCTTGAGCCTGACCGGTGCCGATGCCCCGCTGCCGCCTGTCTTGCGGATCACCGGCAAGGGCGGCAAGGAACGCATCGTGCCGGTGCTGCCCGTGGCGCGGGATGCGGTGGATTCCTATCTGCGCCTGTACCCGCATCCGCTGAATCCGGCTGCACCGCTGTTTCGCGGCGTACGCGGCGGCGCGCTGAACCCGCGCGCCATTCAGGGCGCGATGGCGGCCGCGCGCATGCAACTGGGCCTGCCCGCTACCGCCACGCCGCACGCGCTGCGTCACAGCTTTGCCACCCACCTGCTAGAGGCCGGGGGCGACTTACGCTCTATCCAGGAATTGCTGGGCCATGCCTCGTTGTCCACCACCCAGGGCTATACTGCTGTCGACACCGCCCACCTGATGGATGTGTATGACCGCACGCACCCCAAAGCGTAACGGCTTTGTGTGCCATTGTGCACAAGGTTGCGATCAGAGATCCGGCTTTCTGTGTCACCGTTGGAACAGACGTAAAAAGCCAACAGGGATCCATCATGAAACACTTATTCAAACGCACCGCACTTGTATCCGCTTTGCTTTTCGCAGGCAGCACCGCCATGGCACAAGATTGCAAGGCCATCACCGTTGAAGATGCATTTGATCTGGACGAGGCCGCGATTGTCGCGCTTTACGACTGTCTCGAAGGCGCGATGGCCGCAGGCTATGCAAAAGCGGGCGATCCCATCGGCAAGAACTATCGCAACTGGACAGTGACGGCGACCCGGCCAGGGGTTCAGGGCGCACATAGCAATCGACTGCTTTTGACCTTTGCCAATCCGGTCGCGGCTGAACACTACCTGAAATATGCAGAAGAAGGTGTAAAGATGCCGGTTGGGTCTGTTCTTGCCAAAGAAAGCATCACGGTCAGCATCAAGAAAAAAGCGGCGCGTGTTGGACCCTTGTTCACGATGAAAAAACTTGAAGCGGGTGGTGCTCCGGAAACGGGCGACTGGCTTTATGGCGGATTACAGCCCAACGGAAAGCCGATGAAATTCAAGCAAAGCTTTTGTCACGACTGTCACCAAAGCTGGGAATACCAGGATTTTCTGGCCTATCCGATAGAAGAGGTGCGGTTGTCTAACTGATCTGACACTCTGTTTCAGGCACTTGCCCGAAAGCCCGGCCCGCACGCCGGGCTTTTTGTTTTGCATACCCGCGCCACATCCGGCAATACGTGGCCCATGACCCCACAGATCCGCGCCTTGCTTGTCCATCTGTTCACCGCCACTGGTGCGGTTTTTGCCATGCTGGCCATGTTGGCTGCAGTCGAGGAAAAGTGGTCGCTGATGTTCCTGTGGCTGGTGGTGGCGTTTTTTGTCGATGGCATCGACGGACCACTGGCGCGCCATTACCACGTCAAACGCTATGCCGCGCAGTTTGATGGCGTGTTGCTGGACCTGATCATTGATTACCTGACTTATGTGTTCATCCCGGCGTTTGCCCTGTTTAAATCCGGGCTGATGGATGGCTGGACCGGCTGGTTCGCGATCATCGTCATCACCTTTACCAGCGCGATGTATTTCGCCGACACACGGATGAAAACCAAAGACAATTCGTTCTCTGGCTTTCCCGGATGCTGGAACATGCTGGTGCTGGTGATCTTTTCGCTGGAACCGAATTTCTGGATCAGCCTGGCGCTGGTTACCACGCTGGCGATTGCAATATTCTTACCGCTGAAATTCGTCCACCCCGTGCGCACCAAGCGCTGGCGCCCCGTCACCCTGCCCATGGCCCTGGCCTGGACCTTCTTTGCCGGCTGGGCTGCCTGGGTTGATTTCCACCCCGAAAGCTGGGCCCATTGGGGGCTGATGGTGACCAGCATCTATCTGTTATTCGCCGGAATCGCCCAACAGATCATCCCCCCACGCCGCGCTTAACTGGCCATTGTCAGCTGCGAGGAAAGCCCGCAAGGGCTTGAGGAGCGGCTCGCACACAGGGTTGCGAAAACCGCTAAATCACCTCGTCCAGCGTGAAATCGCGCCCGTTATGCCCAAAAACATCACCCGCCTTCAGCCCGTCAATCGCCTTGTAAATCGGGCTTTGCGCCGAAATACCCATATAGGTAACGCCATCCAGGTCGAACCGGGTGGTGGACACGGCCACAACAAACTTGCGGTTGTTGAACGCTACAACCGCGCCCGGACGCACCGTGCCTGTCACCGAAAAATCCGTGGCTTCAATCGCATCAATCTTAGCCTGATGCGTATGCACCGGATGATCGAACGCCGCCGCCAGATCGGCGTTTTCGCACGCTTCGGCGATCTCGGAATTGTCATGCCCTTCGCGGTCATCCAGAGTCGCCTCGTGCAGGAACCGCTCGTAATGTTCAATCGCGGTGGCCAGTTCGCTTTCTTCCAGCCCCAGCATCTTATCATGCACGGCGCGCTTAAAGGCAGCGCGATCAAGAGTGGCGGACATGGGCAGATCTCCTATCATCGTCAAATTTATTCCAACCCAAACTGAGCGGCTGAGCAGGTAATTGCAATCGGTTTTACCGCGACATCTTGCAAGGCCCCCGCAGCCCCCTCAGATCAGCAACCCGGCGGCCCCCTCGTGGCGCAACAGCGCCACTTTGGTTTCAACCCCGCCCGCGCCGGAAAACCCGGTCAGCCCCTTGGCCCCCATCACCCGGTGGCACGGGATGATCACCGGGATCGGATTACCGCCACAGGCCTGCCCCACCGCCTGCGCCGGGCGGCCCACATCGCGGGCAATCTCGCCATAGGTGCGGGTATAGCCAAACGGGATCGCGCGCATCGCGTCGCACACCGCACGCTGAAAATCTGATCCGGCCACGCGCAATGGCAGATCAAAATCCTGCAACCGCCCCACATCATAGGCGCGCAACTGATCCGCCGCCTCCTGCAGCACCGGCGTTACCGCGCCGCTTGCAACGCCTCGCCAGTCCACCCGGACAATTGCACCATCCCTGTCGGTCAGAAACAGCCGCCCAAATTGAGTCTCAACCGAAATACAGCCCATACCCCAGCTTTGCGCAGCAATGGTCACAGTTCAACCCGGAACGCGCCACTTTACGCGCGCGCGCGCCGCGCCTATAACCCGATCCATGACCAAGGGCTTCCTGATCATTATTCGAATTATGTCCCCGGCGCTGTGAACATTCAGACGCCGGGCCCCGGTGTTTGAGCCATTGTTTGAGCCATCGCACCAACCGCATCGACATATCCCTGACAGATTAATCTAAGGACGCCCCACATGTGCGCCGAGACCCCCGAAACACCCGACTACAAAGCCACGCTGAACCTGCCGAAAACCGACTTTCCAATGCGCGCCGGCCTGCCCAAGCGTGAACCTTCCTGGCTGGAACGCTGGGAACAGATGGGCATCTATGACCGCCTGCGCACCAAAGCCACGCAAGAAACCCGCGCGCCGTTCACCCTGCATGACGGCCCCCCCTATGCCAACGGCCATCTGCATATCGGCCACGCGCTGAACAAGATCCTCAAGGATATGGTGGTGCGCAGCCAGCAAATGATGGGCCGCGATGCGCGATACATCCCCGGCTGGGACTGCCACGGCCTGCCGATCGAATGGAAGATCGAAGAGAAGTACCGCAAAAAGGGCCAGGACAAAGACCAGGTGCCCGTGCTGGAATTCCGCCAGGAATGCCGCGACTTTGCCGCTGGCTGGGTGGATATCCAGCGCGAGGAATTCAAGCGCCTTGGTGTTACCGGAACCTGGGACAATCCCTATAAGACCATGGATTTCCACGCCGAAAAGGTGATCGCCGAGGAGTTCCAGAAATTCCTGATGAATGGCGTGCTGTATCAGGGCAGCAA
>Ga0209121_10000983_pt1 | contig 29956 bp, 29 predicted proteins | sample Cruoilmetagenom3_FD_187292 | JGI IMG/M metagenome (GOLD analysis project Ga0209121, IMG submission 187292) | Oil polluted marine microbial communities from Coal Oil Point, Santa Barbara, California, USA - Sample 3 (SPAdes) (version 2) | ecosystem: Environmental > Aquatic > Marine > Oil seeps ...
TTCTTTAATATAATCTCTATTTTTCTCCAGATTGTTTCTATATTCGTCATATCTTTCGTTGATAATCTTTTGGTTCTTGATAATTTCTTTAACATCTATTCCATCCCTAAAGGGAGATATCCATGTAAGAAACTCTTTAATTACATCAAAATCAATCATAGCACTATCTTTTGATATATCCAATATTCTAAGATTTTTCAAACCTTCAAGTTCTTTTATCTCGTTTATCATATAATTATTAAAAAGTCTTAAGACTTCTAAATTTTTTAATTTTCTAAGCCCCTTTATCTCAGGAATTTCTTTATTATCAGATAGATTTAAACCCCTTAAGCTAACAAGGTTTTCAAGGTTTTTAATCTCCCTAATATTATTACGTTCTAAATTTAGAACTTCTAGACTTTCCAGGGTTTCAAGCCCTTTGATCTCACTAATATCGTTTTGGGAGAGGTCAAGGTTTACTAAATTCGTTAGATTTTCTAATTTTGTTATTTCTGAAATATAATTGATACTTAAATCTAAATTTCTTAGATTTTTTAGATTCTCAAAACCTTTTATGTCATCAATACTACCCAGTTGACCCTCTTCAGTTCCACTAATCATTAACCTTGTAATTCCACTTAAATAAAATGCGTCATTGAGTTTACAATCAGTTAATTTCAATTCCTGTAAGCCAGAAAAAAGACTGAAGAACTTCGAGTTAATTGAATTGTATAATTTATCTATTTCGATTGAAACAACTCTTTGATTCTTTATTTTGAGGTTTCTAAAAATCCATTTTTTCAAATCAAGAAAAACATATAATTTGCATAAGTGCCTCCCTAGTAATTCTAAGGTCATTGCTTCTTTTGGCAATAAGTCGTAGTGAATTAAATAATTCATACCTATAGTTTCTTCCATTAAAACTAATAAATCTTTGACAAGAGCAGATTCTCTACTAGATAATGCATCATATATTTCTAATAAACAATCACTTGATTGCTCGTGTTTAAAAATCCATTTCAGAAGGTTTTCTCCTTCCTCTAAGAAATTATTTATAATTACTTTAGCTGCTGTTAGTCTGATTTCTTCATTTAAATCTGAAGTTACCAAGTGCTCGAAAAACTCGAAAAACTTGTCTACATCCAAATTCATCTCGCTTAATAACTCGATCGAACGCACTCTCAAATCTTCGTCGCTACTATTCTCGATAAACGATTTTAAATAGTCAATTGCCGCAGCCTTGTCTAACTCCTTACATTGATACCTACGGTATATCTCGGTCGGATTTAAGTCGGACATCTATAATAATCTCTTATTTCCACTTCTTTTAAATATTTAGACCCCATCAACACACAAATTTATAACAATAATATTATAAACCTATATTTAAAGGAAAAATGGAACTGGTGCAAAATGCTTAGATTACCCTACAAAAAACTCTTCTCCTAAAGAAGTTAGAATGTGTCAAACATGCCAAGCTCTAATATTCAAAGGTGCTTTGAAGAAAAAATTTCATTCTTGTCAAGAGTGTGGGATGATTCTATGTCCAGATTGTGTATATCAAGAAAAATCTCAATATTGGTGCAAAAATTGTGCAAAAAAATTAAAATATGAAAACATTAGTAAAAAAAAAAATAAAGAAGCTCTGAAAGCGCTTAAAGAAGAATATCGAACCTGGAAGAAAATCAAGAAATCTATTAAATTAGAATTTATTAATTCCTAATGATGTTTTAGAAGTTTATTTGTAGCGAATTCAACAATAAACTTTTTCAAAAATAATAATAAAAAGAAAGATTTTTGGAGTAAAAACTCCGGAACACACTCCCAACAACTTTATGACTTATTTTGTAAGATTTTAAATACCCCTTACTAGAAACTTTAGTAATACATGGTAAAGCAAAAAATTCTTAAAATTGAGAATAAAGAATTTCCTCTATTCAAAGAGCAAATGAAGTGGCCGGGAGAAGGCACGCCCAACGATCCGATCGTAATTAGCACTATCAACGAAACATACACTCATATATTCTTTAAGTCGATAAATAAAAACATTATTATTAAGAACCTTCAGGATAAAACCCTTGGGTTTAAGTATTGCTCCAACACTCGCATTGAAAAATGTAAAATTACCTCTCTTGCCCTAATTGAATGCAAAAAAATGGAGATTTCTAATAATGTGATTTCGAAAGTTGCGAGTTTACACTCTGGAGAATGTATGTTCAAAAACAATACGATCTTGCGTGATTCGTTCGAAAAATTAAAAAAAGGGTATCACAATAGAAAATATCTTAAAAACTTTATTTATTATAATTCCATATTCATTTTTGGATTGATAACTTTTCTCTATGGCTTAATAAAAGTTCCTTTTGTTATTTTCGATATGTTCATCACTAACTTAATTGGATTTTTAATGCTTCTCCCACTCGTTCTTATATGCTTTCCTAAACCATTGATTCATATTATTCGTAGTAGGAAATATCCTCCTCATGAATTTGAGAATAATAATATTATCGATGAAGAACAGTTCAATCTAAGTTTTGCAATCCAATAAATTTTGCAAACTTAAAATTGTATTTTTGGATTATAAAGTTAAAGAAAAATAAAAAAGGTGGAGTATAAAACTCCAGAACATACCCCCTCTACAATATATAACACACTTAACTCATCTCACCTCTCATTTTCGAAACATAAATCGTCTAACATTCACACAAACCTTTTCGCTCTAAGCCTGAACCTTGAGCTCCTCTTTCGAATGCCACACACTTGCGCTGTTGAGAATGGCGGGCTGAATACCTCGCCCGAAAGCTCGGCACTTACACCCCCATCTCACCAAACCCGTCTTCTACGGGTGCGCTCGTCTCGCTCCCACGGTTCGCGTCACCGCGCCCCGCTCTCGTCCCTCAACGCGCCAAACATTCCGCTTATAGCCTTTTCTTTTTACGCGTTTATATACGCTATACACGCGCAAACAGGTCATCGTCCGGCCCTCACAGGGGGGCCTTAACAACCCAACTAAACGAAATAATCGACTCGCCTCAAGAACAATATGAAGTAAGATTGGATGACTCTTTTCGGGATCTGCTTCGTGCTTAGATGCTTTCAGCACTTATCAGTTAGCGCGTAGCTGCCCGGCGATGCCTTGTCAGACAACCGGTACACCAGAGGCGCCGGCAAAATGTTCCTCTCGTACTGATTTTCCCTTTCCCTCAGTCATCCCACATACCTGGTAGATAGAATCCGACCTGTCTCACGACGGTCTAAACCCAGCTCACGTTCCCTTTTAATGGGCGTACAGCCCCACCCTTGGGAGTTATGCGCACCGCTCCGAAACCGAAACGATTATATGCGCTCCCAGGATAGGAAGAGCCGACATCGAGGAAGCAAGCCACGAGGTCGATAGGAACTCTTACTCGTGACAACTCTGTTACCCCCGGGGTAATTTTTCTATCACCTCAACCAGCCACACGAGCATAGTTAAGGATCGCTAGACCAGGCGTTAGCCTCAGGATTCCTTGGTAATCAGAATCCAGTCAGGCCAGCTTTTGCTCTTAAACTCTTCAGCGGATTTCTGACCCGCCTGAGCTGACCATTGGTTTCTCTAGATATTTTTTCTAGAGAGAGCCGCCCCAGCCAAACTGCCCACCTGCGGATGTCCGACGCGCGAGCGTCGTTAGTAATCTCAAGAAGGAAAGCCGGTATTCCAAAGTTGCTCCGCCGTAACCGAGATTACGGCATCTACGCTCCCGACTACACTCTGTATCCAGCTCAAAACCACAACAACAGGCTGCAGTGAAACTCCACGGGGTCTTCTCGTCCCACCAGGTATCTCCGGACCGTTCGCCGGAGTGTAATTTCAATCGTCAGAAGGCTGGGACAATAGGGAGAACGTTGGACCATTCATGCACGTCTGAACTTACCAGACAAGGCATTTGGCTACCTTAAGAGAGTTATAGTTACTCCCGGCGTTTAGCAGGACTTACTCGGGTTGTAACCCGGATTAATCAAACTGCCACTGGCCAGGTTTCAGCCACTGTAAACAAGCTTTCGCTCTATCAGTGACCTATGTTTTTATTAAACAGTCGTCCCCCCCTAGTTACTGCGACTTGTGAGCCCCCGCACACTGCCGAAGCTGCGTGAAGAAGTTCGCAAGCAAGCCTTATCCCAAAGTTACGGCTCTAATTTGTCGATTTCCCTAGCCTCCTTTTCACGAATACGCCTTAGGCTACTCACCTAGGGGCACCTGTGTCGGTTCTGGGTACGAACACGGTGTTTCTTGCTGTTGCCTTTTTAATAAATCCTGGGATCAGCGAAACCTTCCACAATTGGATGGCTATTCATGCTTTGGGCTGGGTCTAAGTTTTACACTATTTACCAGCTTTAATACATTTAAATAGGGAGATATTCGACGGCCCTATTTCACTTACCCGGAATTGTTAGCACACAGCCGTGCGTTACCGCTATTTGTAGCACCGTGGTACAGGAATATAAACCTGTTTCCCTTTCGCGCATACCAGTTAAGGGTGCGCTTAGGATCGACTAACTCTTCGCTGACGACGCATTGCGAAGAAACCCTTGCCCTTTCGGCGGATGGGATTCTAACCCATCTATGCTTTTACTATTACCAGGATCTGCGGTCCAGGCCGGTCCACAGGAACTCACGCACCTGCTTCTACCCAACCTGGACGCTCCCCTACCAGATCACGGGATTCTTCCACCCGTGCTCTTGGGTCTCGGTGGCAGATTTAAGCCCCGTCCATTTTCGGGGCTATATTTCTTGGCAAATGAGTTGTTACACACTCGTTAGGGAGTGGCTACTTCTATACCTATCCTTTTGCTGTTTTAGAAATATAACGCCCTTTCTTTTAACACTTAACCTGCACTTAGGGACCTTAACCCAAGTCTAGGTTGTTCCCTTCTCGGCGATGGACTTTACGCCCACCAACCCGTCTCCCAGGGTCTACAGTGCCAGCAGATTCGGAGTTTAAGAGCGAAGCGAGGAATTTCTTCCCCTTACTTTGCAATTAGTGCTCTACACCACTAGCGACCTCGCCTGAGGATTGGCTGACACCAACTTCGGGGAGAACCAGCTATCACCGATCTAGATTAGCCTTTTGCTCCTATTCCCAGTTCATCCAAGCGAATTGCACATCAGCACTGGTGCAGACTTCCATCACCCTTTCGAGCGACTTCATCTTGACCAGGAATAGATCGACCGGCTTCGGGTATTACAGCAGTGACTTTAGGCCCTTTGAGACCATTCTTCTGGTCTAATTCCTTAGAAGGATTCACTTCGGCCCGTGGAATAGCAAAACTACTCCTTGGTACGCAGATCTTCCTAATGTGATAATTAGATTGCAAGAATATTGGTTTCCCTACGCCTACGTGCCGCGAGACACTTAAGCTCGCCACTACTATAAACTCCCTGGCCAATGATTCCAGACTGATGATGCAACCCTAGTCCTCTGAACTCTGATATTCTGTCACCAGAACTCATTCGTTCAGAATCTATCCTTTCGGGCTGCATCCTTACTAAACTATTTGGTTTCAAGCGCTTTTCACGACCCTTCCGGGTTTCTTTTCATCTTTTGCTCACGCTACTATTTCACTATCGGTCTTGGGACATATTTAGATTTGCCAGCGTGTATCTGGCACATTCGTACGAGAAAACTATCCCGCACTACTCGGGATACCTCGCAGCAGCCTTCCAAATTACGGTTAAGCGGCTATCACGCTCTATGGCTCGACTTTTCAGGGGTATTCACCTTCTTTGGGGAGGCCGTACGAGGTCCACACTCCACATCTCCCTTGAGTTATCCCCAAGGGATTCGGTTTGATCTGTTCCGCTTTCGCTCGCCGTTACTAACGGAATCACGATTGTTTTCTTTTCCTCCTGGTACTAAAATGTTTTACTTCCCAGGGTTCCCTTTCCCTGACGGGAATCTTGCGGATTATTGGGCCGCAAGCGGATGTCCGATTCGAGAATCTCGGGGTAAACGTCTACATGCGACTAACCCGAGCTTATCGCAGCTTGTCACGCTCTTCATCGGTGCCCAAGCCAAGATATCCACCAAATAGCGTAGGCGTATTGGCGTCTACTTGAAGAAAGATTCAGATTGCTTGTGAAAAGACTTGTGTATTCAGAGACTATAAATATTTGAAAATTGAAATTTTAAATTTTTTTGAGACGAAAATATTCTATATTATATCTATGGGGAGTATGTTCTTATGAGCACGCTTTTCGTTTTTGTTCGTTTCTGTTAGTTTTTGTTCGTTTCTGTTAGTTTTTGTTCGCTTTGTGTTCGTGCTTGGTCCGGAAACCTTAAACAACCGAGGAATTGGTCGCTTTAGGCACTCATTTCCTGTAGCATCAGGCATTTTGACCGAAGTCACTTCTGATAAACTTCCATGAGGCCGGTACCTGTTATTGATGGTATTTCATCGATTAACGATGAGATAATTTTCTCAGCCAATAACGCGACGATGTTAATAGGGATAAATTTAGATCACAAATTAAAAATCCATCGACGAAATATTAGAGTAATTTCTTAATTAAAAATTTTATGGTAGCAATTCATAAACTTTAAAAGGAAGGAGCGCTCTTTCATTTGATTAGTAAAAAGATCATAATGGAATAATAAGCAGAAGTTTAAAAAATTTTTTAACGATAGTTATATTGGAAAAATCATAATTAAATAAAATTCTAAAATGAATTAAGAAATTAAAAATTCAGTTAAGGGCTCTTTTACAAGAAGTGAGTAGTATTAAAAAGTTTACTTAAAATACTTTAAAAATTTAAGTATCAGATTAATAATAATCAATTTTTTTTTATTAATAATGGAAAAGAAGATTTTGGTAGGAACTTCGGGATGGGGGTATGATGAGTGGGTAGGGCCATTTTATCCTAAGAGTTTGAAAAAGGAGGATTATCTTTCATATTATTCGGAAATATTTTACACAAACGAGATAAATACTACTTTTTACAATGTTCCTTCGAAATTTATCGTAACCCGCTGGAGAGACAAGACCCCCTCAAATTTCTTGTTTACTGCGAAACTTCACAGAAAGATTACTCACGAACATAAGTTAGATATTAGTTTATGTTTAAACGATTTGGATTATTTTTTAGAAGCGATGAGTCCTTTAATAGAAGCCAAAAAGTTATTAGGGTTTTTAATACAATTACCTCCTTCCTTTAATAAAGAGGAGCATTACGATAATTTAAAAGATTTTATTCAAAATTGGCCGGGTAATCCAGAACAAGAAGGTTATAATTTGATTGTAGAATTTAGGCACGAATCTTGGATGGATGAGGATGTTTTTAAGTATTTAAAAAGAAATTCGCTTACATATTGTGCCGTTATTGAGCCATTATTGCCTCCTAGAATGGACATTACAAATCCAAAATTTGCGTATATTAGGTTTCATGGTTATGGGCAAAAAATTTGGTTTAATTATTGTTTCACAGAAGAGGAGATTAAAAAATGGGCAATTTCAATAAGAGATGTAGTTCAAAAAGCTGATAAAGTGGGGATTTATTTTAACAATCATTTTTCGGGATATGCTACTAAAAATTCTTTAATGATGATGCGAGAATTAAATCTAAATCCCAGAAAAGAACCTAAACAAGTTAGAATATTAGATATAAAGAAAAAATCTGGTACTTATTTAAGAGGACAAACAGGTTTAGATAAATTTTTAAATTAAAACACAAATTTAACTTGTGAATAAGCATAGTAGATTCTGTTGCTAAAAGAGGTTGGTTAAGATTTGAATCACAACTTATTAAGAATTGGTTTTATAGGTTCAGGAGCTATTGGTAGTTTATTCGGAGGATGTCTTGCTTCTGTTCATTCTGACGCTAACCCATTAGAGATTTTTTTTTTTTGTAGGAAGGGTCATGCTAAGGTAATAAATAAGCGTGGAATAAAGATATACAGAGATAGCGGTAATATAACGCTAACTAATATTAAAGCTTTCGAGAATGTTGAAGATTTTACTAAAATATCAATAAATGACAAGAAATACAAATTAGACTATTTGTTTTTAACGACTAAAGCATACGATAGCGAGAGAGCGATGGTTCAATATGAGGAATTGATTAATTCGAGTAATTGGTTAATAATTCTACAGAATGGCATCGGTAACGAGGAATTAGTGAAGAAATATTGCGATAAAAATAAAATTATAAGAATAATTACTTCGCATGGTGCATTAGTGAAAGAAAACGGTCTCGTGTATCATACAGGCGTAGGATTTACAAAAATGGGGTTTGTCTATTTAAAACCCCAAAAACAAAATCATAGTCGTTATAAGAGCGGTCATATAAAATTAAACCTGTTAAAAAGTCGTCTAGACGCGGGAGGTTTAGAAACTGAAATTGTTGACGATATTATTAAGCATACTTGGGAAAAAGCATTTGTAAACATTGGAATTAACGCATTAGGGGCGTTAACTCGTTTAAATAATGGAAAACTTTTAGAGAATGAAAAATTGAAACAATTAATGAGTACAGCGGTTAAAGAGGCTTTAGAAGTAGCTAAGTTAAAATGCATCGAACTTTCAGATAGGGATTCTGTCAAGTTAATGTATTCTGTTGCCGAAAAAACATACAATAACAAAAATTCAATGTTACAAGATATATTAAAAGGAAATCTCACAGAAATTGACTTTCTTAATGGTAGAATTGTAAGTTTAGCAAAGGAAGTAGGTGTAAAAGTTCCGATAAATGAAATGCTCACTTATTTAATAAAAGGATTAGAAGAATCTTTTGGATAAGAAAATTAGGCTTTTAGGGTCATATAATACGCATTCTCCCCGTCTCTATAATATTTTTCTTTTATGTTATGGGTGGTAAAATTAAATTTTTTGTATAAACTAATAGCAACATAATTACTCACTCTTACTTCTAAGACAAAATCGTCTATTTTGTATTTTTTTAATTTTTTCATAGAATTTGATAACAAAGTTGCTGCTATACTGGACCTCCTATAGCTCTTTAAAACTGCTATTGAAACCAAGTGTCCTTTATTCATCAATTTCAAACTATTTATCGCGGGAGATCGTTCAACTCTCCACATTATATATCCAATAATTTTTCCGTTGCTATTACAAGCAACTTGAAAGGATTCTGGATAATTATCTAATATGCTTTTGTAAAAAAAATAAGGATAATCTTCGGGTAATTCTTTTTCGTTTACTTCGATAACGCCTTCTAAGTCCTCTATTGAACATCTTCTTACAACGATTGGTTTTTTATCATTGAAAATATTGAAGTAATTAGTCCGCGTATCTTTTTCTGTACCCATAGTTGTATGAGCTCAAATTATAGTTCTTGATATTTAAAATTATAGCTATATAAAATATTATTTTAGAACTTTTTAAGCTTTTTTAAATAATAAAAAGGTTTAAATTCAATTTTTTACAATTTTGAATGCGACTTTTTTTTGTCTCTTAACATGTCTAATTATGGTTTCTAAAGATAAAAGAATGTTTTTTCTGTTATTAAAATTATCGATAATGCTTTGCAATTCTTTCTTTTCAACATGTTTTAATTTTTTAGCGATCGCAATCATTACTGGTAATGTTCTGACAATATTGTCTACAATCGTAATATCTGCCCATATCGAAGTTCTACTAATTGGATTTAAATCGACTGCGATTACTTTTTTTCCGATCCTTTTTAATACTTCTGTTCGGTCTCCATCTTCTAAAGGGACCATAATTACATCAGAATTTTGAATTGATTCTACCAACCGTCTATTACTATCCAATCCTTCAATTTCAACCATTTTTTCATCATTAATACCTCGAATATCAATAGCTCCTGCCTTTTCCAATACGTTCTTAATTGCCTTGATTCGTCCAACTTTCCTATAAAATATATTTATTTCGAGTGGGGCATCTATCACATTCGAAAGTTTAGCGAGTTCACGAGGCACTAGTGCCGCAGTATTCCCATTAACGCTAATGACTGGCTTTTTAGCAAGCAGAAGCATTGCTACTGCAGCTTTAATGGCTCTCTTAGCAGCTTCATTTGTTTTTTCACCTAAAATATAATCAAAACATTCACCTCTCCCATGCGCTATTAAACCTGCTTCAGCTACAACTAGAGTTTTCATCCCTTCTATTATTCTATGACGATATTTTAAGCTCTCATATCGGGGATGAGTTTTAGGAACATCAGAATGATTATTTTTATTGGTAACCATAAAACAACAATTATTATTATGTAGGCCTTTATATAGGTTGAAAAGGAAGAAAAATTATTAATCTTTTGTTAATTTTATCTCATTGTTGATGATTATGGCTCCAGCAGAACGTAAAAAAAGCGAGGATTTAAAAGTTTACAAGATAAAAAAGCTTTTAGACAAGCTTAAATCTAAAAAAGGTTTTCATACAGAACTGATATCTTTATATATTCCTCATGACCGAAAACTTTCAGATGTTACCAATTATTTAAAGAACGAAGTAAGCGAAAGTCAAAACATTAAATCAAAATTAACTCGTAAAAATGTATTAGATGGAATCTCAACACTTATAGGGATGTTGAAGAATTATAAAGAAGTTCCAGAAAATGGGTTAGTTATGTTTGCTGGAGCAATCCCTCAAAACAATACTCCTGGTACAGAAAAAATGGAAAGATACATAGTAGATCCCCCAGAAAAGACAAAAACATTTATGTATCACTGTGCTAGTGAATTTTTGCTATGGCCACTAGAGGACATGCTCAAATCAAAGGAAACTTATGGATTGCTTGTTATCGGACGAAAGGAATCCGCAGTTGGGTATGTCACGGGAAACCACGTAGAAATCGTGAGAGAGTTTACTTCGGGGATTCATGGAAAGCATAAAGCCGGTGGTCAATCGCAGAAAAGATATGAAAGATTGATTGAAGAGGGAGAGAAGAGGTTTTATAGAAGAATATCTGAAGAAGTTAACGAATTATATTTGAAAATAGAGGATTTACAAGGAATTTTTGTTGGAGGGCCTGGTCCTTCTAAAGAAAAGTTTGTAAACGATGAAAGTTTAGATTATCGATTGCGAGATAAAATTCTAGATGTTGTAGACCTTGGTTATGGAGGAACTGAGGGAATTCGCGCTTTGATTGAAAAGGTTAAAACGAAAATATCAAACGTAAAATTCATTCGGGAAAAAGAAGTTGTCCAAGGATTTTTAAAGGAGATATCAAACGAATCGGGTTTAGTTACTTACGGTCTTAAAGAAGTAGAAAAAGCTTTAAATATGGGTGCTGTGGAAAAATTAATTCTTTCTGAAAAATTAGATATTTATCAATTAAAAATTGAATGTTTGAATTGTGGCTATAAGGAGGCTCGTATTGCAAGGGGGTTAGAATTAAACAAAGTAGAATCATCCATCCAAGAAGAAAGTTGTCCAAAATGTAGTTCAAACACATTTAACCTTGTAAACACGGTTTCTATAATTGAAGAGCTGGGTTCCATAGCAGAATCTATGAACACTGATGTGATACTCATTTCTCCAGAAACAGAAGAGGGAGAAATGTTATATAGTACTTTCGGAGGAATTGTTGCAATTCTTCGTTTCAAACTTACTTATTAGTATAAATCACATAATTCTTAATTCAAAAAAAGGGTTGATTAATATGGAATTAAAAGAAATGTTATTAAATTTAAAAATAATCATGTTTGGTGGTAAAGGAGGTGTAGGTAAAACAACTTGCGCCTCAAGTTCAGCAATCTGGGCAGCAGAGCATGGTAGAAATACCTTAATTATTAGTACAGATCCTGCACATTCACTAGGGGATAGTTTAGGGATAGATCTTCCTCCCGGTGACCCGACACCTATACCCGGAATAAATAATTTGACTGCTTTAGAAATCGATCCAAAAAAAAATTTAGCGGAATATAAAGGTTTAACGAGTGTAAATCCCATGGAAGGGATGGATATGCCCGTTTTAATGGAAGGTATTCCAATGATGGAGGATTTGCAAGATTTGACCTCAATGAATCCACCAGGTATCGATGAAGCTTTCGCCTTATTAAAAGTATTAGAAATTATAGAAACAGAACACGACTATGATTTAGTTATATTTGATACGGCCCCAACAGGACATACTCTTAGGTTTTTAAGCCTTCCAGAAACGCTATCGGGGTGGATAGGTAAACTATTGAAAATGAGATTAAAACTTGGAAGCATAATGGGTCTAATGAAAAGTTTATTTTCTAGTAATGAAAAAGAAAAAGATAATTCTTTAGAAATTTTAGAAAGTCTAAAAAACTCTATCATTAATGCGCGAGAGGATCTAACGAACCCTTTGAAAAATTCTTTTGTCGTTGTGATGATACCGGAAGAGATGGCTATTTCAGAAACGGGTCGCCTGTTAAACGAATTGTATAAATTTAATATTCCTGTTTCAAACATTATAATTAACCAATTATATCAAGCTGAAGAAGAATTATGTGATTTTTGCAAAGCTCGACGAAACATGCAACATCGTAATTTATTAAACATTTATAAAATTTTTAAAGAAAATTTGGGAAAGATTTTGATTGAAATTCCTCTTTTTCGAGAAGAAATTAGAGAATATGACAGATTAAAGGAATTTAGCAAATATCTTATCAAATAATTTTATCTATTAAATTCTTTTAAATATTTGCAATACAAGCATAGATTTGTATTTCCACATGGATATCCACACTCTTCACAAGAATTGTACGATTTTGTTTTATAATGGTGATAAAATAATTCAGACATTTCTAAAAAACCATTGAGTAAATTGAATTCTATTTCTGGGCTAAATTTTTTACATTCTAAAATAAAATCTAAAACTCTTTTCCTTAGAATTGGATCTTTCTCTCTGTAGGGGCAATGCGAGGGATAATAATCAAACTTTTTCAAGTTTGAATAAAGAAAGATTTCTTCTTCAGGAATTCTCATCAAAGGAGTAATTTTTCTTACGAAATGCTTGCTAATTTCTTTACTCTCTCTTTTAAAGAGATATTGATTAGAGATTGTTCGAAATCTCTTGAATAAAACATTCATAAGGTATGTTTCTGCGATATCTGTTAGGTTATGCCCCATTGCAAGAACATTAGCGCCTAATTCTTTCGCTATTTCATTTAACAATCTTCTCCTAAATGTAGCACAATAATTACAGGCGTATTTATAATCTATAGTCTTACGTTTTAATTCTATAATCTCGTCTAAAGTTTTTCCTGTTTTTTCTTTAAATGAAACAATCTTATGCTCAATTCCATATTTTATACAAAATTTATTGGCATTCTTAATACTATTGCTCCTATAATCTTTGATCCCCTCGTCAATGGTTATAGCGATAATAGGTTGAGAGTGAAAATTTTTTTCTTGAATTTTTTTAAGAATATACAATAATGCTATAGAATCCTTTCCGCCAGAAAGTCCTACAACAATTTTATCTCGAGGTTTTAGCATTTTGTATTTGGATATCGTCTTAAAAATGTTTTTCTCTATTCTTTTTGTGAAGCATTCAGTACAAATTAGCTCACCGGAATATCTTCTGTGGATTACTAACGCATTTTTATTACAATAATCACATGTACTTATTTTCATAAGCACATTATAACTATTTTCATGATTACTTATGAAGATCACATCAACTAATTAATTAAATCCAAAAAAGTTCAAAACCAAATTTTATAAAAGATAATAGGAAATTACCACCTATAAGAATTAATGCGATAATTCTGATTGTATTCAATACAATACTTTTAATTCTTTTTTTATCGTCATACAAATACTCGTAAGAGATTTCGAAAACAGTATTTTCTTTAAGTTTAGTATTTTCTGGTAAATTTACTGATACAGTATCTTTATACCCATCGCCTATTTTATCCACTAATTCATAATTATCTTCTCCTAAGATTATTTCACCATTTTGATCCTCTCTAAGATTATCTTTTAAGTATATTTTCACAGATTCTATTTTTTCTACACGATATTCGGTCAATTTACATTCTGTATCAATTCCTTTATATATTAGCCTATCTTTTTTCTTCTTTTTAGATTTGTAATTTTCACCAAAAATCCAATTTACCAATTCTTTCAAGAATCTATCTCCATCAAATATCGGTAAAGGCATCATGTTGAATAAGGTTATACTAAATGCAATAATAAAAAGCCACATTATTTCTCTAAGCAAGAAATCTGGCCAGCTAGCGGTAAAAAATTTTGCAAATTCATTTAGATGCATCCAATAGTAAGTACTTTGAACTCCCACGAAGACACCTACAACCTCGACATCTAATATGTAATCAACCCCCATGTCTGAAGTTAGGTTTATGGCTTTTAAATCAAAATTTGTTAGTAAAATTTCTAATGTGTCGCCGTTGGACTTATTTATTGCAGTCCCATTTACTTTAGTAATTAATATGTCTGAATCGTTATAGGTAATTCGTAATCCCATACCGTTATCCGTATACTCATAACGGATTCCTATATCGTAACGAGGTCCTAAAGTAACATTTTTTTTAGAATAGGATTCACTAAAAGGGTTATAAGTTTTAAAAGTTAAATTATCTCCAATTGAAAATTTAATTCTAGTACTATTACTTAATATAGAAGTAAGACTAATTCCTTGGTTTAAATCAAGGTTCAAAAAATTTGCATCTGGATCACCTGAATTTTTTATAGCAACGATAGCATCTCCTGCTTCAAGAGTTCCATTATTGAATCCTCCATCTTGTGGTGTTAATACCGTATAAACCTGTGTGACTTGCACGTAAAAAGGAGAGACTAACATAGGAAAACTAAGAATTAGCAAGAATGCTAAACCAGCAGTTAACGCATTTACATATGTTCCTGCTGCCGCTATTCTTAATCTCGTATTTCGATGGAATTTTGATGATCTTAATTCTCTTTCATCAATTTCCACAAATGCACCAAATCCCACCAAGTAAAACAAGCCAGCGCCAAGTACACCAGTAGATTTAATCTCCACTCCATCGATACTAGCTGAAATTCCGTGCGCAAATTCGTGGGTAGTCATAATAAATAATAGGGGTAAAAATAAGTAAAATAAAATAGGTAGATCAATTGTAACTCCAGGGATGAGTGGAACAATAGCATTTTCAATACTTGGTTGGAATATTAAATTTAGAATGTTTGTAAAAAAGAAATAGAAGCCAAAAATTGTAAAACTAAACGATACAAATATTCCAATATTCCAAAATACTCTCCACAATTTTGGTTTTCTTTTAGAAATCTTTACGATAAGGTTATTTAGCTTTTGAGTTTTAAATAACGCTAGTAATGGAAAGAATAAACTATATGCTTCTTTTTTATTTCTTAATAAAAAAACAAATACGATTACGATAATCCAAAAAGCTAAGGAAATGATAAACCAAGGATTGAGCAAGAAATCTACGATAATATCAAGTAAAGTCATATAAGTTTTTTTAAGCTCTATTTTATCTAGTATCAAGGTTAATTAAGAATAAAAATTAAGGTTATTCTTTTTGCTGAAATAAGACAATTTTTTTTAAACGAGTAATTAAGAAGTTAAATTATTTTTTTTTAAAAACCAATTATTAATCAAGAATTTTTGAGAAAGGTTCTTTCGAGGAAGATAATGATTATTAATGGCAGATTTCGGCACCCACACCTCCTTATTATTAAATTCAATTAAAATAGCCTTTTCTGTTTCTTCCAAGATTATTCCATCGACATTACTCAAATCTTTTAGAATATCTCCTCGAAGGACTATGTCTGGAAAAAGGCTGTTTTTATTACAATCTGATTCTTCATTAGTTTCTTCAATTTTATTCCTATTATAAAATTCTTCTTGTTTGAGTTTTATTACTTTTATTTCGTTGCTAGTTCTTTTTGGTATCGTCGAAAAAACTATTTTTTCCTTTAGTAAATGAATCAATAATAACCTCAAAATTTCCGTTTGAGCAAGATTTAGCATTTTAGAATAAATTCCAATATTAATCCACAATATGTTTGCATCTTCATCTTCCCAACTAAAAGATAACGAAGTTTTTTTATCCTTGTAAATATGATGACTTTGCCAATTTAGAGTTTGACGATTTAATACGCGCAAGATCATAACGATCTCTTCTAACGAAATTTTAATTATTTTACCTTCTTTGGTAGAAGGTTTTTCCCAAATTCCATCAGGCTTTTTTTTAATGCAATGTATAAAAATAAAGGGGTCTGAACTCGAGGAACTACTCACTATCATCCCGGTGTTCTGTCCGAAAAAGCTTTTTGAATGTGAATCCACTATTTTTTAAAAGAGATGTGTTTATTTTAAATAATTGTAAGTTAATATATTTTAAACTAAAAAAATACCCCCATAATCTCCGTAAAAATAATAAAAAATTAAAAGATAAAAAAATTATATAATCTATATAAAAGAGTTATTCTCACCTTAGCGGGGTGGGCTAGCCTGGTTTATGCCGCAGGGCTCATAACCCTGAGAACACTGGTTCAAAAGATTTTGCTTGATTTACAACAATCTGAGATTCCAGTCCCCGCTATTTTATTTCATTCTTTATCTAAAAATGATAAAATCCTTAAAAATGTAAAATGAATTAAAATTATAAGAAAATTAATTATATTTAACAATTAATAATCACGCCTATATTTCATAAAATTTGTTAATATAGTAATCGATTGTATAATAGAAGTTTCACATGAATTAAATTATGAGTGGGCCTCAATCTTATGAATATTTTCCTGCAATTCGTTGTTGGGTTAAACATCTTTTAGAAGGGAAGTATAACGCTGAAGAAAAATCATTATTCACGATCTTTGGAGTTCTTAGAAAAATTCGACTTGTCGCAACTATCACTAATAGAGAAGAATTCGTTAGTGATACATCAACAGGGGAATTAAGTACCAATTTAAGATTTGAACTGGAGGATGGAACGGGTTTAATTTCTGCTGTCAAATGGGGTGTTGATTTAGATAAATATAACGATTTAAATCGAGGAGATATTGTAGATATTGTAGGTTTTCTAGGTTTTTATGGCGATACAGCTCAAATTAGAAATATTAAGTTGATAAAAAAAGTGAAAAATCCAAATTATATCTTATTACGAGACGCTGAAATAATAAAAAAAATTAAATTTGGAGATATCCACGAGATTCCTATTGAAACTGATTCTGAAACGGATGAAGAGTTCTCTTTTGATAATACTTCAGATGAAATTCGCATAGACAAAATATTTGGAGAAGATCAGCCATCAGAAGTTGATAAACTCAAAGAAAAGATTTTTTCGATAATATATGAATATTCTCAAGACGGAAATGGTATAAGTCTTAAAGAAATACAATTTAAGTTGCAGATTCCCGAAAATAAACTGAGGACATATATTAACGATTTAGCGATGGAATCAAGAATTTATCCAACAGAAGAAAATATATATCAAAGTTACTAAAAACAATTCTAACTAGAATTGATTTTTTTGAATTTTCAAATCAAATAATTTTTCAAAATCGAAAAATTATTTTTGTTAGAATGATTATTACATTTCGTATAAAAAGTAAAAAAAGGTAAACTAAAATGGATATAAACAATTATCAGGAATTATTAGACAAGGGATATGAAAATATCCCCGACAACGTAAAGAAATTGTCTAGATTTGAAATACCAAAAGTTCAGATAAGAATAGAAGCTAAGAATACTTATATTACAAATTTCAACAAAATTATCAATACTTTAAATCGCGATCGAAAACATTTCATTGTTGAGTTTTTAAAAAAAGTAGGTACAATGGGGGAAATGAGGGGACAACATCTATTTTTAAAAGGAGTTTATAAAGAACAAGTTTTAAATCGGCTAATTGAATTATATTCTAAAACATTTGTATTATGCAAAATTTGTAATAAACCTGATACAGAAATTCAAAGAGAGGGAAAAAAAAAATTTCTTAAATGCACCGCTTGCGGAGCACATGAAGAAATAAAAGAAAAATAAAGATAGTTTATTGATTGTCAGATGAGAGTATATCTTAAAATCCATCGTCAAAATGGTATCGATACGGTTGCATGTTGCGATGAGCTGTTATTAAACCAAGTTTTTATTGAGGGTAATTTGAAAATTGAAATTAGTGATCGTTTTTTTGGTGGCGATCTTCTAAACATAGATAAGGCTGTAGAATTGTTAAAAAAAGCGTCGCACTTTAATATAGTAGGTGAAAATATAACCAATGAGGCAATTGCCCTTAAAATCCTTTCTAAAGAAGGAGTTAAAAAAATTAATAATATTCCAATGGCAATAAAAATGATGTTTTAATGCCTAATAGATTTTGTGCAATATGTGGAACGGCTATAGAAGAAAAAGCGCCTTATTTTAGTATGTGCCTTAACTGTTTTTTAAAAGAAAATCCATTATTTGAATTGCCAAAAAGTTTCAGTTTTAAAATGTGCACCGATTGCAGGAAATATTCAAAAAAAGAAGAATGGATTGAACCTGCTGAAAATGAATTATTTCTTATTATTGAAGAGGCGATATCTCGATTTTTCTTAAAATCTTATTTAAAACAAGATTTAATCACCTTTTCATTCTCATTTGAAGAATTAATGTTTACTCAAAAAAACTTGTTATCTTCTTTTGATCTTACAATTACAGGAACTTTGAGAGAAGATCATAAAATAACTCATCAACAAACGGTAAAAGTCAAAATAAATTACGAATTATGTAAAAATTGCTCTAATTTAAGAGGGGGTATTTATTTTTTATCAATTATTCAGTTACGGGTAAAAAATGAGAGTCAATTTGAGATTATTGAAAAAGTTTTGGAGGATATCCTATATTTTGTGGAGAATATCTTTAAAAAAGACGATAAACAATATATTTCAAAAATAGAAGATACTAAACTTGGTGTGGATTTGTATTTAAGTACGAATGAGTTAATGAAACACATAGTTTCACAATTAAAATCAAAATATAATTTTATCTTAAAGAGAACAAAAAAGCTAGTAGGGAGAGATACTCAAAAGGGAAGAAATCTCTATAGATTAAAAACTCTTATAAAATTTTTGCCAATTAAAAAAAATGACTACATTTTTATTAACAAATCCAAATATTTTGTAGAGAATATTACCAAAAATAGGGTTTTATTAAGGGATGAAAACCATGTTAAACTTATAAAAAACTTTTCTTTTTTTGATGGTAAAAAATCGTTTAAAAGGATTATGGATGGGGATTAAGTGGAGAAAAGAAACAATGATGCTATTGATGAAGATGAGGAAGAACTTGAAAAAGAAATTTCAAATGATGATTTTAATAAAAAATTTAATACAAGATTAGATAATTTGGAAAAAAAGAAGATTGATTCAAAAAGAATTAAAAAAATTGATCAAACTAAAAAAAGAGCCACTGTTGATTCTGTTTTTGATGAAAGAATGTATTTACATGTAAGTAAATTATTAAAAACAGGACATTTAAACAGAATTGAAGGGATAATTTCTGCAGGTAAGGAAGCAAATGTTTACCTTGCTTATGGTGAAGATAATCGCGAAGTTGCAATAAAGATTTATAAGATTGATAGTAATACGTCAAGATGGATGAGAAATTATATTATTGGAGATCCTAGATTTAAAAAAATACCACATAATGTATCAAAAATTATATTTTTATGGGCAAGTAAAGAGTTTAAAAATCTTAAAAGGGCTTATAAAGCGGGCTTGAGCGTACCTGAGCCAATCTATGTAAAAAATAATATTTTAATCATGGAATATATTGGTTTTGGATCAATTCCAGCACCAAAACTTAAAGATATAAAGGTTCCAAAGGAACCTATTAAACTATTAAATGAAATTCTTGGTTTTATTAAAAACTTATATCAAAATGCAAACTTAGTTCATGGTGATTTATCCGAATTTAATATTTTATATCATAATCAAAAATCAATTGTAATTGACATCTCACAAGCAGTCACTACACATCATCCAAAAGCAGAAGTTTATTTAGTGAGAGATATTAAGAATGTTTTTAATTATTTTGAAAAAATTGGAGTTGAAATTCCTAATCCAGAGGATTTTTATTACGAAGTTATAAATTTAGATAAATAAAAAAGTAAACATTCATTATTGAAGGTACTAAAGTTAAAATAGAATTATGAAAATAGGAAAAAATAGAATTGCTGTAATAATCGGAAAAAACGGTGAAACTAAACGAGAAATTGAAGAGTCACTGGGAGTTAAGATTAATTTGGACAGTGAATCTGGAGATTGCGAAGTGAGACCTGTTATAGGGCACCCAAAATATAATCCCCTTAATGTCTTTAGTGCTCAAAAAATAATTAATGCTATAAACAGAGGATTTAACCCAATTAAAGCTATGAGGCTCCTAGACGAAACTTTTGACATAGAAGTTTTTAATTTGTATAGCATATTAGGAAAATCTGAGAAGAAAATAAAAAGATTAAAAGGGAGGATTATTGGTAGGAATGGTGAAATGAGAAAAGCAATCGAAAGATTTGCCGAGAGCTATGTATCTGTCTATGGAAAAACAGTCTCAGTCATTTCCGATTATGAGAATTTACAAATTGCAAGAAAAGCAGTAAGTATGATATTGAGCGGGATGCCTCATCACACTGTACTAAAGTTTTTAGAAAATAAATACAACGATAAAAAGAAGAAAGAATTTAAAAAATTATATAAGCCTCAATTCTAATTAAAGTTTTTAGCTTTCTTTACCTTACTACAACAATTTCTTGATATTTCCTAACATATCTTTTCCATAAATAATTTGCTTTATTTCTCTTAAAAGATCAGAAATAGAGTGAATACTTTCATTAACATAAAGCTCCTTATAAGACTCACTTTTGATTTTGTCATAATTTATCTCAAAACTTTTAATCGAAAAACTTTCCTCGGAGTAAGGTCTGAAAATCACTATACTTCGAGGATACATGCTCTTTTCTCTTAGATATACGGCCCATCCTTCATAAAAATATTTTACCTTGATAGAAAATAAATTTTCCCACTCAAATAGACTTTTTAAAACTGTTCTTACTTCTTTTTGGGTTTTAGAGCAATATTTTGGATCCATATAATTAATTAAAGAAATGAATTTAAAAAGGAGTAGTAAAAATTACATTAATCAAAAGCAAGTTCACCGATGTTAAAAATATCATTTGATAATCCAACTTTTTTATTAGATGTGTTCTTGTTATTAAATGATTGAACGGGTGATATATTTTTTCCAAAAATCTGCGGTGATTTAATACCAGTTATAAGGAGCATAACTCTTAAATATCCATCGAACTCATCGTTTACTCGGGCACCCCAGATTACCATTGCATTGTTCACATCCATTCTTTCAGAAATCTTTTTTGCTACAGAATTTGCTTCTGCGAGGGTCATATCGTTTCCTCCACAAATATGAATTAAGGCACCCTTTGCACCGTCAATAGATACATCTAGTAATGGTGAGTTGAGTGCGTCTTCAATGGCCTCTTCTACACGGTTACCCTTATTACCGGATTCACCCACTCCCACAATTGCTACACCTCCCGTACTTAAGATAGTCCTAACATCAGCAAAGTCTAAATTAATTAGGGAAGGTAAAGAAATTGTTTCAGTTATTCCCTTTACCATCGTTGCTAAAACTTCATCGGCGACGCTAAACGCCTCTATGATCGGTAAATCGGGAGCAATCTCTAAAAGGCTATTATTATCGATTACTACTAGAGTATCCGCATATTCCTTTAATTCATTAAGTCCCATTTGAGCTTTTTCTATTCGTCCTATTTCAGTATCAAACGGTAATGTGACTACGCCTACAACTATAGCCCCTTCAAGTTTGGCTATTTCAGCTACTATAGGGGCGCTTCCGGTCCCAGTTCCCCCACCTTCTCCACATGTAATAAAGACTAAATTAGCTTCTCTTAGTATCTTTGTTAAATCTTCACGCGATTCTTCTGCTGCCGCTCTACCAATGTCTGGATTACCACCTGCACCTAAACCTCGTGTTAAATTCTTACCGATTAACAGTTTTATATGAGACTCAACGCTTTCTAAATGTTGGAGATCTGTATTTACCGCTACGCATTTTGCTCCTTTTATTCCTATTTTCATTAACCGATTAATGGTATTGTTTCCAGCTCCTCCACATCCTACAATTTTTATATTAGCGTAACCAAAATTTTCACGAGTTGGTTTGATTACTTCTCTCTTTCGAGCATTTCTTATTAGAGATTCCATTAAAAAACAACAGATTGTTTTGTATGTGCTATAGAAATATTATAAATGAAATTTTAGAATTAATATAATATGCGCATATTATTTGCAAATTACAAAGAAGAACAATTTTAAATCTTTAAGTTAGGGAAAAATCATAATTTCTCAAAGGATCAAAAATTTCGGATATAGTTCTATTCTTAACAAGAATTATTTTAGGAAGCGTATATGGAAACCGATTAGAAAAAGTTAGAGTATACGCTCCGACGTTCGTAACCATTACTATATCATTTTCTTTTAAATCTTTAGTAAAAAAATAATTTTTCGCTAATACATCTTGATCAGTAGGCACAATTCCAGCTATTGAAGTTTTAAATTTATGTGGTTCGTTGATTTTTGATGCGTTGTAAAATCTTAAAGAGCACTTTGCGAATTTGGGACAAATATGATTTCCTATATCTAAAAAAATCCATCTATCTTCAGATACCTTAATAATTTTCGCAATAAATATACCAGCATCTCCAATAAAATAGCGTCCTGGTTCAAAATAGATGTTTTTAAAATTGAACTCAGAGTTACTTAAGGTTGAGTTTATGCTATTAGCTATTTCTCTCAATTGGGCTTCTGACATTATAACTGCTTCTGGAAAACCGCCTCCTAAATTAATATTTTCTACATTAATCCCCGCAACTGATAAAATTTTAATATTTTCTATGAGAGATTCTACATTTTTTTTAAACTGTCCAAAATTATTCATTTGAGTTGAATAATGAGATAAAATCGTTGTTAATTTGATGTTTTCACATTCTCTTACTAAATTTGTTAATTTTGTTAATTTAGATTTGTCAAATACAATTCCTAAATTACTCCCATATTTTTGAGAATTAATTCTAATGCAAATATTTTGAATTTTATGATGTTTTTTAGCAATCGAGTTAATTTGAATTAAGTCGTTTAAGTTATAGACTATTATTTCTTTTACATTCTCTTGTATGCATTTTTCGATGAGATCATGTGGTAAATAAGGTCCTCCTACAATAATTTTGTTTGGGGGAAATTGCAATTTTAACGCTAAATTTAATTCGGGTAATCCGATTAATTCAGCACCTATACCTTCCGATTGAATAATTTTACACATTTCTGGGAGAAAATTGGCTTTAAATGAGTAAAAACATTGAAAATTTTTAAAAACTGATTTAAATACTCTACTAAAGGTGTTAATATTATTTCTAACTCTATTTTCTAAAAAAATCATCAATGGAGTTGTTGAATTTCTTAAAATGTCGTTGAGTAGAATCGTATCAATTAGTACTTTTCCCTCTTTTTTATTTAAATAGGGATTTCCAGATATTTTCTTCAATTTAATCAACTTTTTTTGAAATTAATTCTTGATAAGTTTCATGAGTTTTTCTAGCTACTATATCCCAAGAAAAATTTTCACGAACTCTAATTTTACCTTCTGATCCTAATTTTTTACTGAAGTTCTTCCTTTTTAGTAGCGTTATAACTTTATTAGCTATGTCTAAATAATTATTATATTCAACTAACAAACCATCAATGTTATTCCTAATGACTTCTGGAGTTGCCCCTACATTTGCACCTATAACCGGTTTACCAGAAGCCCATGCTTCCAAATATGCAATGCCAAACGCATCGCTTCGACTTGGCATTAAAAATACATCAGTTTCGTTAAAAGCGGCTATCTTTTTTTTATCGTAATAGCCATTTAAATTATCTGGAGTTAAATTAATAACTCGTCGAGTTATCGTTTTTTTAATTTTTGAGAGCTCTAGATTAAAAGCAATAGTGGAAGGTCCAATAAAAACAAAATACACTTTCTTATATTTTTTAATAATATAGGGAATTGCTCGTAAAATAGAAATCGCTCCTTTCTCGTAATTTTTATAACCACAAAATAGGATCATTTTATATTTTTTTTCCCTTGGCTTGAAGTACTTTTGTTTAAATTTAAATTTGTTGTTACTTCGATCAGAAGAGGGATCAAACTTTTTGTAGTCTACTCCCATCGAAATAACTTTAATTTTATCTTCGGATAGGTTAAACTTTTCTACCATTACTTTTTTTTCAAGATTCGTACACGCAATGATTTGATCAAATTTTTTTAAAGCTTCGATAAGGGTTTTATTGAGATATCTAGGATTTGAGAAATGAAAAAAAGGTGTACAAACAGTAGGTTTATCGATAAGTTTTCCAAGTATTAAACTTATTATAAGATTAAAGTAAGGAAAGAAAGTTGTATGAATTAAATCAAAGGAAAAATTAGTTGAGTGTGTTATTTTTTCAATTATATTTCCTAAATAAGGGCCATTTTTTAAAAACTCAATCAAACAATCATCAGATAGTTTCAAAAGATTGTAGGATGGAAGATTTTTAATCGTTTTTAATTTTTCTTCTAATAAAACATTATATTTTATAGGAAAACGCGTGATTTTTAAATTATTTACAATATCGTAATGTTTATCCCCAATATTTATTATTCTACCATTAGGTTCTCTTAGGGCTTTAAAATCAATTGCGGTGGAGGTATAGATATCAACTTGATAATTGTGTTTCAAATTTAATATCTCTGCCATCGTTTGGATATAAAACTCTGCCCCCGAGATTGCGGGGAAATATCTTGTTGGGAGATATAAAATCTTGTTCAAAGTTAATATCCTTTTTATTTATCAATTATAATTAATATATGATAACTAAATGTCTAAAGATTTATTACTTGATGTTTATTCAATTGCAAAAAAGAAAGGCGTAATCGATGATGAGTTGATAAATTTCGTTGATACTATTTTTCCTAATAAGGCAGATAAGGTTTTAGATGTTATAAAAAAAGGCATAACAAAATATACTTATAAACCTTCGAATAGAGTTATTTGGCTCGCTTCAGGAGAGCACCGCGAATATTTAATATATCCTAAATTGTATTGTTCTTGCCTAAATTTTTATAGGGAGGTTGTAAAAAATCAATCCATAGGATATTGTAAACATCTTATAACTCAGGTAATATGTGAAGCATTGAATAAATATAAAAAAGTTGAGTTAAAAGATAATGAATTTGAAGGTTTAATTAATAAATTGGAATCAAAATTTTAATACTTCTGCATTTTCTATTGAATGTTCAACTAAATCGATAATATTGATTTTTGATTCTGAATGCTGAATTTCATGAGGTTTTGCGTGAGTTTCAGGGTATTGTGGATTAAATTTACACCCCGCTGATGGGATTGAAGATACTTCATATGACCCAATTTTTTTATTCGTGTTTATTACTTCTTGTTTATCACATCCTATTAATGGTCTTAATACTATAAAATCTTGAATTATATTATTATATGAATATAAATTATCTAAAGTTTGACTGGCTTGTTCTCCCAAAATATCTCCTGTAACAATTATATTTGTATTTTCTAAACTTCCTAAACGCTTTGCTGTTCGAAGCATTAATCGCTTGCATAAAACACAAGTTAATTTTCTATCGCAAAATTGCTTAAAAACCTCCAAGTTGTTATCATGGTTAATAATATAGATTTTTAATTCTGTATCTGTGTACTTTGATAATAATTTGACAAGATCTGTAACTTTGTCTTTCATAGAATGATCTGCATCGTCTGAGGTTAAAAATGAGAGAAACACCGGAATAAAACCCCTTTTTATCATTAAATATGATGCGATTGAGCTGTCTAAACCACCTGAAAGTAAAGATATAAATTTTCTCATGATTAAAATTGAATATTGTTGAACATATAAATAATGTAGTTTTCAATCATATAAAATATTCTTTAATGAACTTAATTTAGGGAATTAGAGGTATTTAAATAGATAATTTAAAATACAAAATAGATGATTTACTACATGCCTACCATTCGATTATTTTTCTTTTAAATAGATCTGATTTATAATTTTATCATAAATAAAAAGAAATAGTGAAAAAATGGAGATTAGTTCAAATTTTTCAAAGGTGTTTGCTGGATTCGAATTCCTTTTGGTTTTAGGTAACCTTTTTAATAGCGAAGTCCCTTTTTTCTTGAAAAAAATACCGTTCAATGCAAAAGAATTAATTTTATACTTAAGTGAATAGAATGAAGCTCAACTCACCCGAGTCGCAACCAGAAAAGGATTTTTCCAAAGATAAATTAGATGAAAAATTTTAGAAAATAATTATAATTACAACCAAAAAGAATTAGAGAAGTTTATTAAGAATAATTGTAATGTTTCAGAAAACATATTAAACTATGTACCTGATAAATCAACTTTAGATAGATGGTTATTAAAAAAGAAGGATGATTAGATTATTTAATTAATCCTAATTTCGACGCGTTTCCAGTTTTTTAAAGCCATATTGAAATCTTCTAATGAAATTTGACGAGCAATCTTTATTTTATTTTCAGCTTCCATTCTTCTTAGATGTAATTGCAACTTTTTATTTTTCCTGAGAAAAGCTTCTGCATTTTTAAAGCCTTCATTGAAAATTATTTTAATCTTATTATAGTCTATATTTTTCAATTTATTATGATGTTTCTCTACCCAATTGCAAGTTGAGTCAATTGTGATTTCTAAATTAAAGGCATCGATCCGTTTTAATGCTAATGGATATGCTTGGCACGCAAAAGGTTTAATTTCATGGATAGTACATCCTATCTTAGGATCGTAAAAGACACAATGATCATTTTCAGTTAATATAAAACGATATGTTAGCACGAGTATTTTTTTATTTAAAATATCGGGAAAAACAAGATCTTCCTTAACCTTCAGAGGAATTTGTCTCCTTTTGGCAATTTCTATTAATTTATCAACCTCTTCGGGATATAGTGGAATTCTTTTTATATAATCTGCACTAGAAAAATTGAGAGAACAACACGTTCCACATTTCATGCATTTATACTTTAGTTCAGTCAATTCCAAAAAATTACCTTCTTCAGATAATATTGATATGAAATCCTCATTATATTTATAGATGCCTTAAAAAATAAATTTATGTGATATTATTAATATATTACTTTAACGGTAAATCATGAGTCTATTAGGATAACACATTGATTTAAAGACATAAAAAAGATTCTTATTCTATCGTATAAACAATATATAAGGTAAAAAAATTGACTGAGTCTGGGATAAGGATTATTAAACATAACGATATTAAAGAAGAAGAATTCAAGGACCCTATTTGTATTTTAGGAATGCCAGGTATCGCTGATGTTGGAAAATTCGCTATAGATTCCTTAATTGGACAATTAGACGCACAAAATTTTATGGATTTTATATTTGATGATTACCCCGCTGGAGCTATAGTTGATGATAGTCTATTGTCAGCACCTAAAGCAGAAATTCTTTTTTGGAAAGATCCAAATTATCGAAGAGATATTCTTTTAATTACTGCAGATGCGCAAAGTCTAACACCTAAAGGCATATATAGAATTTCAAATTTTCTTACAGAGATAATATCTCAATGTAAAATTAAGTTGATAATTGCTTTGGGAGCGTATCCCGTAAATAGTCGCAAGATTGATTCAAAAATTCCAAAAATTTTTGCAAGTTCAACTAACCGAGAATTATTAGAGAATTTTTTATCAAAAAATAATTGTAAAAAAATTCAAAAAGGGGTTATTATTGGTGCTAATGGGTTAATCCCCACTTTGGCAAAAGCGAGATTTAATATAGACGGGATTGTTCTTTTGGCAGAAACGGATAATATTGCGATGCTTAATGAAGATATCACCGATCTAAAAGCTTCAATAACGCTCTTAGAAATGCTTAAGAAATCTTTTATGTTACCAATTAAAAAGAAATATTCTCTTGATAATTTAGAAGATATTACAAAAAATCTTCAAAATAAAAGAGACCAATTAGAAAAAGATCTCGGTACGTTTGAATTTGTTGATATAGAGGATAAAAGAAAGTCATTATACATTTAAAATTATTTATTTTTTTACATTGTTAATGTTTTTAGGAATTCTACTAACGGTTTTAATTATTTGCGAAAAATATTTTAACAATAATTCATTTTAAAAAATATGAAGTATGTTTGCGCAAGAAAAAGTTGTGGGAAAGAAGTCTCTAAAAAAGAATTAAACGCTCTTCCTGGAATAAAATGTTCCCACTGTGGATTTCGCATCCTATATAAAAAACGCCCTGATGTTATAAAAAGACTCAAAGTGATATAAGTCCTTATTAATTTGAAAGTGAGATTTTTTTAAATGTGATCTATAGATTCAAATCGCATATGATTTACAAGTTCTTTATATCTATTCCGTATAGTAGCTTCAGTTACACCTGCTGCTAATGAGATCTCTTTTTGAGTCCGGCGTTCTCCCTCTTGTATAGCCGCGACATATAAAGCAGCACCCGCTAAACCAGTGGGCGCTTTTCCAGCAGTAATATGATATTTTTTTGCTAATTTTAATAATTCTGCTGCTCGATTCTGAGTTCTTCCTGAAAGTTTTAGCTCAGCACAAAATCTAGGGATAAAATTTATTGGAGAGGAAACTTGAATATTTATTTTTAACTCGATTAGAATTAACCTATAACAACGAGCAATTTTTTTTTTATCGACAAGGGCAAATTCGATAAAATCATCTAAAGTTTTCGGAATATTATTCAACCTGCATGATAAATAAATGGAAGCTATCAACATTGCCTCAATAGATCTTCCTCTTATTAGGTTTTTATGAGCCATTTTTCGGTATATATGAGCAGCCGATTCTTTTAAGGCTTTGGACAGATTCAATTGAGAAGAAAAGCGATCTAATTCGTTCATAGCATAAGCTAAATTTCGATCTATTGATTTATTTGTCCTCGTTCTTACATGCCATTTTCTTAAGCGATATACTTCAGCTTTCATTTTTGGGCTGATACTTTTACCGAACGCGTCTTTATTTTTCCACCCAATCATAGTACTTAATCCTTTATCGTGAAGAGTCAAAGTTGTTGGCGCTCCTACTCTAACTTTTTTATTGGCTTCTTCTGAAGAGAAAGCTCTCCATTCAGGACCAGAATCAATGATTTTTTGGCTCAAAACTAAACCGCATACATTGCAAATTAACTCACCACGGGCGCTATCAGAAATAAGATTTGTGTTCCCACATTCTGGGCATAAATTTAAATTATTTTGAAGCATTGAAAGATCCAATTACTTATACCCACATATATTTCAATTCCTTAATTTCTATAATTAAAATCATACATTTAAATGTTTGCGTTTTTAGGATTTATCAGTTAATAAAAATCACGTTTTAAAATTTTTGTTTTTAATATTTCACCGAAAAATTTTAATAAGTTATATTTTTCTGATTATATAATGCGACATTTTTATAAAAGTCACGGTAAGCATTGTTATCTTCGATCTTTTCAGACATCTTGTAGAAAGTGTGGTGCAGATGTGTTATATTGGGAATGCACTCATGGAAGTAAAATCTTTTTTGAGTACCCACCTTATGGAAAATTACAAAGACATTATTGTCGGAACCTTGGTGGAATATCAAATAAAAGAAAAATTTTTCCAGTTGTTGTTAAAAAACCTAAAGGTCTTTTGGAAAACCCATATTTCAGTTGCCCAGTGTGTGGAAAATTATTTAAAAAAGAAATTTATTTAACAGATCATCTAAATGAACTAAAAAAATATGATTCCAAGCATAAATTATTTTTTCAAAATAAAATTATATTTAATTATAAATTTAAATCTGAAAAGAATAAATTTCAAGATAAACCTAGGTTTGGGAGAATTAATATAAGGTCATCAAAAAAATAAAATACCGAACCCATAACATTTTAATAAAAATTTTATAATTATATTTATACTAATATATTATTATTAATTCTT